>JYMV01039861.1_pt1 | contig 25285 bp, 22 predicted proteins | sample 338911 | NCBI WGS metagenome assembly JYMV01 (sample SAMN03354496, study PRJNA234377) | hydrothermal vent metagenome | biome: Deep sea; feature: Hydrothermal plumes at the Eastern Lau Spreading Center, Western Pacific Ocean; material: Seawater | place: Tonga | collected 2009 | depth 2000 m m
TACTTCTTAATCTCCTTCAGCAAATCAGGAGACTCCCTTCCGATTGCTTCCAGATATTTTGCTTCCTCTGCAGGATTCATTGAGCTGAGTAACTCTGCCACATCTTTTCCACCACCTCTTGAAAAATCTACACCCCTGGGAAGAAAATGGGATTTTTCTTCCAATTGCGAAGCAATGTTGACCACTCCCTCAAGCGGGATTTCATGTAATGCTCCCATCTCCATTAGAACACGACCCGTATTTTCTGGAGGAAGTCTATCCAGAACAAAACCGCGTTGTTCGGCATCTACCTGAGCTAGCGCCAATGCAATAATTCGAGGCTCTTCCACCTCTACTAACGCTAACAGTTGTTCATCTGGCATCCCATCTAGGAATTGGAATGGGCGCTTAGAATCTCCATCCCCTTCACTAAATTTCTTAGAAAGGAAAGATAGGTAAAACTCATCAACTACCTGTTTTTTTACAGGTGTTGAAACTGCCCCCATTTCACGTATCCGTGTACGTATTTTTTTTATATCTGTCTCGTGAATACCCTTGACAAGTTTAACAGCCAAACTTTCACCTAAAATGGTAAATAGTATAGCTACTTTGTCTAAACCAGGAAGTGTATTGTAATCTGTAATCATCTCTAAGTACCTACTTTTTTTTCTTCTTTTTCTTCTTCTTTCCCTGTTCTTTTTCGGCTTCAGGTTCCGGTTCGGCAGGTGCGGCTTCAGCGGGCTGGGCTGCTTCCGTTGGAGCTGGAGCCTCTTGTTCAAGCCATTCGCGTACGATGGTTGTCGCCGTATTTGGTTGCCCCACACTCATAGAAACAACCGATTGTCTAGCAGATCTAATCTCAGACTGCATCACTGCTGTATCTTCCTCCGTTTCCACAACCGGCTCAGGTTGTGTCTGTAGTTGAGGTTGCTGCACAGCCGTGACTGGAGGTTCACTTGCCTCTGATTGGTCTTTATCATCTTTTTTACTCTTCTTCTTCTTTACTTTTTTTTTCTTCGGGGGAGGCATCATCCAAGGAGGCGGCATAACGTATTTCGGTTTAGACCTCCCGTTGAAAATGATAACAGCGGCAAGTGCTATCACAGCCAAGAGTGAAATGGCACTCATCAGATAAATGGGAAGATTGTCTATTCCGCCTGATGATTCCTCCTGAGGCGCAGTTGATAAACCTTGAGGCTGCATAGCGGATTGTTCACTTTCTTCGCTTTCTTCTTGCCCTTGACTGGCAATTAATTGAAGACTGTCCAACCGAGTTTGTAAAATGGATATTTGATTGGCGTATTCTTCCATACGCGCCTGTTGAATATCTTCTTCGGCCGCGACCAAGGAAGCTTCTTTTTCCTCAATCTGGTTTCTTAAAGATGAAAGTTCCGATGAGAGCAGAGCAACTTCTTCTTCTCTTTGTGAACGTTCTTCTTCCTGCCAACGCAGCCATTCTTCCATTAACATATCGCTTTCGGCAGATTTGTCTGTGGTCTGGACGCTCTCTAAAGAATCAATTTTATGTGCAATGGTTCGAAGGATTACTGCTTCAGCAGTTTTTTTATCTTTACGTTCCTTGAATGAAGCTGTCATGATGGAAAGTACGTCGCCCCGGCTTCTATCGAATTTCGATGCAACCATAATAATTTGTCGAACATTTTCAATTAGCTCTGGAGCAGAACCCTCTGGTAAAATACAACCGATCTCCATTCGCGCAACTTTGGGGAGTGAAGACTTAATATCTGTATATGTTTGAGTAACAATCTTAGACTCTCTTGAAGTTGTTAACGGAGTGGTTGCAGTGGACTTGTCTGCTGGGACTTCAGCAGTGGGTTCATCTTCATCATAACTGCCAAACTCAAAACCCGGGATAGGAAGGCCAGTAAAACGAGATTTTCTTTCATCCGCAGCAGAAACACCTTCACTGGACAGGTCTGCCTTAGGCTCTATTCCGGTAGTAGTATGCTCGGTGCCAGGTCGGAAAGTGACTTCTTCTTTTACAGTAGGAGTGAATATTAGGTCTACTGTAACATCTAAAACATAGCGCTGGTCATCCAAAATCTTACTTAGTGCATTTTCGATGCGGGAATGCAAATCACGTTCCAACATCAGTTTCTGTGAAAGGTATGTGGACTCCTGACCTATGCCAAAACCGATTAACAGCACAAGAAAGAGTGCTGTACTTGTGGCTTGAAATAATCGTTTTTTCATGTCTGCTCCTTTTCGTACAAAATTATTCGTTTCAGGGTTCTTCTTTTTATTTGTCCCAGTCTTCTTGCTTTTCTTTGTCTATGCTGGTAGCAAGGAATGTAATTCCCACACGCCTGTTTTTCGCCCTATCTCCAGTTGTGGAATTATGTTTTAGAATAAGTGCTTCGTTGACGAGGCGATCAGTAGGCGCTTCCCGTGGAATAAATTCAGCATAACCCACCGCCTGTAACCTCGAGGGATCTATGCCTAATTTGATAAATTCTCTAACTACAGCAGCAGCCCTTGCTCCGGACAACTCCCAATTACTGGGAAATTTATCATGGTATTTGGGGGGGAGTGTCAGATTATCTGTGTGCCCTTCAACAGCCACCATGTTGTATGATCGCTCAATCATGGGAACTATTTCCTGGAGAACGGGAATTATTCCAGCTTTCAAGATAGCCGAGCCTGAACCAAAGCTGATATCCGAAGAAAGGTTGGCTGTCACACCTTTGGTGCTTGTTGTGACTTCCACGGGTTTTTCTCCTGTTTCGGGGTTCGGTTCCATTTCCTTTACCAGTTCCTCTAATGATGAGTGTATGTCCCCGAGAGACATGGCTTGGCTATCAACCTCTAATTTTTTTCCAACCGATTTCCCCATAGAATCTGCCATCTGTTGTAACTTCACCGGATCTATGGTAGAAATTGCAGCCAGCAAGACAAAGAACGCAAAAAGAAGTGTCATCATATCCGCAAAGGTACCAAACCAAAGCGGGAGTCCTTCCTCTACAGAACCAGCACCAGCCTCATAACCTTTTTTGTAAGCCTTTTTTTCTTTGGGTGTTGCCATTTAGAGATTACCCTTCTTCTCGCTTCCATTCCTTGGGTGGAATAAATGAATTGAGTTTTTCTCTCACGATTAAGGGGTGTTTTCTCTGATGAATCAATCTTGTCGCCTCAACGAACATTGCTTGTTGAGTACTGGTAGAAGAAACTCGAGTAATAAGCTTTGCCGCCATAGGAAGAAAGAAAAGGTTGGCCAACACGGCACCATAAAACGTAGTAATCAACGCCGCTGACATACCGGAGCCGAGGGCATCTGCGCCGCCGCCGCCGCCGAAGCCCGCCAACATCACAACCAGACCAATGAGTGTACCAATCATTCCCCACGCGGGCGCCATTACTCCCATAGTCTGGAAAAGACTGGCTTGTGAACGCTCTCTAATTTCACGATATTGTATTCTAGTTTCTAGGATATCTATCAACTCTTCCTCGGAATAACCGTCCACCACCATCTGTACACCATCTCTGAAGAACGGGTTTTTAATACCCTCAATTCCTTTCTCTAAATCCGCAGCTCCCTTTCGACCAACGTTGGAAATTTCCACAGCATCATCCACCATAAAACCTAACTTTATTTTGCTGCCTTTAAAAACGGCACCCATTGCGGATCCCAATTTCAATACCTCAGAAAGAGGGAAAGCGACTGAAACAGATGCTACCATCCCCCCGAAAACAATGGCAAAACTAGACATAGAACCAAACATGGCAAAGTCTGGCGTAAGTAGGATAATCCCACCTCCGATAGAGACAAGACCCAGAAGAATTCCTACAAGTGTTGCAATATCCATTTATTCCCCCCTACTTACTCACGGCTGAAGCTTGTTGTTTTCAATCGATTTTCATGCAATGCCTTAAGAATATTCCTCACATCGTCGTACTCCGGATCCATCTGCAGAGCAAGATTCCAATTTATCGTGGCTCGCTGAGCATCTCCCAACTTATAATAAATAGACCCACGCCTGGCATATGCTAACGCCAAATTGGGATTTAATTCTAGTGCAGTTTCTACTTCCTGAAGCGCTTCGCGATAATCTCCAGAGTAAAAATATCTTAAAGATCTTGAAAGATGACGCATCGCCCTATTGATGTTTTTTTGAGATTTATTTCTGACTAGCATCATGGTTTTTACTGAATCTTCAAGGGAGATATTCTTCTGTTTAAGTTGAGCAATCTGTGTCGCAAGATTGCGTAGCTCGTGATCGCTGACACGCAAGGAGTCTCGCAAAGAAGACACTGCAACATCTGCTGCTAACATTGTGGAATCATACATCCCTTCCATCGGTGATGGATAAGGACCTCCCTCAACTGAGGGCAAGGATGGCACTTCTTTCCCGATACTTCGAGGGACGGACATGTCAAGGCCGAGTGTAAAGCCCGGATGGGTGGCACCGTAAGTCTCGGTCCAATCGGGTAAATTCTGTATGTGGGTGAATCCTAGGCTCAGGCGATAATCCGAGGTAAGGGGGATGCGGAGTCCCACATTGATGCCCGTTCCGTCGAATTCACCCACAAAATCCAAACCGCCCCATTTAGGCAGAAAGGGTGTATGAAGTATAAATCCCGCAAAGACTCCAGCGTTTGTACCTGTTTCAGTGCTTGCACTATCAGGATCTGATGAAGTGGTTGTTGTGGCTAGCTGTTGCGCAAAACCACCTGTTCCAAATCCCATATATGTACTTAACTCGTAGTCACCTAGAGGTTTTTGGCTACCCAGCACACCGAAGAAAGACAACTGTTTGGGATCCAGGCTTACGCCTGATTCAGCATTCTCGAAAACAATATCATGGATACCAATGGAGAATGAAACATCCCCCTGAGAATAAAGTCGCTGCTGTACGTGGAACCCAAATTCTACCGGGGGAATGTATTGTGATTCATCCAGCAAGGCCGTAGTGTCAGCCCCCTGTCCGGAAGAAAAACCCAGTGTGAAGTTTTCGGATAGATCCATAGAAAAATAAACTCCCCGGGCTGTATTGAATGGTGAGAAGTTGTGAATTTCTGTTCCGAACCCAGCACTAAAGAGGTAAGGAGATCTGACCGTACTGGTAGTAGGAATCTTTATCATCTGTCCAGGATGAGTATACGACACACGAGTCACAGCATTCACAGAGACCAGAAAAATCATAGGGATAAAAATATTAACGACAGTCTTGCGGAGTAATTTCATATTATTTCAATGATCTGTTGTATTCCATCTGAGCCAGGCGATAGTACTCACTCTCCGGATATAATTCCACAACTCCAGCAAATGCCGCCACTGCTTTTTCTTCCTCCCCAAGCTGGCGAAACGCCAAGCCCTGCAGAATCATCGAATCATCCAATTTATCAGATTCCTTGAATAGGTCTAGTTGCATAAGAACAGATAACGCTTTTGATGGCTGGCCCAGCTGAAAATAGCAATCAGCCATCCAATAAAGAACGTTACCTGCTGTAATGTCATCAGAAGCCTCCACCGCCAAATCAGAAAACTGACGAGTAGCCGTTTGATAATCTTCACGTTGGTAGGCAAACACAGCATTCATATAAAGCATGCGGTTGAACACTGGCGGATTTTCATCTTCAGCGACAACTTCTGGCTCTTCATTTTCCTCCTCAACTTGTGAGTTTCTTTCCTCAGTTGTACTCTCAACAACTACTTCCAACTCTTGAACTGGAGATTCCACCTGATCTATTAGGTTGTTAATGATGTCGCGAAGTTCGTGGTTCTCTTTTTGTAAGTTTTCTGTCTGTCGCTGAAAAGCAAGTTGAAGACTTTCAATTTTGTGGTTGATGCGGGCAAGTGTCTCCTGTAGCTCCTTTGTTGAAGCCATATAAACAGAACCGCTGGGTGCCTTATCGATGAATAGCTTAACCTTTTCAGGGGGGGCCTTTATAAGTCTATTGACCTCTTCATCTCCAGTTGAAGGTTCGATAACAATACCGAGATCTAAAAAAAAGCCATCGTTGGCGCCACTAGAAGTTGTCTGTGATTTAAGGTGGGGAGGTACAACAATTACTATAACTAATAAAATAAAAAATTGTCGGATAACTGATTGGATCACTCGTATTCTTCCCAATCAATCGTGGGGGAATATCCTATAAACTGTCCAAAGCTGGAAGGTAAAACTAAAGTAAAGTTACCTGTTGCGCCAGGCAGAAGGGAGGAATCTGTGACAATTCCTGAATCAAATGTGTGATAAGTCCCCGAAACAAATGTCGTCAGGGTTTGGGTCTCTCCACTCCAGTTCTTACGGAAAACAAAATTAACTTTGACAAAATCAGCCCTGCGGCCTCCTATGTTTTTTACCTGCCCAGAAAATGTAACGTTTTGTGAGCGATCTTTCCGCTCGGAAATATTTCCCACAAGGACAATGTTGGCAGATCTTCGCTTGTCAGATAATCGTTCAGTTGGGTCTGAAGCAACATATCTTGGCTCAGCCAATTTAGGCATAGGGGGTGGACTGTATGTCTCTCGAATCTGCTCAGGGATATATTCCGGATCTTCTCTCCCAGCTGCATTTTCAATAATCCTAACAACCAGTTCACGTTCAATCACTAAGTACCCTAACAATGTTTCAACTTTGAGGATTTCCTCATCTTGGTAAACAACTTTTCCAAACACTGTACTGCCATTACTCATTATAATCTCTTTACTATAAATAGAGAGGGGGTTTACCCACATTTCACTTTTTGCCTGGAGATCTCTAAGCTGAGAACCAACATGATCTAGCTCTGCCTGTAATTTCTTTACTTCGAAACTTACTTCAGTAGAAATGTAATCTTCCTGAGGAATTCGTTCTGTAGACTTTTCTCCTTCTATACTTGCATCTGACTTAACGACTGCATCAGAGGCTTTAGTCTTTGACAGCACCAAGATGATTTCAAGATCATCATTCAACTCAATCTCCTTTGACGCAGAGCCAAAATCATCATCTTCTGCGACCAGAGAATATTTCCCTTCTTCAATCTTTTTGATTTTGAAGGCACCTTTCCTGCCGGTCTTATCATCTTTTACTTCATTCCCGTCAGAATCGAGGAGTACAACTACGACACCTTTGATTCCTTCACCGTCAATATCTTCTACGATACCTTTTATGGTGTATTTCTTGGTTTTTGCGGAAAGAGGCTGCTGCAGAAGTAACAGCCCGAGCAACAATAGGCTAATTTTATAACTTGTTTTCAAATCGACCTCGGATTTTGCCCCGGATTAAGGGATGCCAAATGGCACAGGAAAGTCTATGATTGTCTGATGAAAATGGCAAGAAAAAAGGATATTTATTTCATTGGCAGAGAACTTTTGTGACTAATGGTGTTTATTGTAAATTGAGGGCATGTATGAGAACTATAATAATTACGATAATCTGTTCTTTAATGTGATACCTAATGCTGTAGGCAACATCAAGATTTTCGGGAAAGAAGATGAATTTATAATCAAGCAGGATTACAAATCGATTCCTGAAGAAGAGCATGAAATATGGGGGCGCCTTCACCACAAACTTATTTCCCCCGTTGATCAGTATGCCTCGGGAGAATATCTACAGGGACTGAAGGCTCTTGAACTAGACCAAAACGCCATGCCGAATTTTAAGATCATATCAGATCGCTTGGGAAAAATCTCCGGATGGGTAGCCGTACCAGTATCCGGTTTCTTGGACGAAAATGTTTTTTTCACACTCACAGCGCAACGCGAATTTCCGGTCACAGATATTATTCGTAACAGTAAACGCTTTGATGAAAAATATGTGGGAGTGTCAATCCAAAACGAGGATGCCTATACCCCGGAACCTGACATCTTTCATGATATTTTTGGTCATTTACCTTTTCTTACAGATGATGCTTATGGAAACTTTGTGGGAAAAATGGCTCAACACGGTCTTGAGCTCATTAAAGATGAAAGAGGTTTGGGTCCACAACTTATTGCTCACAATCTCAAGCGTTTGCAGAATCTAGCTTGGTGGACTTACGAATTTGGTGTGATGAAGAAACAGTCAAACACAGATGCCCTCAGGAAAGAGCCGAACGATATGGATTACGAAATTTACGGAGCAGGTATTATCTCATCCTACAGCGAGGTGATGAATGTTGTTAGCTGTGCAAAAAGAATTTTAAATGGTTCTGAGTTTCTTAACTTTGATATAGAGGAAGCATCCTTGACGCGGTTCGACTACAGTGATATTCAGGATCGGTATTACGTAATTGAATCCATGGAAAGTTTATATAGCTCATTTTATGATAACCGTGATCTGTTTTTATTTGAAGGACAATGATCAATCATGACAAAAGTGATTGCAACCAAGAAGAACTATTAGTATCTTACTCATAATTAGCTCAGGATAAGTTGTGGTTCGACTGAGCCATTTGTTGGGCTATAATTAGGATAAAGGAGGGAAACCCATGAACAACGGTTTTAGTCAATTAATCGCATTTCTACTGCTATTGGTTCTTGCCATCGGCGGACCTATCTACTTAAAAGATCAGAAAGCCCAAAAGGAGCAGGAAGATCGAGCCACTCAAGGAGCTCTAAAAGCTGAGGAAGCTAAACTGCAAGCCATAGAAGATGCTATAATCAAAAATGAAATAGATCATGATGGTGATCCTGAGACAGCAAGTATGGCTATCTCTCTGAACGGTAACGGTCTTGATAGTGATGGTGATAATCTTAATTACAAATGGGAGCAGATTGGCGGAAATACCGTTACCATCGATAACCTAGAATCTGATTCTACCAGTTTTGGGGCGGGTCCGGGTGAATATACATTCCAGTTTACTGTGACAGATCCTTACGGTGCAACTTCAAGCAGTCAACAAACTTATAGAATCAGCGAAGAAACCAACTCTGATCCTGAGGCCAATATAACAGAATAACCCACAGATATAGATATAACTTAAAAAGAGGGCGCTTTCAGCGCCCTCTTTTTAATATTTTCACAATTCAAATTCAGTTAACAAGGAAAAGAGATTTATCAAGACTAGCAAAGAAGCGCTGGAAAAACTCGGGCTCCTGGACGGGTCCAGCCGACACCACACTTCCGCCAACTAACCTCTCCCCCTGGGCACTCACTCGAACTTTGGTTTGGTTTTCTCCAATCATCTCGAGATTAATCGTCACCTTATACTTATATACAACGGGTCCGCTAGGGCTGTCGTCATCATTGTGGAAATAGTGTTGTTGTTCTGAATCTCCATCATCGTCATCACTACCACCGGCTTTTGTCAGCAAAGCTATAAAACCGATAAACAGGACCGCCACCGCTGCTATTCCGCATACTTTCTTCCAGTCTAAAGGCTCCTCAATACCCTCTTCCTTCACTGTTTCAGTCTGCTTGCCTTCCGTATGGCGGCTGGCTTGAATGAGTCCGAAATCCGCTTCCACCACATCTACACTGTAGTAAAGATCCTGGAGAACATTCAGCGATGCCTTAAGCACCTGATTGTACTCCGCATCAACAGTCCGCGTCTCCATACTTCTTGCTTCAGCGACAGTAGCAGGAGGTTTGGTTGGAGCACAGCCGGCAATAAAAGATATAAGGTATAGTCGGAGAGTAAGATTGACGAACCTCATTAAACGGGTTTTGGGGTTCCCGAAATACTTCATTTAAAACTCAGTGGAATGATACGTGAAGTCAGTGACCCGACCATTGTCATCAAACGTGATGAGTACTGTAAGAGTACGCTGAGTAGATTCATTTGAACTCCAGAAAAGGAAGCCGCGGCTTGTTGCCTCTTTTGACACACGATCGTACGTCCACACCTCATTTCCACCCTTGTTCTTGGAAATAATGTTAGGAGCCCCTAATGCTTCCTGAACTTCACCGCCAGAGATACCAATATGGATAGAAGACTGCACCATACCGAGTGTCAGTCGGTCAGCCTGTGATTGTGGCGCACAGCTCATAAGAAACAGTGGAATCCCCACCAAGATTATTTTCCTGATTATCATTGTATCCCCCTTGATTCCAGCTTTTTCCAAATTTACGCCTTCTCTTAATTGCGGTTCCAATTTTATTTTCCCATTGAAATAATCGAACTCTGGATTATTGCAATTGACTCCCATTACTCCTATACTCGGATCGTGACGAAATTACTATTACGCCTTTTTCTTTCTGCACTCTTTCTGCTGACTGCCTGCCAGCAGGATCCTGATCCCGATATATTGGTAATTGCTCTTACCGGAGACATCAGAAATTTCGACAGTGCACAGGCTGTAGACGTACGCTCGGGGCAAGTCATCGCTCTCACCTACGACAATCTAGTGCATTTTGGAGATAGCACGGAACTGATCCCCGGTATTGCCAAATCGTGGACTCTATCTAATGATAGACTTACCTATTCCTTTAGTCTCTACCACGATTTTCGCTTTCACGATGGCACAGAGATTACCGCTGGAGATATTCGCTACTCTTTGGAACGGGCCGCACAAGGCCCGCAGAGCTGGCTCTTTACACGTATTGTCGGTGCCAACAACTTTCTCGCCGAAGAAACCTCTCACATCACGGGAATCTTCCTGCCGGAAGGTGAAGATGGGTTTGTAGTAACAATAAAGCTAGCGGAGCCGTTCTCCCCTTTTATTCAATTTATGGCAATGCCCGCCTCTGCCATTGTTAACCGAAAAGCCATGGAGGGCGGTTCAATTGACCTGACAATTAAGGCAGCCGGTTCGGGTCCGTGGAAGTTAGTGGATTGGGTACGGGACGGACACTTGCTTTTCTCCGCTAATGAAGATTATTTCCATGGTAGTCCAAAAATGAAGAAGCTCAAGCTGCGGATTATTTCTGAAGAGATGACACAATCTGCGGAGTTTGAGACAGGGAATTTGGATGTTATGGAAATCCCTCTGGCCGAGACTGAAGTGTGGCTGAATGATCCGCGGTGGGAAGGGCTAATTTATGAACAACAGGAATTGAGCACCTATTATATAGGGCTGAACTGTTCTCGTCAGCCATTTGATGATGCTCGTGTTAGACAGGCGATGAATCTTGCAGTGGACCGTGAGAAAATTCTACTGTTCGTTTTATCAGGAAATGGAACACTATCCCACAGCGCCATCCCTCCCGGCATCTCAGGCTACGACCACTCCCGCACTCCTTATTCCTATGATCCACAGCAGGCACAGCAGCTTTTAAATGAGGCCGGCTTTCCCGATGGATTTTCTATGGAACTATGGCAGAGTCAATCCTCAGGCTTGACACAAGTAATGGAAGCGTTTCAATCTTACTGGAAAGCGGTAGGTATCGAGGTTAAAATTGTTCGGAATGACTGGAACATGTTCAAGTCCGCCATTCGAGAGGGGAAGCCTGATGCTTATTACCTCGACTGGTTCGCCGACTATCCGGACGGTGAGAACTTCCTCTTCCCCCTGTTTCACTCATCGGAGTCCATGACCAAGCGGAATCGCTATTCCAACCTTGAAGTGGATCGACGCATCGAAGAAATTCAGTCCATGCCGGATTCACCCGATCGCAACCGACTGCTGATTGAAGTGGACAGACTGATCTACGATGACGCTCCTTGGGTTTTCTTGTGGCATTCTGTTAGCCAAGTAGTGACACAACAATGGATTTCCGGATTTGAGCCGAAACTGATGTTCAACGCCCAGCGATATATAAATGTAAGTAAAAAGCTATCCGAATAAGTTGGTAAAGCTTGATGTGAATTTTCAGTGAATTATTAAAATGGCTACCTATCTAATCAAAAGAGTTCTCCAGACCATTCCAGTCATTCTCGGGGTGATAGTTTTCACCTTTATCCTTATGTATGTGGTGCCCGGCGATCCAGTGCTCTCAATGGTGGGAGAACGATACGACGAGGCAACCATCCAAAAGCTGCGGCAAGATCTCCGCTTGGATGATCCGCTCTTGAAACAGTTTGGTCATTATGTGGGGAATCTCTTTAAAGGTGACCTTGGAAACTCGTTCATCACCATGCGACCCGTGGCGGATGACTTGATGGAAAAACTTCCCTTCACACTACTTTTGGCCGCTGCCGCCATGGCAGTGTCCATTGTCGTGGGGTTGGCAGTAGGAATTATCTCATCGCTTAAGCCCAACTCACTTCTCGACCGCGGAACCATGTTTCTCGCCCTTACCGGAATTTCAGCTCCCGTTTTTTGGGTGGGACTGCTCCTTATCCTTATAATAGGTGTAAATCTCAAGTGGCTGCCACCTATCGGTTACGGTGGAGTTGAATATCTAATCCTGCCGGCGATAACGCTGGGTACCCGCTCAGCCGCTTTCCTGGCACGCATCACCCGGGCCACCATGCTGGATGTGCTGCAGCAGGACTACATACGCACGGCGAGAGCAAAAGGGCTCCCAGAGTGGAAGGTGGTGCTGAAGCACGCTTTTCCCAACACACTAATTCCCATTATAACCATTATCGGAGTAGACTTCGGAAGTTATCTTTCGGGCGCCGTGCTAACGGAGTCCATCTTCGGCTGGCCGGGAATCGGAAGGTTTGCTCTGGACGCCATACTAAAACGGGATTTCCCTGTGATTCAGGGAACCGTACTCTTTGCCGCCATGATGTTCATTCTGGCCAACCTGATTGTTGATCTGCTGTACGGCGTTGTAGACCCGAAAGTGCGACTGGAGCGAAGCAATGGCTGAACGCAGACGAGGACTGTGGCTGGACGCATGGCTACGGATGAAGAAAAACCGGGGTGCCATGTTCGGCTTGGCACTGGTGGTAATCATTCTTACAATTGCCTTATTCGGCCCCTGGTTGGCACCCATGGACCCTAACGCTCAGATCCTTGAATATCAGCGGAAACCAGCAGGGTTTATGGGAAATGTGATTATCCTGAAGAAAGGTGAATTGATGGTAAGCCCCATCGTTCCTGTTAAATCGTTTATTATGGAAGGCGATTTGCTCCGCTACACAGATTTGCTGGGACGAACAGCTTCTGTTCATCAGAGCGAGCTGAATGGAACCTCGGAAAACGATTGGCACCAGCGGCCCCGTTTCTGGCTGGGCACAGACAATTTTGGGCGGGATATTCTGTCGCGGATCATCCACGGCGCCCGCATCTCTGTGGAAGTTGGCTTCATCGCCAGCACCCTGTCGCTGCTTATCGGAACAATACTTGGACTCCTGGCCGGATACTACGGCAGATGGGTGGATACAATCATCATGCGGATGACGGACATCATGTTTGGCTTCCCGGCGCTGCTTTTCCTCATCGGCATCACGGCTGCGTTCGAACCGAGCCTGACGGTAGTCTTTTTCGCCATCGGCTTTGTAAGCTGGCCGTCCATGGCTCGCGTCGTGCGAGGACAGGTATTAAGCGTAAAGGAGTACGAGTATGTCCAAGCAGCTAAAGTGCTGGGGCTCAGTGATCTACGCATCCTGCTGCGACACATTCTGCCTAATTGCCTGGCGCCCATCATTGTCTCTTACACCATGGGGATTGCCGGCGCAATTATGGCTGAAGCGAGTCTCTCGTTTCTTGGACTTGGCGCTCAGCCGCCCACGCCTTCGTGGGGAGCCATGATCAACTACGGAAAAGATTTCCTGCGGGTGGCACCGTGGATGAGTCTCTATCCCGGCATCGCCATCGCCATGACGGTGCTGGGCTTCAACCTTCTGGGAGATGGCTTAAGAGATGCACTTGATCCAAAGATGAAGATTGACCGGATGCAGGTGGGGTAAATTAAGAAGGTATTAAGAAATGACATCTTTATCTGTTTGGTTGCCAAAATACGGTCGTAAGTATCGAGGTTCCATCTGCCAGCCCTCCCGCTAGTCGGGAGCAGGCTGCGAAAGATTGACGTACTAACTACACATACGACTCGTAGTCCGGTTGATATTGGCGAGATTTCATATAGTCCAGCAAATCGTCCGGTCGTTCCACGGTTGCCAAACCGCGCTCGTAGGCAACTTCCGCCACAACCGATGCAATAACCGCTGACACATCGCGAATTTGGGGGAGTGGTGGATAAACACTCCCCTTGGCTAAATCATCTTCTGACACTTCTTTTGCCAACGCCTTGGCAGCCGCAAAGAACATCTCATTCGTTACATGTCTCGCACCGCTCTCAATGATGCCCAATCCCACTCCCGGGAAAACATAGGCGTTATTGCCCTGCCCGGGAACGTAGGTCTTCCCATTTAGCGTTACCGGATCGAATGGACTCCCACTCGCGAAGATGGCTCGACCGTTTGTCCATGAGTATGCCTGCTCCGCCGTGCATTCAGCTTTCGAAGTTGGGTTCGACAGTGCAAAAATCACCGGCTGCTCATTGATTTTTCCCATGGCTTCCACGATAGGCTGAGTGAAGGTTTGGGGCTGCCCGGACACTCCAATAAGAATGGTAGGCTTCAGAGTCTCCATGGCAGAGATTAGACTGGAGACTATCTTGTGATCATGAGCATAAGTCAGCTTGTGATCCTGAAGATTGTCACGGCTCTTGACCACTAACCCTTTAGAATCCACCAGCCAGCACTTTCTTTTGGCTTCATCGTGAGACATCCCTTCAGCTTCCAATGCAGAGACAATGAGATTGGCAATCCCAACTCCCGCTTCACCCGCACCTTGGAACAGGATTTTCTGATCGGTGAGATTTTGACCGGTTATGCGGATAGCGGAGTAAATTCCTGCCAGTGTTACACTGGCTGTACCCTGGATATCATCATTAAAGGTACAAACCTGATCCTGGTATTTTCGGAGCAGGCGGAAAGCGTTCTGGTTGCTAAAATCCTCGAACTGAATGAGCGCGCCGGGGAATACATCCTGCACTGCCCAGATAAATTCGTCGATCAGTTCGTCATACACCTCGCCTCGAAGTCGAGTCTGGAGAAGTCCGATGTACAGTGGATCATTAAGCAGTTCCTCATTGTTCGTCCCCACATCTATAGTAATAGGCAGGCAAAGAGATGGGTGAACGCCGGCGCAAGCGGTATAAAGCGCGAGCTTCCCAATAGGAATTCCCATGCCGTTAGCACCCAAGTCTCCCAAACCGAGAATCCGTTCGCCATCGGTTACTACAATTATACCCACCTTTTTCATGGGCCAGTTACGTAAAACTTCTGCTATTCGACCTTTATCGTTCAAAGTAAGATAAAGCCCACGGGGGCGCCGCCAGATATGTCCAAATAGCTGGCACGCTTTGCCAACCACGGGGGTATAAATAATCGGCATAATCTCTTCTATATTGTCAATGACTGTTCGGTAGAATAGGGTTTCGTTCCGGTCCTGCAATGCCACCATGTAGATGTACTTCTCCAAGTCATCTGTTTTGTTGTGAAAGTTCTCGAGAATACGCTTGCTCTGTTCTTCCCCGGTAAATATCCGGGGAGGAAGTAGGCCTCGCAGGGCCAGCTTATCTCGCTCTTCTTCAGTGAAGGCTGTCCCTTTGTTTAGTTTAGGATCGTGAAGAAGGTCAACTCCGTTGAAAACTTTTTTGGGAGTAGCCATGTTTATTCCCTCCTAAGAAATAGATGGTTTAAACAGATTATAAAAGGTTGAGATAGTGATGGGTAAACACATAAATACGCTTGGCTACTAGTGGAAAATTACGGAGGAATTAACCAATAGAACAATAAAAGTGTCCTGAAAAAATAGAAAAATTATAAGTAAACAAGTTTGCCATAATGATTGGTATATCTAAATTACCTACCTTGAAAGATGAAAGACGGTTCGGGAAATATTATCGTAGCACCTTTGAACAAGCTTCTTAACTGGGCTCGATCCACTTCTCCATGGTACTTCCAGTTTGGTTTAGCATGCTGCGCCATTGAGATGATGGCTACAGCGGCTTCCCGGCACGACCTAGAGCGGATCGGTATGATGCCCCGCTCTTCGCCACGGCAGGCAGACGTTATGATTGTTGCTGGCACAGTCACCATGAAGATGTCACTTCGTGTAAAACGCCTCTACGAGCAGATGGCTGACCCCAAATATGTTGTCGCCATGGGGAGCTGTGCTACCAGCGGTGGCCCCTACTGGCAGTACGGATATCACGTTCTCAAGGGGGTAGACTTGGTGGTGCCTGTTGATGTTTACGTGCCCGGTTGTCCACCCCGTCCGGAAGCCCTTATTGAAGGTTTACTTCATCTTCAAGAAAAGATTCGAGATGAGCGCCCCATTCAAGAGACAGTTATTCCAAATCTTAAAAATCTCTTTTCGAAGAAAAAGGTTCCCGCTGTTAAGGCGGGCTAGCAGTCTACCCCTCCCTCGCGCGGCCTTCCACAATTAACTTTTTTAACCAATTAATGTGAAGCGGAAAGTACATACCACAATCACTGATCTCGGGTGGTGGAAACGACTTAAAGATCGAACCGAAAAAGAATTAGAGTGGTGGTATCGGTATGAAAATAGTGGGCGGGGCCATGGCGCAGATCTGAAAGAAATCCGCAGGCGACAACGCCGGGAGCAGGACTGACGTCCTTGCTCTTTCTATACTTATCCCACTCCAAAACTTGACATGAACAAAGCTGTAAAGCACATTAGGAACACAATTCTCTCACGTCTGCGGGAACCATTCCATATGCGCATCGGGGTAGAGGTGGAAAATCTCATCTATCGGTCTGATCTGACACGACTTCCTGTAAATCCAGGTGAACATTTTTCTGCTGTAGAATTGAGAAACAGCCTTGAGACTTTATGTGTAGAAGCAGGGATTTCGCCTTCACTTACGATGGAGCCGGGTGGACAGATTGAGTTTGGCGGTTCGCCTTTTCGGAATCTTCATGAAGTAAACACCGAGTGGCAGAAATACCTTGGGCTGCTCTTAAAAATCTGCCGCGAGAAAGATCTCATTCTTCTAGACTTTGCACTTGATCCACTTTACAAGCCTGAAGATGTGACTATTATTGATCAGATCAAGTATTACCTGATGTATGATCGCTTCGGCACTACGGGATCTCTCGGAAGGTGGATGATGAAGATGAGCGCCAGCATCCAACTCAATCTTGACTACAGTTCTGCAGAAGAAGCAGCACAGTTAGCATTCCTCACTGACACTCTCCAACCTTTTCTGTCACTTATCTTCGCCAATGTTCCCTTCATGAATGGTAAGCCTACCGGCATACGGAATATGCGTCTTGATATCTGGGAAGATACGGACCCTTCGCGGTGCGGTGGACTGCTGGGCCATGGTATAACGACTGATGAAGAATTGCTGTCTGAGTTTTCCAAACTAACAGCAGAGGCCCCGGCTATCTTTGGGAAAGACAGCAGCGGTAATATCAGCCCATTCGATGGAACTCTTGGCGACTGGTTGGAATCTATCTCGACCTCCAGAGAACTCTGCAACCAAGACGGGTTGACAGCCCTTCACCAGATTTTTGCACATGTTCGCTTTAAGGATGTTCTGGAAATCCGGACACCGGACCGCCCACCCTTCGGTTACGAACTGGCGCCGGCGGCCTTCATCACCGGACTTCTGCAAGCACCATGCTGCCTGGATGTGGTAGCGGAAACAGTAGCCTCTTGGACTCTGGAAGAAAGATATGAGGCCATAGAAAAGTCTAAGACTATCAATCTTTCACAAATTGCATTCGATAAAAAATCGTTCCGGCACTGGAACGAAAAACTCTTTGAACTCAGTTTGGAAGGGCTGGATGAGCGGGCCGAACAGCTATGCATTCCCAGCGAACGGATCTACTTGGAGCCATTCGTGGAGCAGTTCCTTTCCAAGGGACCTTGCACCCTTCAAATCCAAGAAGAGTTTGCTTCGTCAGGAAAAACACTAAAGGAGTTTATCCGGAGACGTTGGGAAAATCAAAAAGGTTACGTCTTCTCAAACATCTGAACTTGCTTCGTTTGTGAATTCTCCCCATATTTGCATCAATAAACTCGCGGAAGCCTTCCAAGATGAGTACGAATAACATTAGCAAACCAGTTATAGGAATAGCTCCCTGCTATTTCCCGAGGGAAAACCGCCTTTGGCTCATGGCCAAGGAAGCCTACAGTTACTGTGTATGGGAAGCTGGCGGAGTTCCGGTAATCCTCACCTACCCCAACAGCCATGGAACTGTTACTGAAGCTACACAAGCCATTGACGCTCTCCTCATGATCGGAGGGCCGGATCTTCCCGTTGATTATTACGGTGGAAGTACCTACGACCTGAATGGGGAACAGCCCATGCATACCAACCGTGTAGAGTTCGATCGTCAAATTTTCCAATCATTTCTGGGCACAGATAAGCCTATTCTCGGCATCTGCGCCGGACTCCAGCACATTAATGTAATTTTCGGCGGGACACTTTACGAAGATATCCCCTCGCAGCTCCCCAGCCATGTTGACCATGGGGCCTATAAGGGAAACGTAGCCATTCACCCAGTTGAAGTAGATGGAAACAGCCTCCTAGGGGATATTATCGATGAAAGGGACATTCCAGTCAACAGTACCCACCACCAGGGCATACGGAAATTAGGTGAAAATCTGAAGCCTACTGCCTGGTCCAGCGACGGCCTTATCGAAGCCGTTGAACCGGTCAATGGTGAAGGAAAATTTGTAGCAGTCCAGTGGCATCCTGAATTAATGCAGGAGGACAAGCGTCAGATTGGTCTCTTCCGTTGGATGGTTGAAGAAGCAAAGAATTGACTGTTTTTTATATTCGATTTTCTATTGAAGACTGATTGCTGATTCTATTAAAATATACTACAACTCCCACCTCTACGTGAATCGCCGTGGCCACCCTCAAGTGTAACTGAATTGGCACCGCCAAAATAGAGGTTTTTTTCGTCCCACTCCTGCACCTTGTACCGCTGCTCAAACCATTCCATCTGTTTTTTTGAGAATCCAGGTTCAACATCAAGAACACCTCTTTCGAGGTGAAGTCGCGGCGCCTCCACAGCTTCAGCGATGTCCATCCCGTTACAAAGAGTATTAATAAGCAACTGCACAATAGCAGAGCGGATTCGGTTGCTGCCGGCACTACCCGTCACGAGTACCGGTTTTCCGTTATCCAAAACGATAGTGGGAGCAATCATGGAAGAAATCCTGCGGCCCGGTATGTAGCGGTGAAATCCCTCAGGATTGAGGTCCTCTTCCCCCAACATATTATTGAGCATGATGCCTGTCTGCGGAATCATAACGCCGCCGCCCGAACCGTTAGAGATGGTCACACTGGCAGCATTCCCTTCCTTGTCGAGCACAGCTACATGAGTGGTTGAACCCTTCCCCGCAGGCTCATTATATCTTTCTGCGGGCAATGAGAAAATATATTGGAAGCGGTGGAGATACTCCTTAAAAAACGGTTTATCGGAAAGATTAACAAGCCCCGGGTCATATATGTGTCCTTCAAGGTGGTGGTGCCGTATGTCACTTGTCAGCTCAAATGCAGCTGCTATATGGGCTTGATCCACAGGGTGATTTGAGGTACAGCCAGACTCTTCCAACAGTCGGAGAGTGAAATCAATTAGAATCCCGCTGCAGGCAGGCGGAGGATTCTGCAACACGGTATAGCCTTGGAAGGGTGTCACCAGCGGCTTGCGTTCATAGACCTCATAGTTCTCTAGATCGTCCGGAGTGATAAGCCCGCCGGGAGACATGGTCTTCAATAACTGTTTCGCCACTTCTCCTCTGTAGAAAAGGTCACTCCCCTCGCGCCATAACACATCGAGGAAGTCTGCAAACTCTGGCATCGCCAGCCGTGTACCGCCTGTTATTAGTTCTCCATCCCGGAAGAATATCCTCTTGCTATCCTCCTCATACCCCATGATAGGCTCTAGAAGTGTCAGCAAATACGCCTGTGATTCTGATAAGGTGATTCCATCCTTTGCGGCAATAATTGCCGGCTCTAGAACCGTTTTAATCGGTACCGACCCCAACCGTTCCTGTGTATGCAGTAATCCTTTGATTATCCCAGGAACACCAACAGAACCAGGACCGATGTAAAATTCCTGCCGGGCCGAACCAAAGTCCACATGTACAGGACCAAAGTCTAGCGTTTCTGAATCAATTTTTCCGCTCGGTGTATTTACAAAGAAGTCAAATATAATCGGCTTTCCTGACAGTGGAAAAGCATTTAGGAATCCGCCGCCGCCGGCGCTTGTTAAAGCTGGTTCCGCCACCATCGCCATAAAACAGGCTGCCACGGCGGCATCATAGGCGTTCCCACCCGCTTCCAGAATAGTGCGGGCAGCATCGACAGTAATCTTATCTCCGGCTGCAATTACATTTTTCATATCGATTGTAAGGGTGTGAATCGTATCAAGCAAGATGAAAGCTAAAGGGAGATAAATTGGAAATCAAGAAAATTGAAAGTGCTGAATGCCTATCTTATTGAAACAACAGCTTGTGATTAACCCATTGTAAAGAACCGCTGGAATGCGATTATGGGGTGGGGTGGTTAAAAAATATATAACCTATATATATTTGTAAATTTGATCGCTCGATCGGAAATTACACAGCATTCCTGGAAAATTCTGGAAAGATAATCCTCTAACTCCACATTTGATGATAGTTATCTGTGAGAAAAATGGTTGTTAATGCATGGAATCAAACATATTTTAAAAAATGAAACAAAAGCACTCTATTAACTGCACCACGATCTTTTCCTTCAAGAATATACTGATCATTTTTTCATCTCTCTGGTTATCGGCAGTTCAGTCTATGCTTCACAATCATCACCGTACGAAAAGAACCAGATTATTGTTCGTCTTAATAATGATATGTCCCGAGCCGATTTAGAGAGGCAACTTTCAAGGATGGGAAATCAATATCTTTTTACTAAAACTTGCAGATAGTGAACTGCCGAAAGTTATGGAAAATAGTTGGCATAAACTCTTTACTGACGTTAAAGGAGTCTTATTATGAGTGTAAAAGTTAATAATCTAAAATCCTGTTTAGATCAATTTGATCGTGCCGCAGACCTTTTGGGAATAGACGAGAATATTCGCAATTCGCTGCGGATGCCTGACCGGGAGCTGTCCGTAGAAGTACCTTTACGAAAGGATGATGGATCCATAAAAAGTTTTAATGGCTTCCGCGTACAGCACAACAACTCTCGTGGTCCATTTAAGGGCGGAATAAGGTATCACCCTGAGGTGAATTTAGATGAGGTTCGTTCTCTGGCAGCGCTAATGACGTGGAAGACTGCCCTGATAGATATTCCGTACGGGGGTGGTAAGGGAGGTATTGCAATTGATCCATCAGGATACAGTGAGCGGGAACTGGAACGCCTTTCACGTAGATTCTTCCGCGCCATTGATCCTGTGATTGGACCTAACAAAGATATACCTGCTCCCGATGTTAACACAAATGCCCAAATCATGGCCTGGTTTATGGATGAGTACAGTCAGTTGCATGGACACACGCCGGCCATCGTTACGGGCAAACCGATTGACCTTGGCGGATCGCTCGGTCGGGAAGCCGCCACGGGAAAAGGCGTAGCCATTACAGTACGCGAGACAGCGTTAAAATTTGGCATAGATCTAGAGGGTGCCACAGTTGCAATCCAAGGGTTTGGAAACGTTGGCTCTTATGCCGGAAAATTCCTGGGAGAGATGGGATGCAAACTAATTGCCGCTAGCGACGTCCATGGTGGGCTGCATGAGACCGATGGATTTGATACTGTAGCCCTTTTTGATTATGCTTATGAAAACCGAACAATTAAAGGCTGCGGACAGGGGAAAGAGATATCTAATGAGGTCCTTCTTGCTCTGGAAGTAGATTTCCTAATACCGGCTGCTTTGGGTGGGGTCATCCATAAAATGAATGCGGATCAACTCAACTGCAAATACGTGATCGAAGCAGCCAACGGACCGACCACTCCGCCCGCAAGTGAAGCACTGTTTGAAAAAGGTATTCACGTAGTTCCCGACATTCTGACCAATGCCGGTGGTGTAACGGTATCCTATTTTGAGTGGGTTCAGAACATACAGCAATTTCAGTGGGGATTAGATGAAGTCAATGAAAAACTGGAACGGAAAATGGTGGCCGCCTTTCAGGAAGTGGCCGCTTTAAGCGAGGAGAAAAAGGTTTCACTGCGCGTTGCAGCATACATGGTTGCTATTGACCGGGTTGCTCGAGCATTTGAACTCCGGGGTGTATAAAGCCAAATATAAATTATAGGCTTTAATCCTAATCTCCCTAGTCATGAATCCCAGGTTTCTACACAACTTCTCTTGGATCCCTCCCTTCCTCATCGGTCTTGCTGCAGTAGTTCTGGGTATCACTTGGATGATTGTGGATGAGCCGTGGCTGTTGGACCAAGCTGCCAATGAAGCTACTCTTCAGCTTAGCTTTGAGGAGCTTTTTGCCGGCGATGAGAATACACACTTGCCTGACTATCTTACTACTATTTACCGTTTCTTTGGCTTGTGGGTACTGGGGATCGGACTGCTCATCTGTGCCTACGTGCTGGTCACTTTTATGGGGACACCTAGATCGAGAGCCACCCTCTTGGGTGTACTGGGCATTTTCCTTATCCTGATTCTTTATTTGGCTGTGACGAGAATACCCATCTCACCATTTGTAGATTTAATTTACGGAATGATTTTCCTCTATCTGGTGAGCCTCTGGGCATCGATTAAATTGAATCGGGTAGGCAACTGATTCCTGACTGAAATTTCATGACAATAAGGGGTGAATTATTTGTGTTTAGTATTGTAATTTTGTCACAAGTTTAAATAAAGACCTCGAAAGTATTTCTCACTAAACAAAATTTAAAATGATTACCAGTCATGATATTGTAATGGTCGGTGGAGGGGGTGCTGGCTTACGAGCGGCCATTGCCATTGCGGAGACTAATCCAGACTTGAGTGTGGCCGTGGTAAGCAAGGTCTATCCCATGCGTAGTCACACCGTCGCGGCTGAAGGCGGCGCAGCGGCTGTTATCAAAGATAACGATTCCTTGGAAAACCATATCAACGATACCATTGCCGGCGGGGATTGGATGTGTGATCAGGATGCTGTAGAACTTTTTGTGAACGAAGCTCCCAGAGAATTGATCCAGATGGAGCATTGGGGTTGTCCGTGGAGCCGTGAACCTGATGGGACTGTGGCGGTACGGCCCTTCGGCGGGATGAAAATTGAGCGAACTTGGTATGCTGCCGACAAGACTGGTTTTCACATGCTCCACACCCTCTTTCAGACCTCCCTCAAGTACAACAACATCACCCGTTACGATGAATGGTTCGCCACTAAGATCCTAGTGGAGAATGGGCGCTGCCAGGGTGTGACCGCCATCGAACTTCGCTCGGGTAAGGTGGAGGTGATTTCCGGCAGGTCTGTGATAATGTGCACCGGCGGGGCAGGCCGAGTCTTTCCGTTCACAACCAATGGTGCCATCAAAACAGGCGATGGGATGTCCATGGCGTACCGGGCTGGTGTGCCCCTCAAAGATATGGAGTTTATACAGTACCATCCCACTGGACTTCCGGGCACGGGTATTCTTATCACGGAAGCAGCCCGGGGAGAAGGCGGCATTCTGGTGAATAAAGATGGCTACAGGTATCTCCAGGATTACGACCTGGGCACACCGCTGGATATAAACGATCCGAAGCACCCGGTAAAAAAAAGTATGGAACTGGGTCCCCGGGATCGGCTTAGCCAAGCATTCGTGGCGGAAAGGGAAAAAGGAAGAACTGTCTCCGGTCCTTATGGCCACGTAGTTTATCTCGACATCCGTCACTTGGGTGAAAAGAAAATTGATAAAAAGATCCCTTTCGTCCGTGAGCTATCCAAGAATTACGCCGGCATTGATCCCGTATACGAGCCCATCCCCGTAAGGCCCGTGGTTCATTACATGATGGGTGGTATTGATACTGACATCACCGGAGCTACTGCCCTTCCCGGTTTTTACGCCGCGGGGGAGTGCGCTTGCGTTTCCATCAATGGGGCAAACCGCTTAGGATCGAATTCACTAACAGAACTTCTGGTGTTTGGGCGGCGGGCAGGCACTGCCGCAGCTCAATTTGCATTAGAAAACACCGTTCTCGACACGGCCTTGTTAGAACTGCAAGCTTCAGATGAACAGGAACGTATCAGCAGAAACTTCTTCCGTAAAGATGGAGGAACAGAAAGAATATTTACACTCCGGAAAGAAATGAACGAGACTATGGAAACGAGTGCCGGTATCTATCGCTCGGAGAAAAGCTTGAGAGAAACACGCGATAAAATTAAAGAACTAAAAGATCGTTTTTCCAACATTAACATGGAGGATAAGAGCCTCAATTTTAACACAGAACTCACTACGGCGCTGGAACTCGAATTTATGCTGGATGTGGCAGAAACCATCGTCTACAGTGCCCTAGAAAGAACAGAGAGTAGGGGGTCCCACCAGCGAACCGATTTCCCGGAAAGGGATGATGAGAAATTCTTAAAGCATTCTTTGGTATACCAAGGTGATGATGAACCCCGCATTGATTATAAAGATGTGGTGATTACTAAGTGGCCGCCGGGAGAGAGAGTTTATGGAAAAGAGGGGTAACTGATGGCTGAGACCATGGAACTTGAGATTTTCCGCTACCGTCCTGAGCAAGAGAGCGAGCCTACCTTTCAGACATACGAGGTACCGTTCCGTGAAGACTGGGTGGTGCTGGACGCCATCAATCACATTAAGGACGAAATCGATGGTACGCTGTCTTACCGTTGGTCGTGTCAAATGGGGGTCTGCGGCAGTTGTGGTATGATGATCAACAACGTTCCAAAGTTATCCTGCGCCGCATTTCTCAAGGATTACTACCCAGATCAAATTCGTGTAGAACCATTAACTGGCTTTCCTGTAGAGCGTGATCTTATCTTCGAAATGGATGACTTTATGACAAAACTGACAGAGATACAGCCCTACATCATCCGGAAGGAAGGTGAAGATAAGCCACTAGAGGAGGGTGAGTACCTTCAGTCCCCTGCTGAACTGGCTCACTTCAAGCAGTACTCCATGTGCATAAACTGCCTGCTCTGTTATGCCGCCTGTCCCGTCTATGCCCTCGATTCCTCCTTTATCGGACCCGCCGTCATTGCCCTCGGCCAGAGGTACAATATGGACTCCCGGGACCAAGGCCGTGACGCCCGTCAGGAACTCATCGCCAGTCATGAGGGAATCTGGGAGTGCACCTTTGTGGGTGAGTGTAGCGCTGTCTGTCCTAAACATGTGGACCCGGCGGCGGCAATCCAGCGGGCAAAAGTCTCCAGCACTGTTGACTGGTTCAAGGATGTTCTGATTCCTTGGGGGAAAAAGAAATGACCTATATCCGTTCAGTTCCTAACACTTGGTGGATGAAGCGGAAGCCGTACTTTCTTTTTATGATCAGGGAACTGACCAGTGTTTTTGTTGCGGGGTATTGCATTTTTCTGCTGGTCTTGGTTTACAAACTGACACAAGGGGTCGAAGCTTACAGCAAT
>JYMV01043820.1_pt1 | contig 25283 bp, 6 predicted proteins | sample 338911 | NCBI WGS metagenome assembly JYMV01 (sample SAMN03354496, study PRJNA234377) | hydrothermal vent metagenome | biome: Deep sea; feature: Hydrothermal plumes at the Eastern Lau Spreading Center, Western Pacific Ocean; material: Seawater | place: Tonga | collected 2009 | depth 2000 m m
TCGTATCATGAAATGCTTTCGGCACCTCTGGCGAAATTGGTTGGTGCCAAAACAACGGAGGTGGTGGCGATGAATGCTTTAACCGTAAACCTACATTTGCTTTTAACCTCCTTTTACAATCCCTCCCCTGAAAAGCATAAGATACTTACTGAATACAATCCATTTCCATCGGATTGGTTTGCGCTTGAATCACAAGTGAGGATTAAAGGCTTTAAATCCGACGATGCCATAGTGGAGATGATTCCCCCAGAGGGGAGCCATACAGTGAGCACCGAAGCGATACTTTCAAAAATTGAAGAATACAAAGATGAGCTTGCCCTGGTGATGTTTGGCGGAGTTAACTATTATACCGGGCAATGCTACGATATGAAGGCAATTGCAGCAGCAGCCAAAGCTAATAACATTACCGTTGGTTTTGATCTGGCTCATGGGATTGGAAATGTAAAATTGAACTTACATGACTGGGATGTTGACTTTGCCGCTTGGTGTTCCTACAAGTATTTGAATTCATTCTCTGGTGGTGTAGGTGGCGTATTTATCAATGAAAAGCATTTTGATAATCCTCAAATTTTGCGAATGGAAGGATGGTGGGGACACAACAAGGAATCCAGGTTTAAAATGGAAAAGGGCTTCGATCCTATACCTACCTCGGAGGGCTGGCAGCTGAGTAATGCGCCGGTAATTTCTATGGCCGCCCACAAAGCAGCATTGGACATTTTTGAAGAAGCAGGCATGGATGCACTTTGTGAAAAGAGAGACAAGCTCACGGGTTACCTGGAGTTTGTAATCTCAAATGCAGACCTGGGATTTGAAATTATAACGCCTTCGAATGTGAATCAAAGAGGTTGTCAGCTTTCAATACTTACTGGGGATAATGGAAAGGCGATTCACGAGAGGCTTACTAAATCAGGAGTGGTTACGGATTGGCGGCATCCAAATGTAATTAGAGCGGCGCCTGTACCACTGTACAACAGCTACGAGGATGTTTATAAATTAGGAGTAATTTTAAGGGAGTTCTCTGGTTAAGACAATGAGCAACTTAAATGGAAAAGACAAGCTGGATGAAGAGGATTTTTATAAAGAGGATGGGTATATTATCTTCACAGAAAAATACCATTTGAAGAGAGGATATTGCTGTGAAAGTGCCTGTAGACACTGCCCATATGGTTTTGATGCAAAATCGGGAACAAAAAGAGAATCCCACAAATGATAAAATGGAGAAATTAGATATATCATTACTAAAAACCCCGACGGGGTCGGAGATTAGCTGTAAAGGTTGGATTCAGGAGGCAGCCTTGCGGATGTTACACAACAACCTGGATCCAGAGGTAGCGGAGAACCCTGAGGAGCTAATAGTGTACGGCGGATCTGGAAAAGCGGCGAGAAATCCTAAAGCATTTAAGCTTATCGTAAAAGCACTTAGAGACTTAGAAAATGATGAGACCTTACTCATCCAATCGGGCAAGCCTATTGGGATACTACCCACACACCCAGATGCACCCAGGGTAATAATCTCTAATTCCATGCTGGTTCCTCACTGGGCCAATTGGGATCATTTCCGCGAATTGGAGGCGAAGGGGCTTATCATGTTCGGACAAATGACTGCCGGCTCATGGATTTATATTGGCTCTCAGGGAATAGTTCAGGGTACTTATGAAACATTTGGCGAGGCAGCGCGTCAGCACTACAATGGAACATTAAAAGGAACAATATCTGTTACCGCCGGATTGGGAGGCATGGGAGGAGCACAACCATTGGCGATCACGATGAATGAAGGAGTTTGCCTGGCCGCAGAAATGGAGGAATGGAGAATTCAAAAAAGACTGGATACCCGGTATATCGATAAAATGACACACGATATTGACGAGGCAATAGATATGGCATTGGCGGCAAAAGAGGCCCGGGAAGCAGTTTCAATTGGCGTGGTATGCAACGCAGTAGACCTGCTTCAGCGACTGATAGACCGGGATATTACGCCGGACTTGCTAACGGATCAAACCTCTGCCCATGATGAGCTGATTGGCTATTTCCCTCAGAATATGCCAGTTGATGAAGCCCTGGAGCTAAGGGAAAGCGATCCAGATAAATACATAAAATTATCACTGGATACCATTGTTCGTCATGTCGAACAAATGATAGCCTTGCAGAGTAAAGGAGCAATTACTTTTGACTACGGAAACAACATCAGAGGCAAGGCACTTGCGAATGGATTGAAGAATGCATTCGACTTTCCGGGGTTTGTTCCGGCCTTCATCCGACCACTTTTTTGTGAGGGTAAAGGTCCGTTCAGATGGGCTGCCTTATCAGGTGACCCAAACGATATTTATGAAACCGATAAGGTGATTCTCGATTTGTTTCCGGAAAACGAACATCTTGTAAGGTGGATAAAAATGGCGCAGGAGAAAATAGCTTTTCAGGGTATTCCCTGCAGGATTGCTTGGTTGGGAATGGGTGAAAGGGAAAAGGCTGGTTTGGCATTTAATAAGCTGGTAGCCGAAGGAAAAGTAAAAGCGCCTATAGTAATTGGACGGGATCATTTGGACGCAGGATCAGTTGCATCACCATATCGTGAAACGGAAGGGATGAAAGACGGATCTGATGCGATTGCGGACTGGCCCATTCTGAATGCTTTATTAAGTACTTCGGGTGGTGCGAGCTGGGTATCGGTGCATCACGGTGGCGGTGTTGGAATGGGCTATTCAATCCATGCGGGCATGGTTATTGTTGCTGACGGAACTGAAGAAGCCGCCAGAAGATTGAAAAGGGTGCTGAACAATGATCCGGCTATTGGTGTCCTTCGGCATGCTGATGCCGGATACGATGTGGCAAAGGATAAGGCACGAAACTTTAATCTTGATCTTGAAAAGAGGCTTGTATAGCAGTCTATTATGATTAATAATAAATCCACTTTGCTTTTAATGCTGCTCATGCTGATAACGGTGGCTTGTAACAAAGACGAAGAAAGTAACGGTATCGCAATAAGGGATGATTTTTTAGGCCTTTGGCAATGTGATGAATATGATCAGAATCAACAGCTGGTTCGCACTTTTCAAGTGGAGATCTTTGCCCACGGAAGCAATGCGAATAATATACTAATTGACAACTTCAATTTGCTTGGGCAGGGGTATCAGGCTGAAGCTTCCACCAACAGTACCCAGGTAACCATTCCACAGCAGGTGATTGGCTTTGTGTCGGTAAACGGAAGTGGTTATATCACCAATCAGTTAACAACAATAGAAATGGCGTATAATGTTGATGATGGCAGCGGACAGCCAGAAAGCATTGCTGCCACACTTACCAAAATATAAGGGCCATCCAGCTTCCCAGACAGCCTTAGCCATCTATCAAAGTTATTTGCCATTAGTTATCTGCTAATCACTATGCGCTTATTCACAACTGCTGAATCGGTAGTGCACCTAATAATGTAGACTCCATTCGGCAGAGCTCCGAGGTCGAGCTGGGTTTGCAGTGTTTTTACCTCACGGTAATTTCGTGTCAGCATCAACTTCCCAATCATGTTGTGTACCTCGATGTCAAAGTCAGCAGCTTGAGTCTGAACCAGGTCAATGTGAATCAATCCATCTGTTAGACTTGGAAACACATCAAACATGAAGTCTTCGGATAGCGTTGCAATAGCATCAGGAATGGTATTCACAATAGCACTGGAATTTGAGCTGCAGCCACTAGCATCCGTCACAACAACGTTGTAAGTTCCCGCGCAAAGACCAGTCGCTGCTGCAGTAGTTTGCGTTCCTGGGTCATCCCACAAGTAAGTAAGTGGAGCTGCTCCGCCGGTTGCAGTTACAGATGCGGTTCCAGTACACGACCCAAGTAATACAGAATCAGCCGTTGTAGATAAAGTCATTCCACCGGGTTCGCCAATTGTTGCACTTGAGGTTGTGGAACATCCATTGCTGTCCGTTACCGTTCCAATAAATGAATTGGCGCACAATCCTGTTGCCATAGCCGTGGTTTGCGTTCCGGGATCATCCCAGGAGTATGTGTAAGGTGAGGTTCCCCCACCTGCGGTGAGCGTAGCTGAACCGTCGCATACTCCATTGCAAGATGCATCGTTGCTCGTTATACTTGAAGTCAGTGCCGCAGGCTCCGAAATTGTAATGGAGCTCACTGATGTACATCCCAAAGCATCTTCCACAGTTGCCATGTATGCTCCCGCGCACAAGCCCGTTGCCGTTGCAGTTGATTGTGTTCCGGGGTCATCCCAGGAGTAGGTAAAGGGTCCTGTTCCTCCCGAGGAAGTAACCGTTGCATCGCCATCACAAAGAGCATTACAAGTAGCATCTGTAAAGGATGAAATACTGGCCAATAATCCACCGGGAGCATTTACTGTATCGGTATTCACGGTTTGGCAACCATTATTATCAGTAGTCGTTACAGAATATATGCCAGCGCAAATGCCGCTTAAGCCAGACGTTGTGTCACCTGAATTCCACAGATAGCCATAAGGAGAAGTTCCTCCGGCAGGGGTTGCTGATACGGAACCGTTACAAACACCACATGTTGTAACATCTGAGGTTGTAGTTGTGGCTGATAAAATAGCAGGTTCACTAACGGAAACGGATGTTGAATCCGCACAACCATTAGCATCCATAATAACTACCTGATAGGTTCCCATACAAAGCCCAGTAGCAGCAGCATTGGTCTGAGCTCCAGGGCCATCCCAGGCATATGTATAAGGCGAAGTGCCGCCACTTGCCATGAGTGTAGCCGAGCCGTCGCAATCGCCGTTGCATGTAGCACTTGTGCTGGATGTTGGAAGGCCCAGGGTGGCGGGCTCATTAATAGTGGCTATTGCTGATGAAACACATCCCACACTATCTGTCACGGTTACATTATAAGTGCCCGCATATAGTCCCGTAGCGGTAGTATCCGTTTGCGAATCCGGGTCATCCCATGAATATGTCAAAGGTGGCGTGCCTCCACTTGCGGAGAGGGTAGCCGAACCGTCGTTTCCACCAAAGCAGCTGACGTCAGTCGTTGACGAAATAGATACCACCGCTGCTCCCACATCATTTACCGAAACAGACCCGTTTGCTGTGCAGCCATTGTTGTCGGTTACCGTAACGTTATATCCGCCCGAAGCCAGGGCAGTAGCTGTATCAGTGGACTGTGTTCCCGGGTCGTCCCATGCATAAGTGTAAGGTCCCGTACCTCCTGAAGGTGCAGCGATTGCTTTACCATCAGAATTACCACAAGTAGCATTTGCACTTCCCATTACCAGTATTATTGCCCCGGGCTGTGTTATTGTCACAGAAGCGGTATCCGTACATCCGTTGTTATCTGTCACGGTAGCAACGAATGTTACTGCACAAAGCCCCGTGGCAGTTGCCGTTGTTTGCGATCCCGGATCATCCCAGGTATATGTGTGTGCACCACTGCCTCCTGCACCTGATACGGTTGCATCACCATCACATATTCCATTACAGATTAAGTCGGTCGATCCGGTAATGCTGGCAACAAGAGGTGTGGGGTCAGATAAAGTGGTGCTGGAAGAATCCATACAGCCGTTGACATCTGTTACAATTACCATATAAGCTCCCATGCATAAACCAATGGCCAGAGAGTCGGTTTGGGTTCCCGGATCATCCCACAGATAAGTGTAAGGTGGCGTCGAGCCAAGCGTCGATACATTGGCATCTCCATCACAGGCCCCGACACAACTGGGATCAGTGGTGCTTATTGAGAATACAAATGCACCAGGTTCTGTTATCGTTACAAAATCACTGGATACGCATCCGTTGCTGTCCGTAACTGTGGCTGTATATGTTGCTGCTACCAGTCCTGTTGCAGTTGTGGTAGTTTGTGTACCTGGATCATCCCAGGAATAAGTGAAAGGAGCTGTACCTCCTGTAATAGATACGGTTGCAGTTCCATCGCTTCCGGCATTGCAAGTTACGTTTGAGCTGGCACTGATAGATGCTGTACCGGCACCTGCATCATTAACTGATTCGCCAGTGCTTTCAAAGCATCCAGAATTGTCCGTAACCGTAACTGAATATGGATTAGCTGCCAGGCCTGTGGCTGTATCAGTGGTCTGGGTACCGGGATCATCCCAAATATATGTATAAGGGCCAACTCCTCCTGTAGCCGAGACACTCGCCTCACCATTAGGAACTCCGCAGGTGGCATCCACACTTGCGGTTATCAGTACTATTGCTGTAGGTTCCGTGATTACTACATTGGAAGAATCAATACAAGCGTTTGCATCCTCCACTTCCACATCATATGATCCAGCGCACAAAGTAACCGCCATTGCATTGGTTTGCGTTGGGAAGGTGGTCCAGGTATAGGTATAAGGGCCAACTCCACCCACCGGTGTAACAGTAGCGTCACCGTCACAAATGCCATTACAGCTCGCATTGTTAGAAGCGGTAATAGAAGATGTTAAGGCAGCAGGCTGTGTAATGACCACAGCTCCGGTGTCCGCACAGGTGTTGGCATCGGTAACAATACCATCGAATGATCCGGCGCACAATCCAGTTGCTGTTAAAGTAGTTTGTGTTCCAGGATCATCCCACAGAATTGAGTAGGGTCCAGTACCTCCAGAAATTGAAAGTGTAGCGTCCCCATTACAATCACCATTGCACAGATTATTTGTAAAAGAGGCTATACCAACTACTAAGGCTGTAGGTTGCGTAATTACAACGTTGGAAGAATCCATACATCCGTTGTTATCTGTCACAATAACTTTAAAAGTTGCATTACACAATCCTGTGGCTATAGCAGTTGTTTGTGTGCCGGGATCATCCCACAGGTAGGTGTAGGCACCTGTTCCACCAGTAGCCGAAGCTGTGGCGTCTCCGTCACAAAAGCCATTACAGGTAACATTGTTTGAACTGCTTATACTTGAGGATAAAGCTGCAACGGGTTCGGTAATAATAATTGCATCTGTATCTGTGGCTCCGTTTGCATCCGTAACCAGCACGTTAAATGCTCCTCCACATAGTCCTGTTGCGATTGCAGTTGTCTGTGTACCAGGATCATCCCATCCATAGGTGTAAGGGGGTACGCCACCAACTGTGGTAACTGTAGCATCTCCGGTACAGACACCATTACACAATAAATTTGTGCTGCCGGTAATAGTGGCAACCAATGCGGCTGGTTCATCAACATCAACGCAATCGTTTATTGAACAGCCGTTAGCATCTATGAAGACTATGCAATATGTGCCAGCACATAGTCCCGTGGCGGTAAAGGTTGATTGAGTACCTGGATCGTCCCAAACAAAAAGATACGGTGGCGTTCCCCCAAGAATATTTGCGATTGCCTGCCCCGTACATACGCTATTGATAAGTAGGTTAACACTATCCATAGTCAGGGCCAGTGCTGCTGGTTCTGATACCGATCCACCTACATTGGAGCTACAGCTATTATTATCGGACACCGTGACGTTATAAGATCCGGCAACTAACCCGGTAGCAGTGGCGTTGGTTTGTGTGTCTGGATCATTCCAAAGATAAGTGTAGGGAGCTACACCTCCAGAAGCTGCTACTGTCATGCTGCCTGTTGAATCGCCATTACAATAGACATGAATCGTCAAAATTATGGATACACTTGGAGCCCCAATGTCGTTTACAACGACTGAATTGGAATCCAGGCAGCCACTGTTATCTGTAACCATTACCTCGTAAGTTCCGGCAACTACTCCGGTGGCAGTGCTATTGGTTTGCGTTCCGGGATCATCCCATAGGTAGGTGTATGGTCCTGTTCCACCAGAAACCACCACGATGGCACTACCATCTGCATTTCCACAGGTAGCGTCGATCTTACTCATCACCAAAGCCAAGGCTGTTGGCTGTGTAAGGGTTATGGTATCTGAATTAACACATCCATTTGCATCTGTGACAGTTGTAATAAATTGTGCAGCACAAAGGCCTGTTGCCATTGTGGTTGTTTGTGCACCCGGATCATTCCACAGATATGTATAAGGTGCTGTTGCGCCAGCTGCCAAAATCGTAGCGTCACCGTCACATATACCATTACAAACCAAGTTATTTGAGGATGGATAAGAAAGAACTGGACGAGGGTTAACGCTGTAGGCAACTTCAGCTACGTTGGTGCAAGTGCCATTGGCAACATTATCATAGAATATCTGGCCATTTGAAACCGTAACATTTGTTGGCACTGGAACAAGAATAGTTAAAGCCGCATCTGAATACCACGTATGTGTATAGCCATTGCTACCATCAATAGCAGATTCTAAAGCAGTCAGGTCAATTCCTGCTACAGTGCCACCACCTGCTACATCTTCACACATTGCCGCAGGATATTGATAGTTCGCCTCTACCCCCGTAAATGTCCATCCGGTATTGTTACCCATGTCAACGCTGTACTGGCCCGCATAAAATGTAGCGCCGCTGGCGTTCAGATCCTGAATATTAAGATAATCACCGCAGAACACAGACGCCTGGCTGAGACCAGCTGTAGTCCCATCATTGGTCGTTTTTATGGTGATCATACTTCCCGACGCGCCAGTCGCTATTAACTCCGTTGTTGTTTGGGTTGTACTGGTATCGAAGTACACCTCCGCTCCAGCTGCAATAGTGAAAGTGTTAAACGTGTTTGAATCATAAAAATAAATAGGCCCCCAGGCATAAGGATTAATGGTTAGATCATTGTAAGCAAGGTTGCCACCAAGAAATTCCCATCCGTTTCCATTCATAATAATAGTGGAGGTGGCCGGATTCAAGGTCATATTGGTGGCATCTATAATCTGCCAATTCTGAAGTGTTATTATTGATGATCCCAAATTAAGCGTACGTGTACTGGAGGAATTTGAGGTAAAATCCCCATTGGGCATCAAAATACTTTGGTTATTGGTATTCAGGATTCCATTATTAAATCTTATTCCACCCCATGAAAGAGTTACTGCGTCCTGCAAAGTATAGGTTCCGGACCCGCTGAACATAAGACCGGATAACATGTGTCCTGAAGTAATTACTGTGTTTCCGGAACCAGATGACATGAAATTAATGACGCTAAATATTGATGTAGTCATCCCTGGAACCAAGGTCAATGAACCAGCGATATACAATTGGCCCCCTCCGGCAAAATCCGGCGTGTTGGTTACGCCTGTCCAATCCATATTCTTGCAATAAGCGGTAATATCAACGTGCGCATCTTGAATTGGTGTGGTAAATGAATTTGCATCGAAGAATACGCTGTCATTGATCGTAGGTACGCAACCAGACGGTGCGCCGCCCGAAGTTAGTGACCAGTGTGCTACATCGCTCCAGTTTCCTCCATCTCCCACCCAATACAGGTTAACACTGGGAGGTGACGTAATATTCCACCCGGTTACAGCACCTATCCCAAGGCTGTTGGTTGCATTGAATGTTCCTCCACCTCCGGCAGTTAAATCGGTTATTCTTAACCAGTCACCATTAAAAGTCCCTGCAGGCATAGACCAGGCAGCAGGAATTCCCGGATTGATGGTTCCGATGTCGAAGTAATCTGCACATCCTGTTCCGGCAGGCATGGTAATGCTATTGAATGTCTGGGTCATTCCCCCTTCAAAAAGTATAGTTGACGCAGTTGATATGGTTAAATTATTATAGCTGTTCTCTCCATAAATGTAGGCTACAGCAGTTGTGGCTATGTTCACATCGTTATAAGGTTGGCTGCCTCCAGCATAAAATCCGTTTGTTAAGTTTATGGTTGACGTTCCAGGTATTACGGTGAGGTTTGTTCCATCCCAAAACTCCCATTCCACAAAGTTCAAAGTTGAACTGCCCAAGGTTAATTGCCTGGTTAATCCTGTAGATGAATAGAAATAATATCCATCCATACCGTTATTGTTAGAGATTAAACTTCCCTCATTCAAATAGACACTATTAAAAGTCGATGTTTCCGTTGCGAAATTATCCTGTAATGTCCATTCACCAGCCCCATCAAAGAAGACATCTCCGTTAAATGTCTTGGAAGCAGAGGTAATTGTATTACCTGTATTATTGGATTTGAAATAGGTATTGCCTGTATAAAAATCTATTGTGGACTGTGCGGGAGAGAAAGTTAAGGAACCATAAATATTCAGCTGTCGAGAACCTGAAAACCTTGGGTTGTTTGAAACTCCTGTCCAATCCATGTTATTACAATATGCATTTTGATCCAGCGTAACTGTTTGTGAGCCAGCTGAAAAAGAATTTCCATCGAAGAAAACATTATCCAGCTGTGTGGGGATACAACCCCCTGCGTTGGGTGCCCCTCCGCTTGTCAGTGACCAATGTGAAGCGTCGCCCCAATCACCTGAATTGGTGTTCCAATAATAATCTATAGATGGTAATAGAGTATAAGTCCAGCCACTTGTGTTGCCCAGATCAATACTATTAACAGCATTAAACGTCGCTCCCCCCGTAGCCGTAATATCCTGTATGCTTACATAATCAATTGTTATTGAGCCAGTTGCTTTTGAAATTGTAGTTGTAATGCCATCAATGGCAGATTTAATTGATATCAGATCGGAGCAGGTGCCGGTAGCAAGGAGATCACTCAATACCTGGGTTTGCCCTTCTTCAATATACAAAGCAATACCACTACCTAAAGTGAGCTCATTAAAAGTATTTGAACCATACAAATCAGTAGTATTTAAATTATTCAATATAACATTGTTGTAAGCTAAATCTGCGCCCTCAAATGCCCATCCGCTGGTAGCGATTTCAGAAGTTCCACTGTTTAATGTCATATTGGTATTATCGCTGATTGACCAATTTGATGTAAGCGTAACAATTGAGCTCCCAAGGTCTAGCTGTCGATTCAACGCAGTGCCGGAGTTAAATGAACCACTATTGATATCGTTGTTATTGGTATTTAGGTAACCCTGGTTCAGCACTATTGAATTACAAGTTAAGTTGTCCTGCAGTGTCCAATCTCCTGTGCCTTCGAAATAAATACTTGTATTTAAAATCTGTCCGGCTGTCGTGATCGTATTTCCCGAGTTGTTTGATCTGAAATACATCATTGCAAAGCTGGATGCTGTCATAGAAGCATCCAAGACAAGGGAGCTGTAAATATTTAACTCTCCCGGCCACATTGAAGCCATGTCAGGAGTATTTGTAACACCGGTCCAATCCATAGAATTGCAAAAAGCGATTACATCTATTGTCACCACTTCTCCAGTTCCAGTGAAAGAGTTTGCATCAAAAATGACATTGTTAGCATCGGTAGGAATACATGTATTGGAAGTTGGGAATGGTTCACCGCTAAACGTACCCCAGTGTGTTGGGTCGCTCCAGTTTCCCGTTCCCCCAACCCAGTAGAAGTCACCGGGTGGTGTCGTATTTATCGTCCAGTTGGTCACATTTCCCATGTCAACACCAAAATCTGTAATAAAGGATGCTCCTCCAATTATCTCCATATCCCGGATATTTAAATAATCTTCTTGAACCGTACCGGAAATCTTCTTTATTAATGCTGTTTGTCCGGGAATATCTGATGTAACACTTTTCCTGTTTGAGCAGGTAGCTCCAAAGGTGATATCAAATACGGTATTCATATCTCCTGCCGCAAACACAACACCGGTGACATAGGCATCACTCAAGCCCAGCACATGAAATGTATTTGACCCCGCCATAAAGACGTCTGCGGGCCATGCAAGCGGGAAATTAACGTCATAATAAGTGAAGCCCCTCCCATCGAACCAATTATTTTCAATGTTAATGGTTGAGGTGCCTGCGTTGAAGGTGAGATTCAACGGGTCAAGCCATAACATCATGCAGTTTATGGTGGAATTGCCCAAATTCATTTCCCGGGTCTCAGTTCCAAAAGACTGAAGCCCGGAAACATCCAGTGTAAACCCATTTGTATTTAAGGTGCCCTTAATTATTTGCATGCCTCCAAAGCCCAATGTAAGATCAACATCAGACATAATAGTCCATTCTCCACCCCCGTTAAAGTCAATTCCACCAATTGACAATATGGCCGTGGAAAAATCAATTGTGTTGCCTGGATTTGAAGATCTAAAAGCTATCCATCCAGAATAGGTCGCGGTCATAGCAGGTATAAAGGTCAGTGCGCCGTAGATGTCGAGGTTTGAAAATCCAGCTAAGTCAGGATTATTAGCAGCTCCAGTCCAGTCCATAGAATTGCAATTGGATGGAACATCAATTGTTACTACTTCGGCAGTGAGTAAAAAAGAGCCAGCATCAAAGTACACATCATCTGCCGGGCCTGGAACACTTGTGTGAAAGACTACTCCCCCTGAGGTCGTGGCCCAGTGGGCTGCAAAATCTGACCAGTTTCCCGTATTGCCTACCCAAAAGTAATCGGCTGCATATAACCCATTATTAGCAACAGCGGAGAATATTACAAACAAGGTGGTGACAAATATATTTCTGTACACTTTCGCGAGCTTGCGCAATGATGCTTTTACTATTGGCGATAGATTTTTCATGACAGATTAGAATTATGAGCGAGATCTAAATAATTTAAGCAGCGGATAATTATCTCACAACAGTTATTTTTTTACGAATTACACGTTGGTTTGTCACTGAATTATCGGAGTTGTTTAATCGAAATTCTATCAGGTAAACGCCGTTTGTAAAGTCACTTATATCTTGTGAATATTCTGTGCTCTGAACACCCAATAGAATATCATGTGTTAATCTCTCTCCAAGTAAATTATAGATTGCAATTTCAGCGTTTGAGTAAGCAATAAGCTCCAATGAAATCGTCAGCGTTTCAGACACTGGATTTGGATAGAGTGCAATCTTGTCTTCTGTGAAGTTTTGCTGCATGATACTGGTATATTCACCGACAACTATGGCGGCAGAGACCACACATCCATTTGAATCCGTAACGCTTAAAGTATAAGTGCCCGCGAAAATACTATCCAGGTCTTGGGTGGTTTGTGCGCTGCTCCAGCTGTAGGTGTATGGTGACAATCCACCAGATACACTCGCATTTATTGCCCCGTCGTCCACTCCAAATGTAGCGGAATCGACCAGATACGAAATATTGATTGCAGTTGGCTCGGTAATGACCACTATATCCGAAGCAATACATCCATTAGCATCCGTAACTGTTGCGGAGTAAGTACCTCCTCCAAGTCCTGTGGCAGTTGTTGACGTTTGCGCACCGGGATCATTCCATAAGTATGTCAAAGGTGCGGTTCCACCTGTTGCAGTTACGGTAGCTTGTCCGTCGTTAGCTCCATTACAACTAACATTTGTTGAAGCTGAGATTGTTACCGTTGGCGCACCCGCATTGTTAACAGGAACAGATGAGCTATCAGTGCATCCGTTACCATCTGTAATGAGTACAGTATATACGCCAGCTCCCAATCCAACAGCAGCAGCTGTAGTTTGCGTACCAGGATCGTCCCATAAATAGGTATAAGATCCTGTACCGCCTGTTACAACCACTGTAGCCGTTCCATCGGACATGCCACATGCAGCATCTGTGTTAGAAGTCGTAAGTAAAAGTGCTGCAGGTGCATTAATGGCGATACTGTTTGTAGAGGTACATCCATCCGCATCTGTTACACTTGGATTAAAGGTTCCCGCACATAATCCGGTAGCCATTGCATTGGTTTGTAGCATCGGATCATCCCACAGGTAGGTATAAGGTGGATTTCCTCCTGCCCCCGCGACTGTTGCGTTGCCAATACATATGCTTGCACACATTAAATGAGTTGTGTCCGTAAATGAAGCGGTTAGCAGTGGTGGTTCTGTAATCGAGACTGAACTAATTGTAGTACAGCCATTCCCGTCAGTAACAGTGACATTAGAAACACCGGCACATAATCCGGTTGCAGCTGAAGTGGTCTGTGCACTGGGGTTATTCCACGCATAGAAATATGGCGTGGTTCCGCCAGATCCGGCAACCTCAGCTAGGCCGTCACACACTCCACCACAGTTTGCCATAGTAGAATCTATTATTGAAGATGATAGCAAAGTTGGTTCGCTTATCGTCACATTTGCGGAGTCCATGCAACCATTAGCGTCAGTTACTAAAATCTTAAATGTCCCTTCACATAATCCGGTAGCACTTGCCGTGTTCTGGGTTCCAGGGTCATCCCATAAATAGGTGTATAGAGGTGTCCCGCTACTCGCTATTGCAACAGCAAACCCATCACAAAAAGCTTTACAGCTCACATCAGCATTCGATGATATGGACACAGTTGGTACGGCAGTATTTGTTAAGGTGACAGAATAAGTATTATTACAGGCTGAAGCATCTGTAACTGTTACATTATAAACCCCGGCTCCGAGTCCCGTGGCAGATGCTGTGGTTTGTGTGCCAAAATCATCCCACTGGTAAGTATAGGGCAGGGTGCCTCCCAAAGGTACTACCGTAGCTATACCGTTCGCCAGTCCACAAGACGCATCCACCTGACTGGACGAGAGAAGTATTTCACCGACAACGATAGTTTTTGTAACCGATGTAACACAACTATTATAGACAACAGTTAAACTAACGTTATAGGATACGCCAGCGGAGTCAAAGCCGTGGGTTGGATTTTGGGTGGTAGAAGTATCTCCATCCCCAAAGTCCCAGGCCCAGGAGGTTGGCGTTGGCGAAGAAGCATCGAGAAAGTCAACAGAATCTCCCAGGCATATCGAGGCATAGGAGAAATCTGCAATAGCACCGTCCTTCACTGTTATATTCATGGTGCTGGTATCGCTGCTACAGCTGTTGTAAACGATATAAGTTACGGTATAAGTTCCTTTGGCTGCATAGTAATTCGTTGGGTTTTGTAAGGTAGATGTATTCCCATCACCAAAATCCCAGAACCAGGCTGAGCCGGTAAAACCGAAAGGCCAAAACCAAGTTGGTTCACCCGGACAGGGGGAAAAGGGGGAGGTTCCAAATCCAGAATTTCCGGGTCCGGGTCCATTTAATGTTACGTTAATTGCGTCGGCGAATGTTCCGGTATTTCCACAGGTGTTGGTAACAGAAAGTGTAACAATATACAATCCCGTATCAGCATATACATGACTGGGGTTTACAAGATTAGAGGTGTCACCATCTCCAAAATCCCAGAAACAATTCAAGGTATCACTGCTCCAATTGTTGAACTGAACATTCCCGCCAACACAGATGGTGTAGGTTGGGAAACACGATGGATTTGTACAGAAGAACGGCGAAGGAACTACGTCATCCTCTACACGAATGCACTGCCAGATAGAATCCTGTCCTCCACAAGAGCTGGTAGAAACCAGCTTAACTATATAATTTCCGGTGTCGGCATAAATGTGAGTTGGATTAGTGCTCATGGATGTATTCCCATCCCCAAAATCCCAGAGGCTGCTCACATCCTTGTATGACCAATTGGTGAAAGTTACCGTCATTCCAACACATATATTAGAAAATGAAGGGCAAAACGAGGAAGGTGAAGCATTAAACCATGAATTCGGGGCTGCACTGTTGGTCACCACAACCTCTACAGTGTCTGTATTGGAGTTACCGCAACCATTCGTACCCGTAACTACTGCGTCGAATATTCCGGTGTTGGCGTAAACGTGGTTAGGATTTTGCTGTAATGAGAAATTGGTATCTCCAAAATCCCAGGAGTAGGATGTCAAATCTGATCCAAAGGTTGTAAAGTATGTAGAATCACCAGGGCAAACAGTATCGGGATAGGACCATGCTGAAATCAAAGGAATGATGGAATTATCCACCACGATGGAGTCAAAGAGCGTCGTATCATTACATCCGTTGGACACGGTACTACTTATTAGATAAGTGCCCGGTATTGGATAGGTGTGGCTGGCATTTTGCGTAAATGCGCTGTCGCCATCACCAAATGACCATGCCCAGCTGGTGGGTATGGGCCAGCTCCAATCATAAAAATCTACCGGAGTGCCTGGGCACACAGGGTTTGGAAAAGCTGAATAACTCGGAAATGGAGGTGGTGCAGTGGTGCTTATCACGATTGTGTCACTGTATGAGTCTGTACCGCAACTATTACCTGCAATCATAGTAACCACGTAGGTGCCCGGGCTTGAATATGTATGAGACGGGTTGGCTGAAGAGGCGCTATCGCCATCGCCAAAATCCCAGGTGTAGTAATCAGGTGTGGGAAACAGGAATGTGCTGAAGTCTATAGAGGCTCCAAAACAAACGGGGGAAAAGGGTGTATAATAGAACCAAGCCCAAAATGGGTCGGGTTTGTATTGAATAACAATGATATCCGTAACAACATCGCTGTCGCCCGTAAGCGTATCATAGGCAGTTAAGGTAATAATGAAGACGCCCTGCCAAAGGTAATTGTGAGAAGGGTTGACCGATGAATCTGCAGATGAAAAATCGCCGAAATCCCAAATATAGAAGTTGGCGCCTGTGCTGCTATTGGTAAATAGAACAGAGTCAGGTGTACAGCCCCCATTGGTGCTTGCAAATGAAAAGTTTGCCACGGGCAGGGCGTGAATGATGTTTGAGATTAATAAAGTCAAAATCGTCAGAGTTATATTTACTTTTTTCATTTGGAGTATATTGAATTAACAGTTTAGTAAATATATCCTTTTATTGAATAATAATTGGGATCGCTGATATATTAAAAAAGTTCTGCCCGTCGTGTAGAGTTGTGATTGGACATGCTTTGCCAGGCACGCAAATTTTAGACGTGGGCCAACGTTGATGGTTGCCTGAGTTGGTGGAAAGAAATAAGCAAATCGAATTTTAGAACAGCACCAATTTCTCGACGGTGAATTGGGTGTTATGCTTAATCATAACCGTGTAGAATCCTCTCGCGTTTCCTGATAACTGAAGTTCGATTATCGTATGACCGTTATTCACGTCAAACAACTCTGAAAACACCAATTGGCCCGTTATAGAAGTCACCGTTATTTCAATAGCGCCACTTAAAACACCTTTAACCTCAACAAAGACTTTTCCCGTACTTGGATTTGGATAAACCAACATCGCGGTATTCAAATTGTTCTCCACAACTCCAATTATAGCGTCCACTGTTGTGGTGGAATTAGTAACACAGCCGTTCGCATCTGTCACAGTGGCCGTATAAATACCCGGGCATAAAAATGTCAAGCTTGTTGTAGTTTGTCCGCTGCTCCATAAATAAGTATATGGCGGTGTTCCTCCGGATGCACTTACATCGGCAGTTCCCGTACATCCTCCGGGGGGTGCATCCGTACTGTTTGTGGTCGCTACTAACTCCGCGGGCTCACCAAGGGTAGTTGTCTCAGTTGTTACGCATCCTGTACCATCCGTAACAACCAGTGTATAGCTCCCCGCACTTAGGCCTGTAGCAATTGCGGCATTCTGGGTATTTGCATCATCCCACAAATAGGTGTACGGTGCAGTTCCACCACTTACTGATGTTGCTGCCATACCATTTGACCCTCCAAAGCAGATGACGTTGTTAGGTACGATGTTTACGATGGGTCCGCTCGCATCTGCTATCATAGCAGTGTCGTTGGCTGCACATCCATTGGCATCTGTAATAATTACCTGGTATGTATTCGCCATTAACCCGGTAGCGCTTGCAGTTGTTTGAGCGCCTGGATCATTCCATACATAGCTGTATGGTGGCGTTGCCCCACCTACTGATACAGAAGCCTGGCCGTCGGCACTTCCGCATGTGGCATCAACAATTGTCAGGGATGTTGAGAAGGCACCCGGTTCAGCAACGGCAATGTTATCAAATACCTGACACCCGGATCCGTCCGTAACGGTAAGCGAATAAGTTCCTGCGGTCAACCCCATGGCAGCTGCAGTGGTTTGTGTTCCGGGATCATCCCATAAATAGGTGTACGGTAATTGACCTCCAGACACGGATGCACTCGCCTGTCCGTCATTATCGCCATTACAGAGTACGTTGCCTGCAGACAATGAAACAACAGGTCCAGTTGTGTTGTTAACAACGGCTGAACCAGCGTCTGTGCAGCCATTAGCGTCGGTTATATTCACATTGTAATTGCCGGAGGTTAAGTTAATAGCCATGGCAGTAGTTTGAGCATTCCCATCGTCCCAGAGGTATGTATAAGGCCCAGTTCCGCCGCTTACATTTATAGTAGCAGTTCCGTCACTGTTCCCGCACGTGGCATTTGTGCTGGATGAACTGTTTGACAATTGTGCGGGCTCCATAATCGTCACAGTGGCTGTTGTAATGCAGCCTGCAGAGTCAGTTATTGTTGCGCTGTAGGTGCCACTGGTTAATCCCACCGCTGTGGCCACAGTTTGTGAAGCTGGGTCATTCCATAAATAGATGTACGGCAGCCCACCTCCTGTTGCTGTCACCGTAGCCTGTCCATCTGAAGCTCCATTGCAGCTCACATCGCTGAACGCGCTTATGGAAGAGAAAACACCTCCATTGTCAAATATTTCAACGGTATTGGTATTTGAGCAGCCATCAGCATCAACGACAACTACGTCAAATAAACCTGCGCAGAGTCCAGCAGCCATTGCAGTACTCTGAGTACCTGGATCGTTCCATGCATAGGTATATGGTCCTGTTCCTCCCGTTGTATTCACCGTTGCATCGCCGTTGCAAACCCCGCAACTTGTGTTGGTGAGACTGGTTACATTTACCGTAATCCCCGCTCCATCTGAAACGGTTGTGTTGGCATTGGTCGTACAGCCATCCGCATCTATAACGGTTATATTAAAACTGCCCGAACACAATCCTACAGCTGTTGCTGCAGTTTGTGTGTCTGGATCATCCCAGCTATAGGTGAACGGGGAAGTACCGTTGGTTAACGAACCCGTAGCATCCCCATCACAAATCCCGCTACAGCTCGCAGCATTGTTGGTAACTGATAAAATCATTGCCGCTGGTTCATTAATTGTCACGTTACTCGAAGAAAGGCATCCCGTTGCATCAGTAGCTGTGACGGTATAAGTCCCTGCTGTTAACCCAGTAGCCGTTGCATTGGTTTGGGAATTCAGGTCACTCCAGATATATGTGTACGGAGGCGAACCACTATTGGCGGAGGCGGTTGCTCCACCATTATTTCCTCCGTTGCATGTCACATCAACGCTAAATGGGATTCCCACAATCGGTACCGTATTGCTTACTGCAACAAAACTTGAAGCGGTACAGCCATTGGCATCGGTTACTATAATATTGTAAGATCCAGCGCTAAGTCCTGTGGCAGTAGCTGTAGTTTGCAGCCCCGGATCATTCCACGCATAAGTGTATGGCGTTATTCCACTGGTTGCAGCTACAGCTGCCTGGCCGTCAGAATTGCCACAGTTGGCATCAACTGAGCTGGTGGAAAGATTGATTGCCCCAGGCTCGGAGATCGCTGCACTTGAATTATCAGTACATCCGTTGGCATCTGTGACAGTAATTCCAAAGTTCCCCTGACATAATTCGGTGATACCAGATGTGGTTGCCGCGTTGGACCATGAATAGGTATATGGAGCGGTACCCGATGATACGGAGACGGATGCCAAACCATCACAACTTCCATTGCAGTTTACAGCTGTGCTGGATGTCGTTGCGCTGGGTACAGGATTGATCGTTGCCATTACTACAGCAGGCTCGCTCGTACATGTAGGGTCGCGAACTTCCCAATCGTAGTAGTAGTAATAGTAATCAGGATCTGGAATATTATTCCCGGTGATTGACAAAACACCAGCTAAGGTATATGGGAAATTTGTATTGGTATTATTTCTATACATGCTCGACATTCCGCTGGTCGCCAATTGGTAGTCTGTTCCCGGTGTCACGTCAAAATTCAGGAATATTCTACTTGTCCCATCTGCTAAATCCACGGTGGTGTCTTGCAATACATTACCTGATGAATTTCTTAACTCAATAGTACGAAATCCTGCTCCTTGTGCGTAAACGAGTACTGACACCAGCTCGAAATCAGAAAAGCAGTCGAAAATCAAGTAATAGGCTGTGCTTGTGTGATTGCCTCCACCTCCAAAGGAATTATCCGGAGGACCCACATTTTGAGAGGCCGGAATAATAACATCTTCGACATAATACGTGGTAGACGTAGAGAGGGAAGGCGTGGTGAAAGTTCCGCCTGTGTTAAGCAGATTTGTCCCCACTGAATCATCGTACCAGTTTAAGGTACCCGCACCACCAGCACTTAGATTTAGCGTTCCAGGACCGCAACGAGAAGCAGATGTTGTACCAGGAGCCGTAGGCTTACTTACATAGATATAGGAGGTAATAGTCAGTGAATCGCTGCCAAATCCATTGGTAGTAACCAGTTTGACAGTATAAGTTCCATTGTTTGCGTAGGTATATCCTGGATGCTGCTGTGTGGAGCTCCCCCCATCCCCAAAATCCCAGTTCCAGCTTGAAGGCCCGTTAGTGGTGAGATCGGTAAACTGAACCTGCCCCGTACAAGTAGCCGTATCGTTTACAGAAAAATCAGTAGAAGGTGGGGCGCTAGGTAAGGTACACGCCCATTGAATTTCAAATCCATCGCCGTTCACGGCCGGATCGGCGTAATGAAAAATTGTTATCGAACCGCCTGTTGATGTAACTGTTCCCGGACTTCCTGTAGTATTGCAATACCGACCAAGCGATGGTGACGCTGTGGTAGGCCCGTCAAAAAACTCCACATAATCATAATCACAAGGGGGGCTGCCTCCACTTCCCGGTTCTATATCGAATGAAACGACAGTCAATGTAACAAATGATGCTCCTGTAGGAGAGATGGTTATCTGGTTGGTGGTATTATCAGCATAGTCACCTGCTGCTCCACCATTATCAAATACAGTACCTGTGCATTGGATTTGTGTGCTTGCGGATCCTGAAAGGGGTAAGTTGACCACACACGCTATCAGCGAATCAACAGTTATATAGGCAACTTTGGTAATGGAATCTAAACCACATGGATTTCCATCGGCCACTAGGCCGACCGTATAAGTTCCATAATTATTATACGTATAAGTAGGTGCTGTAGCCGTGTCTGTACCTCCGTCACCGAAGTCCCAGTCAAAAGTTCCTCCGTTGGAGCTAAGGTTGGTAAATGGAACGGTGAAGGGTGCTGAACAGGACATGGCAGGAGTGGCGGCGAAATCTGCTGTGACAGATGAATCGAAAATTGGACCGACTCCAACTGCATACCAGGCATCTGTAGTAGCCACCAATTCAGGGCTGCAAGCGCCAAATAGATCAATTGCTGACTGAATTGCGTAAAATCGAGCATCTGCATATTGCGAATTTGACGAGAGATATACCGTAAGATTTCTGAATGCAACAGCACCCGCATCAGTTAATCCTATCCCATTAATGTTGTATGCGTCACCATTATCGTTTGTGCCATTACCACCATTTGTGAGCAGGTAATACCAGAAATTTTGTACGCCGCTATTTGTGTGTACCCCACCATTGTCTCCTGATCCAGTTTGCCAGTTTGTTCCCTGATATGTATCAGGATCACCATATGCCTTGGGATTCGACATGGATCGAAGGGTTACCCCAATATCCTCTCCCATAAACCAATTTGCCTGGCTTGGTTTACCATAGTATTCTATAGTTGTTCCAAAAATATCGCTGAAAGATTCGTTTAGGGCACCTGATTCATATGAGTACACCAGGTTTGCCGTAAAATCAGTTAGGCCGTGCGTAATCTCGTGACCCGTGATATCCAAAGCGGTAAACGGATTATAAGATCCTGAGCCATCCCCATAGGTCATACGTTGTCCATCCCAAAATGCATTGCTGTAACCATTGTTGTAGTGTACATAGCTGAGCAGTGCCATGGCATTTCCATCAATGCTGTTTCTGTTGTGTTCGTTCATAAAATAATCATAGGTTACTTCAGCTCCCCAATGCGCATCGGTAGCCACTTCATCCTGATTGGCATTGACATTGTTCCAAAAGTTATTTCCGTCCGTGAAATCGACCGCATTGCCATAATTTGTTCCCTCGTTCATATCATAGGTTCTGATACCATTGCCTCTTCCCGCTTCTCGGAGTCGGTAGGTACTCCCTGTATAATCCGCAGTTATTGTTTGGTTTCCGCTATAGGCAGTAACGGCAGTTCCAACAGCGTCGGCGATATGAATTCTTTTATTCTCAAAAACAATGGTACCGTCACCGGCGTCTACATAGATATATGCTCTCGACACTGGCTGATGTGCGTATATGTCTAATTTGTAAGCTAGTGTTAGCGGGGCTGCAGGGTTCTCAGAGACATATACCAATTCCGCTGTGGGGAAAAATGTTGCGCCTGGGTTGCCGGACTCCAATTTGATATATTCTTCTTCAATTGGGATTTCCCACTTGTAGACGTTTGCATTAACAGCAGCCTTGGCATAGTCCAACGCGCTAGATGCTGATATTGAAATGGTTGTATTGAGCTCTACCTGATTGAAAACAATACCGTTCATGGACAAGATCTTTCCATTTTTGGTATGCAGCATATAGCTGGAATGTTCTATTGGAATATTGTCATATTGCTGTTGGTAACGATAATGAACAAAGCCCAGCTGATCAGGCAGTGTGTTGATCAATTTGAATGAAGAACGCTTAGTAATTGAGAAGGCCTTATGAATCCAGGCATTAAACAAATCCATATCCATTTCTCTCCCTGTTTGAAAACGGATATACTCGGGAATAGCACTATAACTGCTCAATTTAATCATTTGTGCCCCTGAGACTAGCTGGTCCGCCTCTTGACCTGTGTACACTTGGGCGTTCGCTTTAAAGGAGCTACATACTATCAATCCGGCCAATAACAACTGGTTTAATCCAAGTGGGTTTTTCATGATCCAGGTGTTTCGAAAAGTTGAAGAAGTTCTACTTTGGTCTGCGAAAGCTAACGAAAGCAAGTGAGAATGTCAAGGTGTCGGATAAAATATGAGTAAGTTTGTCGAGCATGAAAAGTGAGCTTTCATATCTGGTTAAGGACATTGAGGTGTATAAGTCAAAGCTGATGTTTTGGGCATCTCATTTCGATACGTGTTGTATACTCCAAAGTAACCGAATTCATGAGGGTGGAGATAGTATGAACTCGTTTGGGAGCAGCTATGATCTTTTGGTTGCAGCAGGGGAAACGGGGCATTTTGAAGGGGGTGGCAGCAGAAGCTTTGAAGGATTAAAAGAGTTTTGCGCAAATAAAGATCGTTGGGCTTTTGGATTCTTAAGCTATGACCTCAAGAACGAGCTCGAAGATTTAAAATCCGAGAATTATGATGGAATTGGGATGCCTGATATTCATTTTTTTAATCCGGAGTTTTTGTTTCTCATAAATGGGAATGAAATAATTCTTAAAGCTGAGGGAGACTCTCAATTAGTGGAAAGAATAAAAGAAGAAATTGATAGCATGGAGTATACATCGCTTCAAAACGATAAAATTCAATCTGTATCACAAAGAATTTCGAGAGAGGACTACTTGAAATGCGTGAAGGAGATCAAGGATCATATAAGATACGGGAATGTTTACGAGCTTAACTTTTGCCAGGAGTTCTATGCCGATAATTTCAACTTGAATCCATTTCATCTTTTTCAGAGGTTGAATGACATTTCAGAAACCCCATTTTCTAGTTATTACAGATTAAACGATAAATACCTGATTTGCGGAAGCCCAGAGAGATTTATGAAGAAAACAGGCGATCGAATCATTTCACAACCGATCAAGGGAACAATCAAGAGAGGGGAGACACAAGCGGAAGATTTGGTTTTGAAACAGGAGCTTGCGCAAAGCGCCAAGGACATGAACGAGAATGTGATGATAGTAGATATTGTGAGAAATGATCTGTCCAGAACTGCTGCGCGGAATTCTGTTCATGTTTCGGAGCTGTTTGGCATCTACACTTTTAAGCATGTTCATCAAATGATTTCTACCGTCGAATCGGAGCTTGCGGATGATTGCCACTTCATAGACGCGATACGGGAGGCTTTCCCCATGGGTTCCATGACCGGAGCGCCAAAGATAAAAGCAATGGAGCTCATAGAGCAATTTGAATATACCAAAAGGGGTTTGTACTCAGGAGCAGCTGGTTACATAACCCCCTCGGGCGATTTTGATTTTAATGTGGTAATAAGAAGCCTGCTCTACAACAGCACAAGCGAGTATTTGTCATTCATTGTCGGAGGTGCAATTACAGATAACTCAATAGCAGAAGATGAATACGAAGAATGTTTGTTAAAGGCAATACCTATGTTCAAGGCGCTCAACTTAAATTTAAAGGATGTTAATTTGCTTGCACAATGACTTTATTAGAATCGCTTAAGGGTTTTATCCAAGAGAATTCGCTCTTTAGCAGAAATGATAAGATCTTACTAGGGGTTAGCGGCGGTATTGATTCGGTGGTAATGCTGGATATGCTATTGAAATTGAAGATCGATATTGGCGTGGCGCATTGCAATTTTGAATTGCGCAAATCTGATTCCGTAAAGGATGAATCATTTGTAAAGAAGCTTGCTCTGGATCACAGTCTTGAATTTCATTGTAAATCATTTAACACCAAAAAATATGCAACAGCGCACAATATGTCTGTGCAGGAGGCAGCGCGTGTGCTTAGATATACTTGGTTTGAAGAGGTGAGATCTGGGGGATATGATCACATTGCAGTTGCCCATCATTCTAACGACCGCATTGAAACCTATTTGTTGAATATGATACGAGGAACCGGCATCGCCGGATACCATAGCCTGCAAGTTAAAAATGGTTTTGTGGTTAGGCCCTTGCTCACATTCAGCAAAGATCAAATAATCGAATATGCAAGGTCGAATAAACTGAAATACAGAAAAGACCTGAGCAACGACGATCTCAAGTACAGGAGGAATAAAGTTAGAAATGAGGTGTTGCCTTTGCTTGCACAGATTAACCCCAGCATTGAAAAGTCAATTTTGGAAAATATAGATATCCTCCAGGAAACAAACAAAATTTATCGGGGGCATATAGATATGTTGCAACGGCAAATTGTTGTGAAACATAAAAACAGCTGGAGGATTTCTATTGCGAAACTTGTGAAGCTCGACCCTCTCAAAACGTATTTGTTTGAGTTTTTGAAGGAGTTTCAATTCAATTCTTCGGTGGTAGATGAGGTGGCCAATTCACTCAGTCGGCAATCGGGTAAGAAATTCATGTCGGCTACCCACAGCTTGGTAAAAGACAGGGATTTTCTCATTATTTCGGAGCGTACTGCGAGTCATCAAAAGAAGCCGACAATGATCACGCAAAAGCTAAAATCTATAAAAACGCCAATAAGGATGTCTATGCGCAACATCAAGATTAACCACTTTGAGCTTACTGAGTCTCAACAATGTGCCTCTCTGGATACCGACAAGCTAAAATACCCGCTCAGGATAAGGAAATGGAAGCGAGGGGACTTCTTCTATCCACTTGGCATGAAACAGAAAAAGAAGCTAAGTGATTTTTTTATCGACA
>JYMV01029368.1_pt1 | contig 25254 bp, 27 predicted proteins | sample 338911 | NCBI WGS metagenome assembly JYMV01 (sample SAMN03354496, study PRJNA234377) | hydrothermal vent metagenome | biome: Deep sea; feature: Hydrothermal plumes at the Eastern Lau Spreading Center, Western Pacific Ocean; material: Seawater | place: Tonga | collected 2009 | depth 2000 m m
GATAAAATTACCCACGGACGGAATCACATGCAATCCTAATTCCGTGAGGCGCTGGCCGACCCGCTGTAATTCGCGATTATTCAGATCGACGGCGCGCGCCAGATGGTCGGTCTCTTGCAATGCGGTCTCGGCTGCCACCAGCGCCAGCGAGTTAACATTAAATGGCTGTCTGACGCGATTCAGAAGATCCGCGATCTCCCCATTCGATAGCGCATAACCGACGCGCAAACCCGCCAGCCCATAGGCCTTGGAAAACGTGCGCGTCACCACTAAATTAGGAAACGCCTGCAGCCACGAAATGGTATCGGGATAATCGGCGTGTTCAACGTATTCGAAATAAGCCTCGTCTATCACGACGACAACCTGCGATGGCAAGGAGGCGACGAACTCTCGCAACGGCGCGCCCGCCAACATCGTGCCCGTCGGATTATTCGGATTGGCAATAAAGACCACGCCGGTTTGCTCGTCAACCAAGGCGCGCATTGCCGTCAGATCGTGGCCATAGTCATCCGTCGCAGCGGCAGCCAGCGGGCGTCCACCCGCGGCCAGCGTCGACAAGGGATACACCGCAAACGCATACTGCGAGAACACCGCGCTACGGCCGTTGCCGAGAAATACCCGCGCGATCAGATCCAGCACATCGTTCGAACCGTTACCCAAGGTGATTTGTTCGGCGTCGATTTGATGTCGCTGCGCCAATGTCTGTTTCAGCGCAAACCCGTTGCCATCGGGATAGCGCGACAAATCAGCGGATGCCGCTTCGATGGCACGCCGTACCGCAGGCGCCGGACCCAATGGGTTTTCATTCGATGCCAACTTGATAATACTGTCGAGGCCAAGCTCGCGTTGCAGCTCTTCCACCGGTTTACCCGGCTGATAGGGCGTCAGTCCTTGAATACCGGCGGATACGAGACCCCGAAAATCGGTCACAGCACGCTGCGAGGATAGGAACCCAGCACCTTCACCATCGGCGCATCATTTCTCAGCTCGTCCAATGCTCGCGCAATATTCTTATCATCGACATGGCCTTCGATGTCAATGAAGAACACGTATTCCCATAGGCCGCGTCGCGATGGACGCGACTCGAGCTTGGTCATGTTGATGCCATTATTGGAGAACGGTTGGATCAGATTACCCAAGGTACCCGCCTCGTTGACCGCAGATACCAGTAAACTGGTTTTATCGACCCCGCTGGGGGGAACCGAGTCGACACCGATCACCAAAAAACGCGTGGTGTTGTCGGGCTCATCTTCAATGTTGGTCGCCAATACCTTGATATCATAGAGTTCGGCCGCCGCCTGACCGGCAATCGCCGCCGAACCGGCTTCGTCGCTCGCCAAGCGTGCGGCTTCGGCATTACTGGAAACAGCGATGCGTTCGACCCCTAACAGGTTACGGTCGAGCCATTCTCGACATTGCGCCAGCGACTGTTGATGCGAGTACACCTTACACACCGATGTCAGGTCCGACTCGTTGGTCAGAAACTCATGATTGATGCGCAGTTCAACCTCACCACAAATCGTCAGCGGCGAGGCCATGAACTGATCCAGCGTGTGGGTGATCACACCTTCGGTAGAATTTTCGACCGGCACCACACCAAACTGGGCGGCGCCCGATTCCACCTCGCGAAAGACTTCATCAATCGCGCTCATCGACAGCGTCTTCACCGAGTGACCGAAATGCTTTTTCGCCGCCTCATGGGTGTAGGTCCCTTCTGGCCCGAGAAATGCGATGCCGAGCGGTTCTTCCAGTGCCAGACAGGCGGACATGATTTCACGGAACAGGCGGGCGATCTCGGCGTCGCTTAACGGCCCTTGATTGCGCTCCTGCACGGCACGCAAGACCTGTGCCTCACGTTCAGGGCGATAGCAATGACCCTCTTCACCCTGCGCAGCCTTAACCTTGGCAACCTCGAGCGCAAGCTCGGCGCGCTGATTCAGCAGCGTTTGCAGCTGTTGATCGAGCGCATCAATCTTGTCGCGTATGCTTTCTAGCGGATTGGCCATAATCCAATTACAACAGTCTTGCGGATAAAACACCATCAATCGCGACAATACCCTCGAGGGTGTCGTCGGTTACATCGGATTCCAAATCAACGATGGTACAGGCAATATCACCACGCGATTTGTTCAGCAGGTCAATAATATTCAGACTCGCATCGGCCAGACAGGTTGAAATCTGGCCCACCATATTCGGGACATTGCGATTCACCACCACCAGACGCGAGCCACCATTACGCGGCAGATCAATGGTTGGGAAATTCACCGAGTTGGTGATGTTGCCGTCCTCAAGAAACGCGCGCAGCTGATCGGCGATCATCACCGCGCAGTTGTCCTCGGCCTCCTTGGTCGACGCACCGAGATGTGGAAGCGTGATGACGCGATCATGACCCTTGAGTCCATTCGATGGAAAATCACACACATAGGCATAGACCTTGCCGCTATCGATCGCATCAATCATCGCCGACTCTTCGATGATGCCGTCGCGGGCAAAGTTAAGCAGCACCACACCGTCTTTCATGGTCGATAGGCGCTGTGCATTGATCATGTTTTTGGTGCTGTCAACCAATGGCACATGAAAGGTCACAAAATCTGCACGCGTCAACAGATCATCGGCACTGGTCGCGGCTTCAACGTCAGACGACAACTGCCAAGCACGATCCACGGTGATGTCCGGATCGAAACCGATGACTTTCATTCCCAATGCAAGAGCGGCATTGGCGACCTGAATTCCGATCGCGCCTAAACCGACCACTCCCAGGGTACGCCCGGGTAACTCAAAGCCAACATATTGCTTCTTGCCCTGCTCCACCGCCTTGCTGACATCGTGATCACTGCCTTCCAGACCGCGCGAATAATCCCAACCCTGACAGATATTGCGACAGGCCAGCAGCATACCGGCGATCACTAGCTCTTTGACCGCATTGGCATTGGCACCGGGGGCATTAAACACCGGAATGCCACGCTCGCTCATTTTATCGACCGGAATATTATTGACGCCGGCACCCGCTCGACCGACTGCCAATACCGAGTCGGCCAATTCCATGTCGTGCATCTTGTAGGATCGCAACATGATGGCGTCGGGATGCTGGATCTCGGACGCAACCTCATAACAATCCCGCGGCAAGCGGTCGAGGCCGGTAATTGAAATATTATTCAGAGTGAGGATTTTGAACATAATAAGATTCCTATGCCTTGTCGCGTTCAAACTCAGACATATACTGTATTAATGCATCGACGCCAGACTCTGGCATCGCGTTATAAATACTGGCACGCATGCCACCGACAGAACGGTGACCTTTTAACGAAAACAATCCTGCCTCTGCCGCACCGGACAAAAATTCGGTATCGCGTTCGGCATCGGCCAAGGTGAACGGAATATTCATCCATGAACGGGCGTCTTTTGCGACCGGGTTGGCATAAAAATCAGAGGCATCAATCGCGGCGTATAGTTTGTCGGCCTTGCGTTGATTAATCTCGGCCATCGCAGTAACACCGCCTTGCGCCAGCAGCCAATCAAAAACCAAACCCGCCAGATACCACGCCAGTGTCGGCGGCGTATTGGCCATCGAACCGTGATCGGACAACACCTTGTAATCAAACTGGGTCGGGGTTCGCGGCGCGGCGTCACCCATCAAGTCATCACGCACAAACACCAGCGTCAGGCCGGAGGGGCCGACATTCTTTTGTGCGCCGGCATAAATCAAACCAAAACGGGAGACGTCCAGCGGACGCGAAAGAATCGTTGATGACATATCCGCCACCAGCGGCACATCGCCCGTGTCCGGGATCCAGCCAAACTCCACACCACCGATGGTTTCGTTGGGTGTGTAGTGCACATAGGCGGCATCTGCATTTAATGTCCACGAGTCCTGCGCCGGAATATCGGTAAATCCATTGGCTTCCGCGCTGGCCGCGATGGACACGTCCAAAAAACGCGCGCCTTCGCCGATCGCCTTTTTTGACCAAACACCGGTGTTCACATAATCAGCTGAGGGTCGACCGCGATGCAGATTCATGGGTACCATCGCAAACTGGCTTGACGCGCCACCTTGCAGGAACAACACGCGATAGTTGTCGGGAATCGATAACAGGCTGCGCAGATCGGCTTCGGCCTTTTCGGCAATCGACGTAAACTCCTTGCCGCGGTGACTCATTTCCATCACCGACATACCACTGCCGTTCCAGTCAACCAGTTCGGCCTGCGCGCGCTCGAGAACCGGCAGCGGTAGTGTCGCTGGACCGGCGCTAAAGTTGAAGGGTCTGTTCATAAGCGTCAGAGAATCTCTGGATCAAGTGCCCTCTCCCTCAGGGAGAGGGTTAACGTGAGGATGAAGGGGCGCAGCGATCAAGTCTCTGCGTCATCGGTACCTGTATCGGATGCATCTGCATCATCGGTACCTGTATCGGCCAGATCAATAACATCTTCATCATCAATGCTGTCAATCTGCTCCAGACCAACCACCGTCTCGCCATCATTCATCCGCATCAGGCGAACGCCTTGCGTGTTGCGCCCCTGAACCGATATACCCTCAACCGGAGTGCGCACCATCATGCCATGACTGGTCACGACCATCACTTCATCTTCCGAGGTCACCATCTCCACCGACACCACGTTACCATTGCGTTCGCTGGCTTGAATGGAAATCACGCCCTGACCTCCACGGCCCTTGGTCGGGAATTCGGAGACCTGTGTGCACTTACCATAGCCATGCTCGGTGACGGACAACATCAAGTTTTCATCACTGGCAACCAACAGGGAAATAATCCCCTTATCTGCGAGCACCTTGATGCCACGCACACCCGCCGCCGTTCGACCCATGGAGCGCACATCGCTCTCGCGGAATCGAATCGCCTTGCCGGCACTGGAGCACAACATCATTTGTTGCTCTCCATCGGTCACGACCGCGCCAATCAACTCATCACCATCACGCAAATCGACCGCGATGATGCCACTGGCGCGTGGACGTGAGTAGGCTTTCAGCGGTGTCTTTTTGACCGTGCCATTACGCGTTGCCATAAAGATGTAGGCATCGTCGGTGTATTCGCGAATCGGCAAAATCGCGCTGATGCGCTCGCCCTCTTCCAACGGCAACAGATTAACCAATGGACGACCGCGCGCACCACGACTGGCCTGCGGGACTTCATAGACCTTCAACCAATACACCTTACCGCGACTGGAGAAGCACAAAATCGTATCGTGGGTGCTGGCAACAAACATCTTGTCGATAAAATCTTCTTGCTTGGTGTTGGCCGCCGACTTGCCACGACCACCACGACGCTGCACCGAATATTCCGACACCGGTTGAGATTTTGCGTAACCGGCATGCGACAGGGTCACCACCACATCTTCTTCGGTGATCAGGTCTTCGAGCGTCAGATCAAGATGGTTGGCGATGATCTCGGTACGACGCTCATCACCATACTGCTCAAGCATCTCGTTGAGCTCTTCGCGAATCACATCCAGCAAACGGTCAGGATCCGACAAAATCTCAAGGTACCCATTAATTTCAACCAGTATCTCTTTGTATTCATTTATTATTTTATCTTGCTCAAGACCGGTCAGGCGATGCAGTCTCAGGTCGAGAATGGCCTGCGCCTGGGTCGGTGACAAGCGATAACCGGCATCGGACATACCGAACTCTGGACCCAGATCATGGGGACGCGAGGCATCGGATCCGGCCGCGCCCAACATACTGGTAACCACGCTGGAATCCCAAACCTTCTCCAACAGCCCGACCTTGGCTTCCGCTGGATTAGACGACTGTTTGATCAGTGCGATAACTTCATCGATATTCGCCAACGACACCGCAAGGCCTTCAAGGATATGCGCACGGGCACGCGCCTTGCGCAGTTCGAACATCGTACGACGCGTAACCACTTCACGACGATGACGAATGAAGGCTTCGATCAACTCCTTGAGATTGAGAATCCTCGGGCGACCTTCAACCAAGGCAACCGTATTAATGCCAAACACATTTTGCATTTGCGTTTGCTGATACAAGTTGTTCAATACCACGTCGGCCACTTCACCGCGACGCAGCTCGATCACCATGCGCATGCCATCCTTGTCGGACTCGTCGCGCAATTCGGTGATGCCATCGAGTTTTTTGTTCTTGACCAACTCGGCGATCTTCTCAAGCAGGCGAGCCTTGTTTACCTGATACGGTAATTCGGTGACGATGATAATGTCTTTGCCGCGCTTTTCGTCGGTTTCAATTTCGACCCGCGCACGCACATGAATACGGCCACGACCGGTGTGATAGGCCTCTCGAATACCACGCGCACCATTAATGATAGCGGCAGTCGGAAAATCAGGGCCCGGAATATACTCCATCAAATCGGAAATACTCATGCTCGGGTCGTCGATCAGCGCAAGGCAACCCTTAATCACTTCAGATGGATTATGTGGCGGTATATTGGTTGCCATGCCCACCGCGATACCCGAAGACCCGTTAATCAACAGGTTCGGTAGCCGCGTCGGAAACACCGATGGCTCATGTTCGGTGTCGTCGTAGTTGGGAACGAAGTCGACGGTTTCCTTTTCCAAGTCCGCCATCAAGTCGTGTGATATTTTCGCCATGCGCACTTCGGTGTAACGCATCGCGGCCGGTGCGTCGCCATCCACCGAGCCAAAGTTGCCCTGACCATCGACCAGCATGTGACGCATCGAAAACGGCTGCGCCATGCGCACGATGGTGTCATACACCGCGGTATCGCCATGCGGATGATATTTACCGATCACGTCACCGACGATGCGCGCCGACTTTTTATACGGCTTGTTGTAGTCGTTGTTGAGTACGTGCATGGCGTACAAGGCACGTCGATGAACCGGCTTAAGTCCATCGCGCACATCAGGCAAGGCGCGTCCCACAATCACGCTCATCGCGTAATCGAGATAGGACTGTTTCATCTCGTCTTCGAGATTGACGTGGAGTAATTCTTTTGCGTATTCCACCATGAAGCAAGACCACCGTTTTTGGGTTATGGAGGGTTATCGCGACACCCGTGTTTCGATATCACGAAATAATGCAAATTCTACCACAGGCAACAGGAGCGTTATAGCGCCGAATTCATCAAAAACCGCTAATGTAGGGTGACAATTGCCCGTTATCGGCTGAGAAAGGCCTAGGAATCCACTGAATAACTCGTGTTTACGAAAAAGGTTGTCTAAACCGCAACTAGAACCAAAGAGTGTAACGGGTCTGTACGAGGGTCTCGTTAACCTGTTCACTCAGTCCCTGCGCGTGTATTGAGTACTTCAACGGTCAGCTTCTGCTAACGACAACGGCTTTCATAATCTGGGATTGGGATTGGCCGCAGACGAAAATCGGGGCCGGGGGGCATAACATCCGTCCTGTCACTGTTTTGGAATCGTTAACCTCCCACTCAGCCGCCCCCTGTTTATTTAGTGAAGAGTCGCTCGATCCGATCTCGGGTCGGCTCCAGAACCACCCCATTCTCGGTCACAATCGCATCAATCAACGACGCAGGGGTGACATCAAAGACCGGATTCCAGGCGCCAATATCGACTACCCCTTCCGCGTAACCGGCGGTGCCAAGGATCTCGGTTTCAGCGCGTTCCTCGACCGGAATCTGCTCGCCGCTGCTGATATCACGATCGATCGTCGAGGTGGGTGCGACTACCATGAAATTGACCCCGTGCCGACGCGCCGCAACCGCGAGATTATAGGTACCTATCTTGTTCGCGACGTCACCGTTAGCGGCAATACGATCGGCACCGACAATAACCCACTCAATGGGTTTTTGTTGCATCAGCCACGCAGCCGCAGAATCGGTAATCAGACTCACCGGAATACCATCCCGCTGCAACTCCCACGCGGTCAGACGCGAGCCTTGTAACCAAGGTCGCGTCTCGGTCGCAAACACCGCGGTGACCCTGCGCTGCACATAGGCGCTACGAATCACACCCAGCGCAGTACCATAACCCCCGGTTGCCAATGAACCGGTGTTGCAATGCGTCAATACCGGACCGGGATTTTTGATCAGGTCTGCGCCATAATCCCCCATCGTCTGGTTGGCCTTAATGTCGTTCTCGTGGATCTGGCGGGCCTCACCAAATAACGGCGGCACAGGATCACCATCGACCGCGTCAATGATGCCCTGCATGCGCTGCAACGCCCAGCTCAGATTCACCGCTGTTGGTCGCGCAGCCGCTAGTTTGATCAAATCTTCACGAATCAATTCACGCCATCGCTCAGCCGACTCGCGATAGCGACTGCGCGCGGCCAGCACCACTGCATAGGCAGCGGTGATGCCAATCGCGGGTGCCCCTCGTACCACCAGCGCCTTGATCGACGCAATGGCTGCGTCAACGCTATCAATTTCCAGATAAATCGTCTTTTTTGGCAGCTGACGTTGGTCGAGCAGAAGCAGCACATCCCCCTGCCACTCAATCGCGCGAACGTCATCAATCATTGCGTCAGTCATCCTTCCACCATACAAGATAATTCCACGCGTAGCACCCACCGCCGGGATCAAGTATCGTGCAGCCCATGCATGCCGATATCTTGATTAACGCGCGTTGGGTCATCCCAGTGGAACCGGATGGCGTCGTACTCGACCACCACAGCGTTGCACTTGAGGATGGGCGCATTGTCGCGATCCTGCCAACGTCTGAGGCTTCCGAACAAATCCAAGCCGACCAGACAGTGGATCGCGAACAACACGCGCTGATTCCGGGATTGATCAACGCCCACGGACATTCGCCGATGACGCTGATGCGTGGTCTGGCCGATGACCTGCCGTTGATGGAATGGCTCGACCAACACATCTGGCCCGCCGAAGCCCGGTGGGTCGGCGAAGAATACGTGCAGGACGGATCGCAATTGGCCGTCGCTGAAATGCTCGCGGGGGGTACCACTGCCTTTAACGATATGTATTTCTTCCCTGAGATCACCGCACGCGTAAGTTCGGCGGCGGGTATCCGCTGCTGTGCCGGCATGATCGTGATCGACTTCCCCTCCGCATGGGCGGGTAACAGCGAGGATTACATTGCCAAAGGCATCGCCATGCACGATCAGTTTCGTAACGATCCGCTGGTCACTACCGCCTTTGCCCCCCATGCCCCCTACAGTGTGTCGCGCCCGGTGCTTGAACGAGTTCGCACCCTGGCCGACGAGCTCGACGTTCCGGTACACATTCATTTGCATGAGACCGAACACGAAATATCTGAACATGTAGCCAAACATGGCATGCGGCCGCTTGCTGACCTGTCTCAGATCGGCCTGTTGTCACCCTCACTGGTCGCGGTACACATGACGCAAATGAATGACAACGAAATTGAGACCTTTGCGGAAAGCGGTGGGCATATCGTGCACTGCCCGGAATCCAACATGAAACTCGCCAGTGGGTTTGCGCGCGTGGCGGATTGGTTATCCGCTGGCATCAATGTCGGACTTGGAACCGATGGTGCCGCCAGCAACAATGATCTGGACATGTTCTCGGAGATGCGCTCCGCCGCGATGCTGGGCAAGGCGGTGGCCGCGGATGCCAGCGCCGTGCCCGCGGCGGCCACGCTGCGCATGGCGACCCTGAACGGCGCAGCCTGCCTCGGCTTGCAAGCAGAAACCGGCTCTCTCGAGGTTGGCAAGGCGGCCGACATCGTCGCGATATCATTGGCGGACGCCCGTTGCCAGCCGGTCTACCACCCGATTTCGCAACTGGTTTATACCTGTAGTGCGGATCAGGTGACCGATACTTGGGTCAATGCACGCCATTTATATAGTAGCGGTCAACTCACCACGCTGAACGTGACCGATTTAGTGGCTCGCGCGCAGAGTTGGGCGGAACGAATTAATGCGGCTGATTCCGCTGATTAACGTCTGCTAACGGGATATAATTAGGATGTTTTCTGTTAACCATCCTGACCTTCTCCCTCGGGAAGAAGGTCAGGATGGCGGGATCAAACGCCGGATCTATGGATAAATTGTTGTGAATACCCACGCCAATGTCGATACCGCTGAAGTCGCTCGTTTTGACGCGCTAGCGGCGCGCTGGTGGGACCCCAATAGCGAGTTTCGCCCGTTGCATGAAATCAATCCACTGCGCTTGGACTATGTCGATGAGCGCGTCGGACTAGCGGGCAAAACGGTACTCGATGTCGGTTGCGGTGGCGGTATCTTCGCCGAGGCCATGGTCACACGCGGCGCCACCGTGTGTGGCATCGATATGGGTGAGGAAGGCCTCACCGTCGCCAAACTGCATCGACTCGAATCCGGTGTCGAGATCGACTACCAACTCAGCACCGCAGAAGCCTACGCGCACGACCATGCCGACGGCTTTGATGTCGTGACCTGTCTGGAAATGCTCGAACATGTCCCTTCACCGGAGTCGGTGATTGCGGCCTGCGCGCGCCTGGTTAAACCGGGTGGCCACGTGTTTTTCTCCACCATCAATCGTAATCCCAAATCCTATCTGTTTGCGATTCTGGGCGCCGAGTATATTCTTCACTTGCTGCCCAAAGGCACTCACGATTACGCGCGTTTTATTCGCCCATCAGAACTGGATCGCTGGGCACGCAACTGCGGCCTGAGTTCTCAGCACATGGTCGGGCTTGGCTACAACCTGCTCACCAAAGTGTATGCGTTGGGGCGCGACGTCGACGTCAATTACATCACTCACTATCAAAGACCCCCAAGCAGTGCCGACGAGTCTGACCACCGTTCTGTTTGATCTTGATGGCACCCTCGTGGATACCGCGCCGGACATGGCCGCGGCGCTTAACCGCCTGCTTGCTGAACAAGGATGTGAACCCCTGCCCTACGCACAGATTCGGCCATCGGTCTCGCATGGCAGCGTCGCAATGATTCGCGTCGGTTTTGGCGATGCGCTGGACGACGCCGAATTTGAACGGTTGCGAAAACGTTTTCTAGTCATTTACGAAAACAACCTTGTGCACGAGTCGAAGCTGTTTGATGGCATGGCGCTGGTTCTCGACACGCTGGAGAGCGCCGGACTGAACTGGGGTATCGTCACCAACAAACCTGGCTGGCTCGCCGAGCCCTTGCTGCAACAACTGTCACTCGACACGCGCGCGGCCTGCATCGTCAGCGGCGATTCCACCGAGCAACGAAAACCTCACCCGGAACCCATGCTGCATGCTTGCAAACTGACCAACAGCGAGCCGGCGCGCTGTGTCTACGTCGGCGATGCGCAACGCGATATCGAGGCCGGACGTGCAGCGGGCATGAAGACGGTGGTTGCCAGCTTTGGCTACATTGCTGATACTGATGCACCAGAAACTTGGGGTGCTGATGGCCAAATCGACTCGCCCGCACAATTACTCGACTGGATTCACGACAATGCCTGAACCTGTGTTACTGGTACTGACATTTCTATTTGGGGCCGTTATTGCCGCCGCTCTGGTGCATCTGCGCAGCCAGCGACAGATCATGTCTTTGCGCGAACAACAGGCTCGCCTCGAATCACGCATCGAGGCTGAGCAGTTATCGGCACAGCAACAGACCGATATCCTGACCCAAACCCGCGCACAGTTCGGCGCCGCCTTCTCTGAACTCAGTGGTCAAGCACTGAAACAAAACAACGATCAGTTTTTGCGACTCGCGCAGGAAAACTTCAAACGCCACGAGCAAACCGCGCGCTCGGACATGGACAAAAATGAACAGGCGGTTGAGCAACTCATCAAACCCATCAAGCTGGCGCTGGAAAAAACCGAGCAACAGATTCAGACGATAGAAAAAGAACGCCGTGAGGCCTATGGCTCGTTAAGCCAGCAACTGCAAGGCATGGCCGAGTCGACCCGCAATCTGGTCAAGGCACTGCGTCGACCCGAGGTTCGCGGCCAGTGGGGAGAACTCACCCTGCGCCGACTGGCCGAACTGGCGGGCATGGTGGATCGCTGCGATTTCTTCGAACAGGAAACCACCAACAGCGAAAACGGACGCCTGCGCCCTGACATGGTGGTGCGGATGCCGGAAAACCGCGAGATTGTGGTGGATGTAAAAACACCGCTGGATGCGTATCTCAGTGCCATGGAAGCGGAAACAGATGCGGACAAACAGCTTCATCTTGAACGCCACGCGCGCAATGTGCGCGAACGCGTCCGTGAACTCGCCAGCAAAAACTATTGGGCACAGTTTAAAAATTCGCCGGAGTTTGTGGTGTTGTTCATCCCCGGCGATCAGTTTGTCAGTGCCGCGTTTGATGTCGATGATCGTCTGCTCGAAGAGGCCCTGCAACAGAAGGTCATCATCGCAACACCGACCAGTTTTATCGCGCTGCTACGCGCCGTCGCGTTTGGCTGGCGACAACTGTCGGTCGCCGAAAACGCCGAACAGATTCGTTCCCTGGGTGAAGATATGTATGGTCGTCTGTGCTCGTTTGGCGAGCACTTGGCGAAGATGGGTCGCTCGCTGGGCAGCAGCGTCGACCACTATAACAAGGCCGTCGGCTCACTCGAACGCAAGGTGCTGCCCGGTGCACGCAAGTTCACTGAGTTGGGAATCCATCACCACAAACAACTCCCCGAACTCGACCCTATAGACAAGATTGTTAGAGCAACTGAATCGTCCGAATCATGACAGACCTCCAATACCCCAGCTTTGCCGACTTCATCCCGTCTGAAAACGCGCTCGCCGACCGCGTCATTCTGGTCACCGGCGCCGGTGATGGCCTTGGCCGCAGCGCCTCACTGGCCTTTGCACGCCATGGTGCGACGGTCATTTTGCTCGGCCGCACAGTAAAAAAACTCGAAGACGTGTACGACGAAATTGAAGCCGCTGGCGGGCCACAGCCCGCCATATTCCCGCTCAAACTGGACAAGGCCACACCCGAGGACTTCGAGGCCATGGCGCAGAGCATCAACGACAACTTTGGTCGACTCGATGGCCTACTGCATAATGCCGCCGAGCTCGACATACTTAGCCCACTGAGAATGGCGGACGTACCGACATGGAATCGCGTGCTGCAAACCAATCTAACGGCACCGTTTTTGATTACCCGCGCGTGCCTGGATCTACTCTCGGCCAGCCACAGTGCCTCCATCGTGTTCACCTCCGATCAGCTCGGTCGCAAAGGGCGCGCCTACTGGAACGGCTATGCCGTATCCAAGTTTGGTATCGAGGGATTGATGCAGACTCTCGCCGATGAACTCTCGGACACCAACATTCGCGTTAACAGCCTCGCGCCAGTTCCGGTAGCGACTATCCTGCGTACGCGTGCGTATCCGGGGGAGAATCCGAATAGTCTGCCGAAACCGGATGATGTGATGGGGAGTTATTTGTATCTGATGTCGGATGCGAGCAAGGCGGTTAATGGTGTGGCGGTTGCGGCGACGCCGGCGACGCAATAACCACCCTCTACTCCATAATATCGACGTGAATCCCCTGCGCCTCCAGAGCCTCCGCGCGAGCTGAGATATAGCGCTGGAAATTTGGCTGGGTCTTGTAAGCACCCGTGCGTACATAATCCAGCGATGACTGCACATGAAAGGCCTTCAAATAACCTTCGGTGCGAAACGCCTCGTTACCTTCCGGATCGAACAACACCAATCCCGGCGCGTACTTGATATCCAGTTGCGTCGCCCACTGAGCTGCAGTCATGGTCGCGCCATCGGTGGTCTGCAACGGCTCGCGCGACCACATATCCAGCAATACGACATCAAAGGCCTGCAGCAAAGGTTTGCTCTGCTCACGCTGAAAAATATCCAGATGCAACTCATCGCAGGCCACACACTGTTTTTGTTCAAACAGAACCAATAATGGCTTACCACTTTTCCGCGACGCTTGGCTCAACTGGTAGGGAGCCGGTAAATAGTCGTCGGCAATATGCAACACACCTCGGGCTGGAACCGGGTTGGCCTTGACGTAGTATTCACGAAAGCTCTGCGTCGCCTCGTGCTTGCCCGCCACATAGTCCAGTGCGGCCGCAAACTTGTGGGGCGCATAGTAACCGTTGACACGTAACACGACCCCGCCCTGATCGTTCAAAAACAATAGCGTGGGTGTAAACATGACCTTCAGCGCAACCGCGAATGACTTCTCCGTGGTGTCTTTCCCGCTAAAGTCGACCACATCTCGGTCACCCCACAAATTGATGGCGATCACATCAAAACCGGCTCGTGTACGAGTTTCGATGTCTTGCTGCGCGTAGTTTTCACGCAGCAATTTGGCACAATACGGGCAACCATCCTGATAAAAATACAGCAGCACACGCCGACCATTGGCGGTTGCATCGTCGATGTCCTCGCGAATATCAAGAAAGGAATTCTTGAACCAGGCGGGTTTTTCCTCATAACCGGGATTGACCATACCGTCAGCAAGTTGATCCCGTGCCGTCGGTGTTTCAGCTTGGGCGGTGAAGACCCATGTCGCCAACAGGGCAACAATGAACATCCACGAGGATTCACTACACTTCTTGTCCATAGTATTAAAGTGTCTCAGTCGTTGGTCGCGTCATAATTCTAGCCTGTAAAGTGTGTATCCCATGGCAAAAATAGCCCCTGCGGCAAAAACAAACCGCCATTTTTCTGACATATCCCCAGACAAACATCGCTAAGTGTTTGTTTTTTCAATAACTGATTGTTCTGGCATGATTCTCGCAAGGTAATCGGCGACAAAGAAAGAGAGGGAATGTCAGTATGGCAACTAACTATCAAACAATTCGCGGTAATCTCAAGGCGGCCAATGACAACCACCGGGTCGTGACGACCGCAGGGGCCCTGCCTCGCAGCAGCAATCGCCAGCCTCGCAACGCATTGCTGGAGATCACCCAGGTCCTGCAGACGACACTGGATATCGAAGAATTGATCACGCTGTTTAGCGCCGAAGTCGCCCGTTTGCTCGATCATTCTGGTGTTCAATATCAAAACACCAGCGCTGGGATCAGCCACACGATTGGCCAGCGTACCCTGCATAACTGCGAATATCGTCTGATGATGGGCCCGGAATACTTGGGAAACATGACCTTTATGCGCCGTACACGTTGTTCGGAAGATGAAGCCAACCAGCTCGAAAACCTGGTCTGCGTGCTGATGCATCCTCTGCGCAACGCGCTGCGCTTCCATGCGGCCGTTGAATCCGCCCACACCGACCCCCTGACCGGTGTCTGCAATCGTGCGGCACTCGACAAGGCGCTGCCTCGCGAATTCAGTATCGCTCGTCGCCAGGACAGTGAGTTATCACTGCTGATGATCGATATTGACCATTTCAAGGCAATTAACGACCAGCATGGACATGTTGCTGGTGACTGCGTCCTTCGCGATATTGCCCAGCGCATTGGCGATACGATACGCGCGACCGATATTCTGTTCCGCTATGGTGGCGAAGAATTTCTGGTCGTCCTGAGCAATACCGATGGAGCAGGCACCGAATTGCTTGGCGAACGTCTGCGTCGTGCGCTAGCGGATATGCCCTGCACCTGCGACGAAACCGAGATCCCGGTCACTATTAGCCTGGGTGGCGCGACGCTGAATGACAGTGAGTCGATTCAGGACTTATTGAAACGTGCGGATGATTCTCTGTATCAAGCCAAAGATAGCGGTCGTAATCGTTTGGTTATTTCAACCGAAAGTGACTCGGTCACATCCTGATTAAAACGCCTTCTCCGGAATGACGGAGTGGTTCTTGGATTGACACGAGTAGTTTGTAACGTCGGTTGCCCTGTTCACGGACTTGAGTCACAGTTCGGATACCGCAGCGAAAGCCACATGCCGCAACGGTGATTCAGTTCACGTTCCAAAACCTCCCAGCGTCGATACTCAAGCCATGTCGACATTACGCCACATACGTTCACTGCTTGCGATGGAGCAATCCGCGATCGCATTGGAATCGGATAACCCGATGCCGATATTGCATGGGTTTCGAGAATTGGCCAACCTTACCGGGCAAGCCTACTACGTGTGGAACGAAGGCCAGGGACTGGTGCGAATGGATGTAACCAATGCCGTGGTGCCGAACACCAAAAATCTGGAAGGCGCACTGCATGCGATCGCTGATCGCTCTCACTTCGCGGTGTATCTAATGATAGGCGTCAAACACGCGCTGAAAGACTTCCACACCTGTGATGTCATTCACGACATTGTTGTCGAATCGAACCCGAGTCGCCGCAAATTGATTTTGGTTGATAACGAACTAAAACTGCCACTACAACTGGTCCCCCACTTCAATTGCATTCGTCAACGGTTGCTGCACAGGGGCACTCACTCGCCAGAACACAACGATCACACCTCGGCTTAACCGTACAAACCTCCTTCGCGTGGCTAACAATCAACGCGTGAAATTCGTTATACATTGATACATTGGTTGGCAGTGCCTGCTCAAACAGGGTGCGCAATTGCTCATACCCCGCGCTTTCATCAAGCAACCCCAAACGGGAAAAAATTCGCCGGGTATAGGCATCGATGACGAACACCGGCCGAGCGAAGGCATACAACAATATGTCGTCGGCAGTTTCCGGTCCAATGCCATAGACGCCCAGTAAGGCCTGACGCAACCTATCAGTGTCCAGTTGATCCAGACTATCGTAGCCACCACGTTGCTGATACCAATCACAAAACGCCTTGACCCGCTTGGCCTTGATATTGAAATACCCTGATGGCCGCAACCACGTCGCCAGTTGCTCGGCACCACAGGCAACGATACTTGCCGGATCCAGACAATCCGCCGCACGCAAGTTATCAAGTGCGCGTTCAACATTGGGCCATGCCGTATTCTGGGTAAGAATGGCGCCGAGCATTACCTCAAACGCGGTCTCGGCTGGCCACCAGTGCTGCGCACCATGATGGGTAGACAGTTGATCGAATATCACACCCAGTCTGGAGCCGCTGACCGCCATGGACCGATCTGCGGATGTCATCGCGAGGTGCGCTGTCCCTTTCGAGTTCGTCTGGGTGAGGTGGATGACTTCGAAGATCGGGATGCCGTTGTCTTGCGACGCGGGGTGGGTTTACCGCGCTGATGTCCCGAGCGTGCATCCTCGATACCCACCAAACGACACAATTCGCGTAGCTGCGCAGCGGTCAACTCCTGCGTTTTTCCGCTGCGCAGATTGCGCGGCATACGCACCGAACCGTAACGGGTGCGGATCAAGCGACTCACCTTTATCCCCTGCGATTCCCATATGCGGCGAACCTCACGGTTACGCCCTTCCTTGATGATGACTTCATACCAATGATTGGCACCTTCTCCACCGGCGCTACGCACGCTATCGAACCGGGCCAAACCATCATCCAACTCGACACCGTCACGCAGGCGCTGCAACATTTCATCATTGACCTTACCGAGTACTCGTACCGCATACTCGCGCTCGATTTCAATACTTGGATGCATCAGACGATTGGCAAGCTCACCGTCGGTGGTGAACAACAACAAACCAGATGAATTGATATCGAGACGCCCGACCGCAACCCAGCGACCCAGATCGGGTTTGGGCAACGCCGAGAAAACGGTTTTACGACGTTCGGGATCATGCTGAGTCACCACCTCGCCTTCCGGCTTGTGGTAGATCAATACCTTGCGGGCAATATCAAGTAACTTGGTCGACTTGACCACGCGGCCACGCACCCGGATCTGATCATCCGCCGTGACTTTGGCGCCCAACACGGCGGTCTTGCCATTGACCGTGATCAGGCCTTCTTCAATCCAGCCTTCAATCTGTCGGCGCGAACCCAGTCCCGCGCGAGCCAGTACCTTTTGTAGTCGTTCAGATGTGGAGGGTTTCATGCGGGGGATTGTAACTTAAGACGTGGCTGCGCTGGTAATATCGAGGCGTCAGCTTACCACCCTCTCCCTGAGGGAGAGGGAATTTACTTTGGATGGCGGCGATCAGTGGACGACATTCGGTGGCTCGGCATCGATAAGCGCGTCCTGAGCGCGGGGGGCTTCAATAAACTCTTCAGATTCGCCGCTGTCGCCAGCAGCGACCTCGGCGACATCACCATCGGCGAGACCAACCTGAACCGCTGGTGAATCTGCATCCGCGGCCTGCTCTGGAACGGCCAACTCAAGTTCCAACTCGCGATGTAACTCGTCGAGATCACGGACCGCGGCAAGGCTTGGCAATTCGTCGAGACTTTTTAGATTGAAGTAATCCAGAAATGCCTTGGTGGTACCGTACAACGCGGGACGCCCCGGCACCTCGCGATGGGCAACGACACGCACCCATTCTCGCTCCAGCAGGGTTTGAATAATCGAGGTGCTCACTGCAACACCGCGCACCTCTTCAATCTCACCACGAGTAACCGGCTGGCGATAGGCAATCAACGCGATGGTTTCCATCAACGCACGGGAATAGCGTTGTGGTCGCTCATCCCACAGACGGCTAACCCATGAAGAATAGTCTGATTTCACCTGAATGCGAAAACCGCTGCCCACTTCCTTCAACTCAATGGAGCGTTCGGTAAAATCATTCTGTAGCCACTCCAGCACCTTGCGAACCGTGGCACGATCTGGCTTCTCTTCCTCATCAAAGATGGCCAGCATGTTATCAATGGTCAACGGTTGATCCGATGTCAACAACACCGCTTCAAGAATGCCTTTTAGTTGGGTGTCTTCCATCTTATGGGTCCTCTGTATAGGTGAAACTAACGGCTTCGACAGTTTTGGCTTCTGCGGCTCTGACAAAGATATTGCCGTAGGCCTCTTCCTGGACAAGGTCGAGTAATGATTCTTTAACCAGCTCAAGAATTGCGAGCAAAGAAACCACCACGCCCATGCGTCCTTCTTCCACTTTAAATAATGAGACGAACTCAACGAATTCTCCGTTCCTGACCCGACTTAACACATCGGTCATCCGTTCGCGCACGGACAATGGTTCTAATTCAACTTGATGGCTGCTGTACAACTGGACCCGATTCATCACATCCTTGAACGCAGACAAGATATCAGAGAGTTCGACCTTGGGCGGTGACTTGATCAACTTCAACTCGGGTGGATGGGCTGACACCGGATGTACATCACGGCCTACCTGTGGCAACGCATCGATATCCTCAGCGGCCTGTTTGAAGCGCTCGTATTCCTGCAAGCGCCGCACTAACTCGGCACGTGGATCGGTTTCATCATCGTCATCGGAAATCGGGCGTGGCAACATCATGCGCGACTTGATTTCCATCAGCATCGCGGCCATCAGCAGATACTCACCGGCCAACTCCAGACGCATGTCCTGCATCAAATCAATATATTGGACATACTGCTGGGTGATTTCTGCTACCGGAATATCGAGGATATTGAGATTCTGACGCCGTATCAGATACAACAACAGATCCAGTGGCCCCTCGAAGGCATCGAGAAACACTTCCAGTGCATCGGGTGGGATATACAGGTCTTTGGGAAGCTCAGTGACAGCGATGCCACGGACAACTGCGAGCGGCAGTTCTTCCTGTTCGGGGGTGCTACTTTCCGGACTCATTTCGGCCATTTCATACGCGGGCCAATCACTCCCCTGCTACTTATACGAAAGCCCCATCGCGCGACGTACTTCATCCAGTGTATCGCGAGCAACGTCACGTGCGGCTTCACTTCCACGATGGACAATATCACGAATAAGATCGGGTTGCCCAACATATTCCTGAGCCCGCGCCTGAATCGGTTTGAGCTCTTCGCAGACCGCGTCAATCACCGGTTGCTTGCAGTCAATACAGCCAATCGATGCCGAGCGGCAACCCTCCACAACCCACTTCCGGGTCTCGTCCGAGGAATAGATTTCATGGAACTGCCACACCGGACATTTGGCGGGATCACCGGGGTCGGTTCGACGCACTCGCGCGGGGTCCGTCGGCATGGTACGCAGTTTGGTTTCGATCGCGGATAGATCGTCGCGCAAGGAAATCGTGTTGCCGTAGGATTTCGACATCTTCTGACCATCCAGACCCGGCATTTTTGAGGCCTTGGTCAACAGCGCCTGCGGCTCCGGCAATATGATGCGGCCACCGCCTTCGAGATAGCCGTATAAACGCTCCCGGTCTGACAACGTGATATTCTGCTGGGATTCGAGCAGTGCCTGCGCAACGGCCAACGCCTCGTGATCACCCTGCTCCTGATACTGATTGCGAAGTTTGTTGAATAACTTACTGTTTTTCTTACCCATCTTCTTGATCGCGGCATCGGCCTTTTGCTCGAAATCCGACTCTCGACCGTACAAATGATTGAAGCGCCGCGCCACCTCTCGGGTCAACTCCACATGCGCAACCTGATCCTCGCCGACCGGTACCTTACCGGCCTTGTAGATCAATATGTCCGCACTCTGCAACAGGGGGTAACCGAGAAAGCCATAGGTCGCCAGATCCCGATCGCGCAGTTTCTCCTGCTGGTCCTTATAGCTGGGCACTCGCTCGAGCCAACCCAACGGCGTCGCCATCGACAATAACAGATGCAATTCGGCGTGCTCGGGCACCTGTGACTGCACAAAAATCTTTGCCGAACTAGGATCAACACCGACGGCTAGCCAGTCGATCACCATATCCCAGACACTCGCTTCGATACCGCTGGTATCCGCATAGTCGGTGGTTAACGCATGCCAATCGGCGACGAAGAAAAAGCACTCGAACTCGTGCTGTAGCTTGACCCAGTTGCGTAGCACGCCATGGTAGTGGCCGAGATGCAATGCACCAGTCGGGCGCATCCCCGACAGAACCCGTTGATGTGACTCCATTGAGTCTCCTAAATATTAACCGCGGAAAACAAGGTATCCCGCACACTAAACAGTGAATAAATCAGATCCTTGGAACCGAACACAACTGGCCCCAAAACCACGCCCAACAGACCACTGACCAGCAGTACGACCATAATCAACATGCCATAGGGTTCCAGACGCGACAGTTTCCATGCCCACGGCCCGGGTAGCAACCCGGCCAATACCCGCCCGCCATCCAAAGGAGGAATTGGTATAAGATTAATCGCCATCAGTATGATATTTATAATGATTCCCGCCTTGGCCATATGAATAAGCGGGGTCGCTACCGCGTTCATTTCCCCACTCATCAAGACCCCGACTTTCAATACCACGCCCCAGCCGATTGCCATGATCAAATTGGCCGCAGGACCGGCCACCGCAACCCAGATCATGTCGCGTTTGGGGTGGCGCAGATTTTCCCAGGTAACGGGCACGGGTTTGGCCCAACCAAAAATAAAGCCGGCCTGCATCACCACCAGAATAACAGGCAGCAGCAAGGTGCCCACGGGGTCGATGTGGCGCACGGGATTCAATGTCAAGCGGCCCAGCATCATGGCCGTCGGATCACCGAGGCGTTTGGCCATCCATCCATGTGCCACTTCATGCACGGTGATGGCAAAAATAACGGGCAACGCCCATACCGCGATTTGCTGCACCAGGGTGAGTTGATTCATCGGCGCAGTATAACGAACCGGTGGGACAAAAGCAGACTTTGGCAGTACGGGCTTTGGGCTCGGGTTTGGCGCTGAACTAGAGGAGAAGCCAGCGGGTCATCCCAGAATAGTTGCCCTAATCAAACACCGCGCTGTCGCCCTTGCCGTGACGTGCGACTATCGGTGTACCGCCGGTCATATCCACCACCGTGGTGGGTTCGAAGCCACAGGCACCGCCATCAATGACCAGATCGAGTTGGTGCCCGAGTTGTTCGCGCATCGCGTAGGGATCGGACATGGGCAGGTCTTCGTCGGGCAGGATCAATGTTGAGCTCATCAGTGGCTCGCCAAGCTCTTCAAGCAATAACGAGACGATGGCATTGTCGGGAATGCGGATGCCAATGGTGCGGCGCTTGGGGTGTTGCAAGCGGCGTGGGACTTCGTGGGTCGCGTCAAGCAAAAAGGTATACGGGCCAGGGGTGTGAGATTTTAACAGTCGAAACACGGTATTATCGATCTTGGTGTAGGTCGATATTTCGGCGAGGTTGCGGCAAACCAGCGTAAAGTGATGGTGGTGGTCCACACGCCGGATGTCGCGGATACGCTCCATCGCCCGTTTATCGCCAATATGACAACCCAAGGCATAGCTGGAGTCGGTGGGATACGCGATCACGCCGCCCTGGCGGATAATATCTACCGATTGATGGATCAGTCGTCGTTGCGGATTTTCCGGGTGGATCTCAAAATACTGAGCCATAAATACTCACCAACCGTGCCTGACGTCTACCCGAACCGCTGATGAGTCGGGCCTGTGCGCAGATTCTCGTTATAAACTAAATTCTGTTCTTCGACCAAGGTTACAGTAGAATTGACTACGAAACAGGTCTTACCTTTAAAATTTATATCGCTCATGAAACTACCCATCGCCGAACTGGGCGACATCTTTAGAACATTTGCATCGGTCGCCGACGAGTTGACCGAGCAGATCGATAATACTCAGGACATGGATCCCAGTCCCGAGTTGTTGCTGGATGCGATGAACCAGTTGGCTGATGTTCTGCTCAGAATAGATGAGGACGCTGAAAATGAGCCAACTGAGAACGACGCAGATTCCAGCGACACGCTGAAGCTCCTGGATATTACTCGTCTGGGCAATTGGGGGTTCCAGATCTTTAATGACATGTTAGCGATCGCGACGGCAGCATCCATGCCAGCGGCTAGCCAAAGCCTGAACAGCTTGTATTTCCCGTTCGCGTTGTGGATTGCGCGCCACGATGGTGAACTCAGCGAACTGAATACGGTGGTCAATACCGCCGCGCATCTGGCCAATCATGTGTCTGACCATTTACTGCTCGCCGATCTGTACGTGGTGTTGGGCGAGCTGCTGGATGCGGTAACACCGGACATACGCAACGATCTGGACTCGACTAATCCGGGTCGACCCTGGCGTATTCTGAACCTCAATCGTGCCATCGTTGCGACCCGCAGCCACAACCCACAAACCATGGATGCCGCCTTTCGTACCTTGGTAGATAACATCCCTGACGATGCCGCGAGTTTCTTTCGCGAAGGCATGGAGCAGATGGAGGCACTGGATTACCCTGCGCCGGTGCGCGACGTCATGGAACGCTATTACACAGAGTGGTGTAAATCACCCAAAATTCTTCACTGAAATACCTTCTGGATCATTATGAAACTACTGTACGACTTTTTCCCCATTCTGCTGTTTTTTATTACCTATAAAATCTACGGCATCTTTGCCGCCACTGCGGTTGCGATCATTGCGTCATTCGTTCAGGTCGGTGGTTTTTGGTGGAAGCATCGCCGCTTTGAGACCATGCATCTGGTCACCTTGGGCATCATCGTGGTGTTTGGTGGCGCGACGTTATTATTGCAGGATCGTACCTTCATTATGTGGAAACCCAGCATTCTTAACTGGATGTTCGAGTCAGTTCATCGGCGAGAAACCACTGGTCAAACGCATGATGGGGGCCAACGTCAGCCTGCCGGACTCGGTGTGGCTGCGTCTAAATATCATGTGGATATTGTTCTTTCTATTGATGGGCTGCATTAATCTGTACGTGGCAAATCTGTTTTTTATCGCCGATGCGGCGTGGCGTGAGGCCGCCGGCATCAGTGCAGACACTCCGGTCCATGTATTTGCCTGCGCTGAACTGGCGAGTAGCCAGGCACAGAGCTTGTGCAGTATCGCCGAAACCCGGGAGCAGGACTGGGTCAATTTCAAGCTATTTGGCATGCTCGGCGCGACGCTGGTGTTTGTGTTCGCACAGGCTATATATATGTCGCGTTACATTGAAGATGAAGAAGAAACAGATGGAGAAAATAGCTAGTGTATTACGCAATCATCAGCGAAGACGTCGCCGACAGCCTAGAGAAACGCCGTAGCGTTCGTTCGGCGCACATCGATCGCCTGAAACAGTTAAGAGATCTGGGCCGATTGTTGTTGGCAGGCCCTCACCCGGCCATTGATTCCGACGAACCCGGCCCCGCTGGATTCACCGGCAGCCTCATCGTCGCCGAGTTTGCCGATCTTGCGGCCGCGCAAGCCTGGGCCGATGACGATCCTTACATCGGCGCTGGCGTCTACCAACGCGTCGTCGTCAAACCCTTCAAGAAGGTACTACCATGACCGCGGAACGCATCGAGATGATTCGACAGCGCCTTACCGAGGCCTTGCATCCAGATCAATTGGATATCGTGGATGAGAGTCACTTGCACGCCGGGCATGCCGGTGCCAAGGAAAGTGGCGGTGGACATTTCAATGTCACCATCACCTCAGATTCGTTCGCGGGTAAATCACCGATTCAGTGCCATCGTATGGTTTACGACGCGCTGGGGGATGCGATGCAGACGGATATTCATGCGCTCAGTATTAAGGCGTCGGCACCGTAGCGTTAGCCACCCTCACCCTAACGTTCATGGCCCTCAGGGAGAGGGAACTTATTCTGGGTGATGAGAAGTAAACGGGATGATTACTTTTTGTCCAGACCGCTGGTGTCTAGCGTCACCACCGTCGAGGTCGATGGCTCGTCGATAAAATGCGGGCGCGCTGAACGATCCTCCCCCGCTTCTTTCGCCAACTCCATGTCGCGGGCACTCAACAAACTGAGGCAGTGGCGAATATCGTCAATGGTGGAATCCGAAAGCGGATGTTTCAGCCCCGGCGAGGTCGTGGTGTCCTTGATTACGGAGGTGAGTACTTGGCGCATCACCACCAGAATTCGGCGCTCGGTGGATAAGGTTTGTTCAGACATAGTGTAACTCCGGTTAAGACCCGGGATTATACACGAAGCGGCAATACGGGATCAGCTGATCCCGTCGAGCAAAAATATCTCGTAGATGAACAGACTTAAGTACATCATGAAAAAGCCATGCAAAATGCGTGTTACCTTGACGGTACGAAAAATATGAAACTGGGCGTGAACGACCAATAGCACCAGACAAAAGGCGGTTGACAGAATTTTCACTTCGATAAATAGCTGGACGTCCTGATTGAGGAAATAATTCATAATCGGATTGGCCTCCACTGCACCATGGGAAATCAGCTTCAGAGTCATCAACGCGTCGAGACAACTCAATACCAACACACCCAGCGCCACCAGATACACCGACGGATCATACCGATCGACATAACCTGCTTGGCCATCCACCGCCCTGCGGTAACCGCTACGACGTCCCCCAAACAGGGTATATCGCAGGCCGGCCAACGCGTCACCCTCACGGCGATCACAGTATTCCCGTCTATCCGAGGCATCCAACCAGGGTACGGTTTCCAAAACAGACACTGTGTCGTTCATTCGGTTGTCCTTGTTACTCACGTCGCGATCACCCAGCCCTCTCACCTGAATACAAAGCAAAGATTGTGCCTATTATATTAATTAATTATATTTCAATAGGTTAAATAACTTTCCTTTAAATAACATTAGTATTCA
>JYMV01024611.1_pt1 | contig 25250 bp, 17 predicted proteins | sample 338911 | NCBI WGS metagenome assembly JYMV01 (sample SAMN03354496, study PRJNA234377) | hydrothermal vent metagenome | biome: Deep sea; feature: Hydrothermal plumes at the Eastern Lau Spreading Center, Western Pacific Ocean; material: Seawater | place: Tonga | collected 2009 | depth 2000 m m
CTATGAAAAGAGTTGATTAACTCACTTCTTCATAAAGAAAAAGGTCCCCTTCTGATCATCAAAACCCTGGATAGGCCCGAAATTAGGAATCTGCCTGTTTTTGAAAAAGACTTCTTCCGTTAAATCTACTACCAGCTTTTCGATAGGAATGCATTCTGCACTGCTCGTGCTTAACATTTCGGCAAGCATAGCCGTAAACCTGGAATTCTCGAGGGCCTTGTCATACCCGGAGAAAGAAAGTGATTGTGCAGATCGTTTTCCCAAACCGTATCCATCTGTGCATCTCCTTATTACCATGGGTTCCGGAGCGCGGGTGTAAAATTTCGAATCTGCCTTGCAAGCCTCAGTGATTATAAGCGTATGCTGAAGTAGATTTATGTAAGGTTGCATTGCAGAAGCTAGCTCAGCACTGCTGATATAGGTTTCAACAGTACCTTTCTTTGCATCTGTAGGTATCCAATAGCTTGCTTGTCCTGAAATTGCCCCATGGCCAGCGTACCAGATTAGCAATGATTTTATCTTGTGGGTGTTGATCAGGCTTTTGAGCTCTGTCGTAAAAAATGCAAGCAGCTGCTTTTTGGATAGGTTTTGCTTATCAATGATTTTGTCAATCTGATATTTGCTTAGAGCACCTTTAATGAGTGATACGTCATTTGCTGGCCCATCAATATTATCAAATGCAGCATATTCCGAGTTTTGGATGAGTATTACCCAGGTAATGCCCATGGTGTCATCGTCCTCGGCTAGACTTGTGTTGCCCAGCAGAATTACTGCCATAGCTACAATAATTGTGGTGATTTTGCCAGCTAATCTCATGGTGGCCAAATATACTAAGAATTGAAGCTAGCCTCATACCCGTAACACCGCTCTAAGCGTTGGTACCGGTCCACACGGTGGTGTGGCAGGTATGAGGCTACCGTTTCAAAATCTTGAATTCCACCCTGCGATTTAGTTGTTTGCCTTTATCGCTATCATTACTTGCAACGGGCAGGGTTTCTCCATAGCCCACGGCTGTGAACCTGCCTGGATGCTGGCCTTTGGAAATTAAGTAATCCACCACAGCTTGTGCTCTTTCTTGAGAGAGCGTAAGATTATACTCATCAGATCCTTCATGATCTGTATTCCCGCTGATCTCCACAGTGATCGTGGGATTACCCTTGAGGAATATTACAACTCGATTTAGTTCAGGAAAAGAAGCTATTTTGAGCACGGATTTTCCAGATTCGAAGAAGATATTGTTTAGCCGAACAATTTGATTTACCTCAATAGGAGCCAGGTACAGATTTTTATTGAGTTCTCCATATTCTTTCATTCCGGTTAGGTCCACAAATTCGCTGACGGCATAATATCCCTTGGCCTTGGCACTAAAACCGTACTTCTTTCCAAAAGGCAGCACTATCTTATAATCTCCATTTACTGGCTCAGAGCGGGCAACGCCAAGTTCTTTTCCTTCAGGTAAACTTTCATAGGTAATCCTGGCCGAAATAGGCGCATTGGTCTTTGAGTTCAATACCTGGCCTGATATAAGTGCCACAGGATCCGGTTTTGCCAGTTCGGGCAATTTAATGCGAAAAATATCCTCCTGGCCCTCGCCTGATCTACTTGAGACGAAATACGCATAATCCCCGGAGGCTGGAATGGTGAAGTAGGAGTCCCAACCAGGTGAGTTTAATTTGGGTCCCATGTTTACCAATGGAGCCCATTTCGTCCAGGAGTCATCCAGGCGTTTGGTCATCCATATATCGGCGCCGCCATAGCCTTTATGTCCAACAGAAGAAAAATAGAATGTTTCTCCATCGGCAGCCAGGAAGGGGGAGCTATCGTCCGATGACGTGTTAATTGTTGGTCCCAGATTGGCTGGCCGGCTCCAATTGTTAGCGCTCATTCTTTTGCTCACAAAGAGGTCCCGTTTTCCATGACCAACCCTCATCTGGATAGACATAAAAAGCCAGTTACCATCGTTTGAGAGAAAATAGCTCACATAATCGCTTCGATTTTCGTATTTGTATATGTTCTGTTTTTTGGGAAAGGACCAGCCGTCTTTGGTTCTGTATGACATGGAGCATCCAGCTTCAGGCGTATCATCTCGGTTATATACATTGGCCAACAATAAGCTATTACCATCTGGGGTAATACCCTTAATAAAATTGCTGTTTTTATTGTTGAGCGGCCAACCCAGGGGCTTTGCTTCCGACCAGCTTTCATCTTCCAATAATGTGGATTTCCAAATCTCACCATCGTCTTCGGTTCCACCTGTATTTTCGGGGTGATTCATTCGGTTTATGTACAGCGTTTTTCCGTCGGGCGAAATTATCGGCGAAACATCCGTGTATCGGGAATTGACGTTGGGGCCTAGGTTTTCAGCATCTGCGTTAAAGCTCAGGCCCTGTGCAGAAGAAAAGAGTGGCAGTATCGCCAGGTATAGGAGTGCGAATTGAATCCTACTCAAGCTACCTTGAGTTTCTTTATTGAAGTTTTCTTAAGTTTTTTCTTGGCAAGCGCTAAGTCGATATTAACTTCTTTGATATTCTGTTTTGAAGGGATTTCAAACATAATATCCAGCATGATGGCCTCACAAATAGAGCGCAGTCCCCGGGCTCCGAGCTTGAATTCAAGAGCCTTGTCTACTATCAGGTCTAAGACCTTATCATCAAAGGTTAATTTCACACCGTCCAATTCAAAAAGGCTGGTGTATTGTTTGATTAATGAGTTTTTAGGCTCGGTGAGAATCAGTCTCAAAGTTTTCTGGTCTAGCGGATCAAGAAATGACAACACGGGCAGTCTTCCTACGAGTTCAGGAATGAGTCCGAAACGCTTAATATCTGGTGGGGTTACATACTGAAATAGGTTTTCCCTGTCAATTTCTTCTGTTTCCTTGGCCCGATATCCAATGACCTGTGTTTTCAAGCGGCGTGCGATGATCTTGTCCAATCCGTCAAAGGCGCCACCGCAGAGAAATAGAATGTTTTTGGTATTTATCGGAATTAGCTTCTGCTCAGGATGCTTTCGGCCTCCTTGGGGTGGCACATTCACAATCGCCCCTTCCATTAATTTCAATAGCCCCTGTTGCACACCTTCACCAGAAACATCCCTGGTAATCGATGGATTGTCGCTTTTACGAGCAATCTTGTCTATTTCATCGATAAAAACGATTCCCTTTTCGGTGGCAGCTTCATTATAATCGGCTGCTTGTAAGAGCCTGGAAAGAATGCTCTCTACATCTTCACCTACGTAACCTGCCTCGGTGATGACGGTGGCATCAGCTATACAAAATGGGACATTCAGAATTTTTGCAATGGTCTTTGCGATTAGCGTTTTGCCCGTGCCTGTTTCGCCAACCATGATAATGTTCGACTTTTCAATCTCTACATCATCCGTACTAATTTCCTGTGCGATCCTCTTATAATGGTTGTAAACAGCTACTGAAATAGTTTTCTTGGCTTCTTCCTGTCCAATCACATATTGATCGAGGTGCTCCTTGATCTCAACGGGCTTAAGCTTAAGTTGCTCAGATTCAAAAGCAGCGCCTTTGACAGAGAGCTCTTCTTTAATGATGCCCTGAGCTTGTTCTATACACTCGTCGCATATATGACCATTTATTCCAGCAACAAGCACTAGGGTGTCCTGCTTGTCTTTTCCGCAAAAGGAACATTTTATTTTGTCTTTGCTCATAATCGCATGTGATATTAGTGATTACTTTTTGCGCTGTAGAATCTCGTCGATCATGCCATATTGTTTGGCTTCTTCGGCAGTCATCCAATAGTCCCGGTCTCCATCCTTTTCAATTGTTTTATAGTCCTTCTTAGAGTGCTTTGCAATAATTTCGTAAAGCTCCTTTTTGAGTTTTTGAATTTCTATATGCGTGATCTCAATATCAGATGCCTGTCCCTGTGCTCCCCCCATGGGTTGGTGGATCATCACCCTGGCGTGGGGCAGTGCCGTCCTTCTCCCTGTTTCACCTGCGCTTAGCAGAATAGCTCCCATTGAAGCTGCCATTCCCGTACAAATGGTGGAAACAGCAGGATTGATGTATTGCATGGTATCATAAATTCCGAGCCCTGCGTACACTGAGCCACCTGGCGTGTTTAGGTAAATCTGTATGTCTTGTTTAGCATCTGCTGATTCGAGATAAAGTAATTGCGCCTGAATTACGTTAGCCACATAATCATCAATAGGAACCCCTAGGAAGATAATTCTGTCCATCATAAGTCTGGAAAAAACATCCATGGAAGCCACGTTCAGCTGTCGCTCCTCAATAATTGTCGGTGAGATATAATTATCGAAAAACTTAGTATACTGATCGAACGCCAGCCCGTTCATTCCTTGGTGTTTTACAACATATTTTCTGAAATCGTCGTGGTTCATGTCTTGTATTATTTACGTGATTAATGGTATAGCCTGAATGCTTTTGACTATAAATTTATCTCTTTTTCTTGAAACCAGATTTGAAAAATCGAGAAAAAGCAGATTCATCAGATTTTTTCTTTGAAGGATCTGCATCATCACTGGCTACTTTAACAAACTCTTCGTAGCTAATATCTACCTCGTTGGTCTTTACACTATCGCGCAACAGCTTAATGATTTTGGTATCGATGAGATTGTCATTTATTTTTCGTTTTTCCTCATCAGAGGCAATGATTTTTTTCGCAATGTCATCCAATTCTTTTGGATCGATATTGGCTTGTCCATACTGAGCATACTGATTTTGAATGAAGCTTCTCGCCTCATTGAGTGTCTCTTCTTCAGTAACCTCAACATTGTGTTCCTTGCTAAGGCTTCCCTTAATAAGTTGCCATTTCATGCCTTTTGAAAAAGTTTCATATTCCTCCTCAACCTGTTCTGGTGTAATGGGTTTTTCATTGCTTTGTACCAGCCATTTTTTTAAAAACTCATCTGGCAAATCGATTTTGGTTTTGCTGAGTGCTTTTTCAACTACATCATTGCTGAACTTCCTGTCGCTCTCGTTCTGAACCATGGTCAACGCTTCAGTCGCGACTTTATCCATAAAGCCTTTGTCATCTTTGATGACACCCGGCCCATACACCATATCGTAAAACTCTTGTTTCAGCTCTGCAAGCTCTATTCTTGAAATTCTGGTGACAGTAAACTTGAACTTGTCGCTAATGGTTTCCAGCTTACCCTTTTCCAGGCCCAGCATGGTAGATATTGCCGTTTCGCTTTCTTCTATGTCTTTTGGATTCACAACAAAAGAATGACCAACAGATTTATTTAGAAACAGTTGTTGAACCGCATCGCTTTTTATGGCTGTTGGAGACACAGGCGAGTTTTCCTTAAAAATGCCACCTTCCTTCACCGATTCATCGTCGCTGAGTTCGACAAAGTCACCATAAACCAGATCTTCTTTTTCACTATTCTCGGTGTCTACATATTTGCCGTGCCGCTTTCTTAGATAGTCCACATATTTGTTTACCAAGCTATCATCCGGCAAAACATTGTATTTGGCAACCTTCTCATCCTTAATCTTCACGCGTACTTCTGGCGCCAATCCCATTTCATAAGTAAATTCAAAGTCCTGTTGGTTGTCCCAATCAATTTTGGATTCCTCTTCTTTTTTTGGAAGGGGGTTACCAAGGATGTCAATCTTATTTTCCTGGAGGTACTCATAGATGGATTTCGAAATCAAGCTGTTAATCTCATCTACCAAGACTGATTTGCCGTACATTTTTCGGATCATGCCCATTGGAACTTTGCCCGGCCTGAATCCATTCATTTTCACTTTTCGCTGATAATCCGACAACACAGTATCAACTTTCTTTTGATAATCATCTTTCCCGAGTTTAATATTTAACTCGGCGTTAAGTGAATCAATATTTGTTCTTGTAATGTCCATGGTAATTATCCGATAAGGTTAAGCTGATTGAGTAATTAGTGCGGGTGAAGGGACTCCCCACCTCTGGCGGAGAACCTGACCACCCTAATATGTGCGGGTGAAGGGACTCGAACCCCCACGCGGTTAAGCACTAGATCCTAAATCTAGCGTGTCTACCAATTTCACCACACCCGCTTTTATTCTTAAAAATAGGGGTGCAAAGGTATTGATTTTGTTTTAATTTTGTATCCCTATTTTCATCGTAAATTCATCAAATGCTTACCATTAACCCAGAAGATATTCCAGTTCCAAAGCTCCATGGATATATTTTGGGATCGGTTGCGCCAAGGCCAATAGCGTTGGCCAGCACAATTGACGGGAACGGCAATCCGAACTTAAGCCCTTTTAGTTTTTTCAATGCCTTTAGTGTCAATCCTCCTATTTTTATTTTTTCGCCAGCGCGCAGGGCAAAGGATAACAGCACAAAACACACGTATGAGAATGCAAAAGAAGTGGATGAGGTGGTTATTAATGTGGTGAACTATGATCTGGTGGAGCAGGCTTCATTAAGCAGCTCCGATTTTGCAAAGGGAGTCAATGAATTTGAAAAGGCGGGGCTCACCCCAATAGAGTCTGAGCGAGTGAAGCCTTTTAGAGTTAAGGAATCGCCGGTTCAGATGGAATGTAAAGTAAATGAGATTATTGAACTCGGTGAAAATGGTGGTGCTGGTAATCTGGTGATTTGCGAGCTATTGTTGATGCATATAGATGAAAGTATCTTGACTGAGTCCGGTGCAATCGATCCGCAGAAAATAGACCTGGTATCGAGGATGGGAGGCAACTGGTATAATAGGGCCTCAGGTGATTCCCTTTTTCAGATAAATAAACCTGTTGGTGTAGTCGGAATAGGGATTGATTGCATACCAATGGAAATACGAAACAGTGCTGTGCTAACGGGAAGCGAGTTGGCCATATTGGGTGGGGTTAAAAAAATCCCGGATCAACTGACGGATAAGCAGGATAGTGAAGGCTATTTGTTGAAAAAACTGGGGGATGTACAAGATTCATCGCAGATAACGGAGGAATCAGTTCATTTACGAGCGAAGGAAATGCTTCAAAATAATGAAGTTGAAGAATCTTGGACAATTCTTCTGGCATATTACAACTATAAATCTTAATTTTAATTACTAAATCAAATGTTATGGAAGTATCAGGAAAAATAAAGTTAATAAGGGAAACACAAACTTTTGGAGAGAAGGGATTTCGAAAACGCGAAATGGTGATAACCACTTCTGAGCAGTATCCTCAAATGTTGATGATCGAATTTGTGCAAGACAAGTGCGATCTGTTGGATAACTATTCGGTTGGTCAGGATGTGAAGATAGCCATCAACCTAAGAGGCAGAGAGTGGATCAACCCAGAAGGTGAAGCCAAATACTTTAATTCTATACAGGGTTGGAGAATAGAAAACGTTTCTGGTGGAGAAGCCGAAGTGAGCACACCGCTACCAGTTGCCGAGGACGTTCCACTTGCGGAAGAGCAAGACGATCTGCCTTTTTAGTAAAACTTAATGGATTCTCTGCTAGGCAGAAGAGGAAATTTGGGTGCTTCTCGCATCTAGTGCATCTCTTAATCCGTTGCCAACAAGTACGAAGGCCAATACCATTATCATGATGGCAAAACCGGGCAATATGGCTAGGTATGCCGCCTCGACAATGATATATCCGTAGTGTGCTTTGATCATTCCTCCCCAGGTAGGCATGGGTGGTTGTGCCCCTATACCTAAGAAGCTCAGGCCTGCCTCGAGAAGAATAGCAGTCGCAAAATTAGCGGCAGACACAACAATTACCGGCCCCATGGTATTTGGAAGAATATGCCGGGTAATAATACGGAAATTGGTAAACCCCAAGGCTCTGCTAGCCTCCACAAATTCCATTTCACGCATACTTAGAATCTGACCCCTTACAATTCTTGCAATTTCTGGCCACATAGATAACCCTACGGCGATGAATATTTGCCAAAAACCCTTGCCAAGTGCAAAAGTGATGGCAATTACCAACAGCAAGGTAGGAATAGACCAAACAACCTGAATAATCCACAAAATGACATCATCAACCCATCCCCGGAAAAAACCTGCAATTGATCCCAGCATAACTCCCAATAAGATAGAAATGATAACAGAAATAAATCCTACGGACAAGGAAACACGGGTTCCAGCCAGCAGCCTGCTCAGTAAATCTCGTCCAAAACGATCTGTTCCCAGCCAGTATTTTTTTGAAACAATTTGATTGGTCTCTATTTCGGTGATCAATTCTTCAACGGACTTCCTTATTTTGTTTCCTTTGAAGTCATAAAACTCCAGATACCCATCAGCGGTTCGTTTGAATAAATTGTTAAAGTTGATAGAGTAGACAACGTCGGCCAAGTTGTATCTCGCCTCAATTCCATTGTTGATTTCGAGACCTGTATAACTTTCTACCACGATGTTTTCGCCTTCAAACCAATAGTCATAAATAGGAATTTCACGATAAGGTTTTTGTTCGCCAAATACTAGTTTATGAAATATATTGGTGGTTATTTCCTCCTGGTTTTTGGCCACCTGTAACGTGTTTACCGTGAAGCCAGGTTTTTTGGTGGTGAGCTGCAGCGCCATTTCATTGGCAAAAGGCGTTGAATCAGGCTGTATTAAAGGGCCTAGAATAGCCACCAAAACAGAAATGAGAATAATGACCGACCCAGCTACAGCAATATTGTTTCTCTTAAAGCGCTGCCATGCTTGATACGATAAAGACCTTGACTTATTCTTACCTCTATATTTTGCCATTCTCTTCTTTTCTTACCTATCTCCAACCTCAATAAATGGGGTGTATGTATTGGACATCAATTCTTCCAGGAATATTGCTTAACCGAACCAATTAATCCGATGGTTGAAACGTAAAATACATTCAATATCTCTGCGGGAACAAAATACCACATTAAACTACCCATTTTGAAAAAACTGGTTGCGATAAATAAAAATATAAAATCTATGATGAATTTGGCGCTAAAGATAAGTATAAAAAGCAATTCGTTGAAATCAGGCAACAGGATCAAACAAAAGGCTCCAATTAGTACCAATAAGTTGGTGGCGTACACGATAATGGCTACGATAAATGAATGTGCATCCTTCAATAGTTTGGCTTTAGAGGCCCATCGCATGCGCTGATTTATAAAACCTTTAATAGTCTGTTCAGGTTGAACAGTTACGATTGCTTTATCACTTTTTAAGAAACGAACCCCATCAGGATATAATTTAGCAATCTTGTACATGAGGAAAAGATCGTCCCCCGAAGCTGATTCATCTTCTGCGAATCCCCTCACCTGATTAAAAGCTGTTTTTTCATAAGCCAGGTTGGCCCCATTGCACATAACAGGGTGGCCTATTGCTATTGATGCCGCCCCAGCTGCTACAAGACCAATAAATTCCAGACCCTGTAGATTGCCGGCAAGAGTAGGCTGAGCCTTAAAAACTACCGGTGCAGAGATCATTTTAGGTCTATTTGTTTCATAATAAGCCGCAATGGCAGAAAGCCAGGATTTTCCCATGGTACAATCTGCGTCCGTGGTGACGATAAGCTCACCTGAAGCTTCTGCCACACCGTGGGATATCGCCTCTTTCTTGTTATTGGTGAGCTGAGATTCGCCTCTGAGTTCCAGTATCTCACAGTTAAAATCGGAATTTGAAGTAATAGCTAAACCGGCAACCTGCACGGTAGAGTCCGAGCAATAGTCGTTTATCACCAAAACCTCGAACAAATGTGTTGGATAATCCTGTTGGGCCAAATGCAAGAGGCAATTTTTAATAACTTTTTCCTCATTTCTCACTGCTACAATCACGCTGATCCTGGTACTTGGATGCGTTGTTGGTCTGGATTCCTTACCAGAAAGCTTCCGCCAGCCACGAATGTAGAATAGCATCAGCACACAATAGGTAAAAGTAAAGATGCCAGTGAGGATTAAATAAGCCATTTTATGATTGGTGAGGTGGTTTTCTGGCCATTATAAAGATGGACTATTGGATTCGGATTGTTTGGAGGTGGCTCGAAAAAAGTTCAGCTCCAGCACGAACAGGGAGCCAATGAGCGCAGGGATTACCAAGTTAATAATCCACAGTGCAAATGAGGAAACCAAAATGCCCAGTATATTGGTGCTAACCAGACCGATGAAAAATATAGAAATCGATCCCCGTACGCCAAGTTCAGTTAGCGCAACGGTAGGAACCGCTGCCAACACGAAAAAGGAGAGGACTATCATCAGTATGGCCTCCGTAAATATTACGTCCACCTCAAAAACGACTAGCAGCAGGTAGAATTGTACTGTGAATACAATGTATCTGATGAGGCTTAGCAGAAGGAGATAGGTGAGCTCTTTGTAAGAGTAAAATGAGAATACCTCTGTATATTTTCTCCATTTCAGCTGCAATTTCTCTTTCAAATAATTGATAAAGAACCTTGGGAGCTTGTTTAGCAGACTGGTTGCAACCTGCACATTCATGAAAAATAAGAGACTGCAGCCTATGGAAATTATTACGAGAAAAGAAATAGAGTACAACCAATAATTGTTCAATCCGCCTTCAAAATAACTGGCAAGGTAGATCAGAAGGGCGATCGATCCCAGAACGAATGTGATCATCCATTGGCCCATGCCGCCCAAAATTGTAATCAAGGATGCCTGAATCCTGTCGCCTTCATTCAAAAAAAACACCCTTCCGCCAAACTCTCCAATCCGGTTAGGGGTGAAAATACTTACGCAGGTTCCTGCCAAAATAGCTTTAAAGGATTTTAAAAATGAGATGGTTTCGATCTTTTGAATTAGAAACTTCCACTTCAGCGATTCAATTCCCCAGTTTAGTATCATCATAATAAAAACCAGTGCTAAGAGTAGGAGGTCTGATGTAGTGGTGATCATTTCAGAGGCCGACACTACTATCTCGGAGAGGTCTTCCTTGTAAAAAATTTGATAATAGATGAAGGCAAATGACAGTAGAATTACCAATCCTTTGATGATAGATGATATCCACGTATTTTTTGTAAGAGTCTTCAATTTTGAGAGGGTGCGAACATTGTTATGCGAAGATGGTATATGTTTTGTATTAATTGGACATAAATAGCCAATTATTAATACAATGAAAAAGAGTGAGTTTTCTCTTTCCATAAGGTAAAATAATTAAATTTGTTCCGCTATGAATAATCTGGTTAACCAATAATCAATAAATATATTCTCATTATGAAAAATATGATCGCTTTTACCCTTAGCATACTGATTTCAACTTTAACTACTGCGCAAACGAAAGAGGCAGCAACTGCGGACCCCGGAGCCCCTGTACTCATCGAAAGAGTGGAGGCAGAAGAGGGTAAAAATATTGTCACTTATGAAAAGTGGAAGTTATCAAATGGACTAACTGTAATCATACATGAGGACCACTCTGATCCAATTGCGCTTATATCAGTTGCATATCACGTGGGCTCAGCGAGGGAAACCCCTGGGAAATCAGGTTTTGCGCACTTTTTTGAACATATGATGTTTCAGGGATCTGATAATGTTGCGGATGAAGATCATTTCAGAATTGTAGGAGGAGGAGGAGGAAGCAACAATGCCTTCACGAGCAATGATATTACATTTTATTATGAAACTGTTCCGAATAGCATGGTAGAAACCTGTTTATGGTTGGAGGCAGATAGGATGGGTTTCTTACATGATGCAGTAACTACGAAAGGGTTTGAGAATCAGCGGAGTGTTGTTAAGAAGGAGAAAATGCAGAACCAAATTAACCTCCCCTATGGATTAATGTGGGAGATATCAGGTCAGAATTTATACCCCCCCGGCCATCCTTATAGCTGGCCTGTAATTGGGTTTTCTGACGATTTGGATAGGGCCGATGAAAGTGATCTGAGAAACTTCCTTTTAAGATGGTATGGTCCTAATAACGCGATTTTAGGGATTACCGGTGATGTAAATCCAAAAGAGGTGTTGGCTTATGCTGTTAAATATTTTGGTTCTATTCCAGCAGGGCCAGAGGTAGTTAAGCAGAGGGTACCTACGGTTATTATTCCAGATGACAAGTATGCAAATAGCCGTGATGATATTTTTTTACCGCTGACCAGAATGATCTTTGAAGGAGCGCCCATGTATCACCGTGATCAAGCTGCATTAGATTTACTGGGAGATATTATGGGATCTGGTAACAACTCTATCTTTTATAAGAATTTTGTAAAATCAAAAATGGCTCCAGGCATTGGAGTGAGTCATGAGGCTAGAGAATTGACGGGTGAGTTTTCAATATACATTAACGCCTATCCTGTGCTAAAGGATGGCACGGAAATTTCATTTAACGACACCGAGACGTTGATACGAAAGACATTGGATGCTTTTGCGGTGGAAGGTATCACGGATGATGCTTTACTCAGGGCAAAGGCGGTAAGACGATCTGCCTTGTGGGATCAAGGGGAGAGTATCTTTGAAAAAGCCTTGGCATTGGCTAATTGGCACATGATGTCGAGCAAAAGCATGAATGCACAAGATGAGCTCGATAGATATGCTAAAGTGACCAAGGAAGACCTTATACGTGTTCATGAACGATATATTAAGGGAAGAAACGCATTGTTTGTCAATATTTGGCCTCTTCCACCAGCAAAGACGGAAAAGGAAATGATCAAGAGAAGAAAATGGAAAAAGGAAAGCTTTAATCCCTATGCGGATGCAAGTGTAGAATTGCCTGCGGAATATAAAGGATTGGTATACAACAAGGCAACGAGTAGTTTTGACAGGAGTGTTCAACCTACACAGGGGGCGCAAAAAGAAGCGGTTATTCCTGAATATCATACAGTAAAGTTTGATAATGGCCTTCAAATAAGTACCACGCAGTATAAAGAAAATCCGAAGGTCATTATTTTGATGAGTTTAGAGGGCGGGCACATAGTCGAAGGTAATAAAGGATCTAAACAAGGAGCAGCCTTTTTAACAGCTGCATTGCTGAACGAGGGAACGCAGAATTTTACTACAGAGGAAATCAGTGCTCAGCTCGAGCGCCTTGGAAGCAATATAGGTATTTCTGCTGGCGGGGTTCAATCGAATATTTTGATAGTGTCATTCAAGGAAAACTTAGACGCTACCTTGAAAATATTGGAGGAGAAATTATACAGGCCTGGTTTCGATGAAGAGGATTTTGATCGTGTTAAGAAACAGGTTCTTGCCAGCATAAAGTCACAAAAAAGCAGTGGAGGCGTAACAGCGGGGAAAGTGTTTAATAAACTAATTTATGGCAAAACTTTTTTGGGCTCCCACTTTACGGGTACCTATAATGACGTACATAAATTGAAGTTAGCAGATATAAAATCATACTATGATAGCTACTATTCGCCTTCAGTTACCAGCGTTATTGTTGTTGGAGATATTTCAAATGAGGAGGTAATATCTAAGCTCGGATTTCTGAAGAGCTGGAAAGCGAAGGAGGTTAGTCTACCAGAACTAAATGAAGAGGAGTTGCCTAAGTATGAAAAAACAAAGGTGTATGTAGTTCATCAGTCAGATTATAAGTCGGCCAATTCAACGGTTATGGTAGGCCACCTCTCTAATAAATTTGATCCTACGGGTGTTTTTTTCCAAAGTGGTGTGATGAATTTCGCGTTGGGGGGAGCTTTTAACAGCAGGATCAACCTGAACCTAAGGGAGGACAAGGGATTTACTTACGGAGCGAGATCCGGTTTTTCAGGGGGAGACTACTTAGGAAGCTTTAGAGCAGGAGCAACAGTAGAACCAGAAAAAACGGACAGCACGATTGTGGAACTCATGAAGGAGATTAATAACTACGTGAAGGATGGAATCACAGATGAGGAGCTGGCCTTTACCAAATCAAACTTTTTGCAGAGGGATGTCTTGAGCTACGAAACCAGTTTTCAAAAACTCCAATATTTAAATACAATTCACCACTTTAAGCTTTCAAAAGATTTTAAGGATCAACAAGCAAAAGTTGTTAAAGGCCTTTCAAAAGCCGACATCAATAAATTGGCGAAAGATCTAATAAGGCCTAATAATATGGTTATATTGGTTGTGGGAAACAAATACCTGTTCAATGAGAAGGTGGATGCCCTGGGCTATGGAAAATTTAGCCAGTTGGATAAAACGGGTAATCCCATATCGCGTGCTGCGTATAAGGTGAAATAGATTTTGAGATTTTAATCTATTTGAATTGCAATCACCTTACTCTGCCTCAGGAATCTATCTCTTTGGTATAGTGTTTGAAATGAGGAGAAAGAGGAAATTGAAAAATTGATAATATGAGAAAGATAAATTTTTTCGTGATATTACTGTTGCTCTCTACATGGGGATTGGCACAAAAGAATAATGTTCAAAGTGCGGCAAAGGCGATCGGGTTAACGTCCATTACAGCGGGTGACGGAAGCATGGTGGCTGGAATTAGGGAGAAGTACGATGAGCTCGAGGATGCCAAGAAATACATTGACCTGGCATTGGTTCACCCTAAAACATCCAACAGTATTAAGATGTGGTATTACCGGGGGAGGACATACCTAATTATACACCAGCAGAAAAGAAAGGATATCGATACCGATGCAATTCGAATCGCCACAGAGAGCTTGCTCAAATGTATTAGACAAGATGAGCGAAAAATGTTGAAGGACTCCACCAAGGTCTTTCTTATGACGGCGGCGATCTTATGTTTTTTTGAGGGGCAGAATAAATATTTCGATAAAAAGTACAAGGAATCTTATCATCTCTATGATCTTGCTCATGAATGCCTGGAGTACGATTCGGGTAAGGATTTGGCGAGAAATAATGTTTCCGAAAAGAAGATTATCCTAAACAAATACTATGCGGCCAATGGGATGGGCGACGATCAAAAGGCAAAGGATCATCTTGTAAAGCTCATCGACATGAATTACAATGATCCGATGATCTTCATATCTATGAGCAGACTAATGCAGGAAGAAAAGGACACCGCAAAGGCATTGGAATATGTTGAAAAGGGTAGGAAGCGGTTTTACGACAATGCTGTTCTGGTTCGTGAACAAGTCGATTTGTCAATTGCATTGGGTAAGTCGGAGGAGTTGATGAAGAGGCTTGGAGCAGATATTGAATATGATCCTGATAACAATGCGTTGTACATGGTAAGAGGAACCTTACATCAGAAAAGTGGTGACCTCGATAAAGCGGCAGCGGACTTTAAGGAGGCATTGGAAATAGACCCCACATCATTTTTTCCAAATTATAACCTCGGTGTTATGTATTATAACGATGGCGTTAAGGTTATGACCGCTGCGAAGGAGATAGTATCCAATGAAGAGTATGCCAAAGAAAAGGCGAGGGCGGAGAAGATATTCGGAAAGGCAATTCCTTATTTTGAAGCGGCATTGGAAGTTGATAGTGAAGACACGGTAGTGCTGCAGAGCTTGCTTCGTTTGTATGTTAGAGTGGGTGATGACGCAAAATATGCTGACCTAAAGAAGAAGATGGGTCTTTAATCTCACAGGTCTGTTAAAACCATTAAGTATTGGCTGAGGAAGACAGGATAATCTTGGGAATTGACCCTGGAACGACTATTATGGGTTATGGCCTGATCCATGTTCAGGGATCGTCCATGAAACTCATAACCCTCGATGTATTGTTTCTGGCCAAGCTTCCCAGCCACGCCGATAAGCTGAAAAGGATTTTTGAAAAGACACTTTCCCTTATCACAGAGTATAAACCAGACCAATTAGCAGTTGAGGCGCCATTCTTTGGAAAAAATGTTCAATCGATGCTGAAATTGGGAAGGGCGCAGGGAGTGGCCATGGCAGCCGCCTTATACCGTGACATACCCATATTTGAATACTCGCCCAAAAAAATAAAAAAGGCCATCACGGGCAATGGAAATGCTTCTAAAGAGCAGGTGGCATCCATGCTTCAATCATTGTTGGCCATTGAAAAATTGCCCAAGCACCTGGACGCTACAGATGGATTGGCTGCCGCGGTTTGCCATTATTTTCAAAAAGATCTAGGAACAGGAGGAAAGAGCTACTCAGGCTGGAAGGGTTTCTTAAGCGATAATCCCGGCCGAGAGCTATAAAACACTTACTGTTGCTCATTATATGCAGCTGAGATGCTGGCTGCAATCTCTACAAATTCCTCTTCGGAAAGCATGAGCTTGGGTTTAGAAAAATCTATATCATACATTCCGTTAATCGGAACCAGATGAACATGGGCGTGAGGAACTTCGAGTCCGATAACGGCTATACCGATTCTCTCACATGCAATTACCTTTTTAATGGCAATGGCTACACGCTTTGCAAAAAGCATTAACCCTGCATAGCTGTCATCATCTAATTCAAAAATATAGTCTGTTTCCTTCTTCGGAATTACGAGCGTGTGCCCTTTCGTAAGCGGGTTGATATCCAGGAAAGCAAAATAATCTTCTGCTTCGGCAATTTTATAACAGGGGATGTCGCCTTCTATGATCTTTGAAAAAATACTTGCCATATCCGCTTAACGGGAGATTTCCATTATTTCGAATTTCATTTTGCCGTTAGGAACTTCTATAATGGCTACTTCTCCTTTTTTCTTCCCCAACAAACCCTTGCCCATCGGAGAATCTACGGAAATTTTTCCAACTTTTAGATCCGATTCACTCTCTGCCACCAGCGTGTATTTCATCTCGGCATTATTATTCTTATTCTTGATTTTTACCGTAGTGAGTATCACCACCTTTGAGGTGTCCAGGTTGCTCTCGTCAAGTACTCTGGCATTGGCAGCAATCTCTTCCAACTTAGCGATTTTAGACTCCAACATTCCCTGGGCCTCTTTTGCCGCATGATATTCGGCATTTTCCGATAGATCACCCTTGTCTCTGGCTTCGGCGATCTGTTTGGTTATCGAAGGCCGCTCAACCGATTTTAGTTGATTCAACTCTTCCATGAACTTCTTTAGACCGTCTTCCGTAAAATATTCCACGCGTGAAATGCTTAAAATTGATAACTGGTTTGCTTATTGCTTAATCTAAGATAAGAAATAAATTGGATGCCTGTATAAAGTGTTGATAAGCTATATGCTATCCTATTCTCTTCTCAATGCCCAATATAATATGTAGATAGAGTAATATTAGAGGCTAAATCGCGCTCCAATTGTGTGCACCCCGGTAAATGGATTGGTGTCGCGGTAAGAGTAATCAATTCCCAAGGTAGTCCCACTCTTTTTTCCCAATGGAATTTCAAATGTTACTCCTGCTGTTGGGCCAGTTAAGAATGTAGTAGACTCACCCCCTTCGTATACATAACCTGCTCTAACCATCAAATACGTTTTATAAGCGTATTCCACACCGATTCTAAACTGATCCTTGCTAAAGGAGTTGGCACTGAAGGTGAACGCGGGTGTTATCCTGTGCATGGGAGCAATTTCTAAAGAATCGTCTCCGCCAAACCGAAAATCATAAGAAGCCCCCATATTTAAAGAAGATGGCAATTCATATTTTGCAGATCGCTGCTCGATGGTAAGGTCAACTTCATTGCTGGATATTACATCCCTGAACGAAAGTCCATCACCAGAATATTTCATGGTTGGGCCTACATTTTTTAATGAAATTCCAAATTTCAAGTTGTCCTTTTGACCTTTTTTCAATCCTGTTATATACTGTATTCCAGCATCAAATGCAACTCCTGTTGCCTTAACATCTGATATGGATTCCGAAATTACTTTAAAGGCAAGGCCACCATAAATACTCCTGGAGAATTCTTTGGCATATGAGAGCGAAAAATTGAAAAAGGAAGGAGAGAAGAAACCAATACCACCTTCTGGATTTTCAACAGTTGTTCTTTCAATGTCTCCAAACGACATAGATGTAACTCCGATTGTTACTACTGCAGTTTCTCCAACTCTTTGCGCTAAGCCGAATGAATTAATGTTAATATCTGTTCCTTTCAACCATTGTGTTCTCGCGAATATCAGTTCTGTTTTACGCGTGAAAGCAGTACCAGCGACATTGGAGTATTGGGCCTCTAGTCCTCTTACAGAGGCAAGACCAGCTCCTCCCCAACCAGAGCTTCTTCCCCATGGGTTTATCAGAAGCTCGCCTGCTCCCGCTGAACCCTGTCTGTCGGGATTTCCAGCAAATGAGAGGTTCTGAGCACCGAATAGTAGCAAGAGTGTTATTGCGGCAATATTAATTTTCATCTTCTGCTTAGATTATTATTGTTAAAAATAATACATTCAAATTATGACTAAAAAGAGTCGAGATCAATAGGCCTGAGTACTCCGAACCATTTCAACACTCTTTCTCCTATTCCGGGGGCGTTTATATGAATTAGATAAACCCCGCTCGCAATTGGAACGCTCTTAAAATTTTTCAAATCCCAATCAATTGAAGTCAAACTGGTCTCATCTCTTTCATACTGCCTTATCAATGTCCCGTTTAAATTATATATCGACACGGTACATTCTACGGGTAGATTAATGATTTTAACCCGATGATCAATTTGACCCGTTTCATATGTCGAGAATGCGAAATAAGGATTGGGTACAATGTTAATGGACTCCAAAGCCTCCACTGCGATTTCATTAACATTTGTTCTCGTTTCAAAGGCATCGAGATCAAAAATGTACATGGGGTTATTGTCATTCAAAGGAGTGCTGGCCATACTAGAATCGGTTGAGAAATTCCTTTTATATGGTTTCTGAACCCTCAGTTTTATAGTAACGTCTGTTGGCATTTGTGAGGGATTAGAAAAATCATAGCCAGGCTGTAATAAGGGAAATCCAACCCACATTACATCGTTGAACACTCCGAGTTTCACGTTATTGACAGGTGAGCCATCCATAATCTGACGAATGTATTCACCAGCATCATAGGCAGGGATATCACCCCGTCCCAAAGATACGTCTGTTGTGTCATCACCGTTATGACCCATGATGTAAATGAAGTGCTTGCCCCCCGCTCGGAAAGGCAGGCATGGATTTAAAAAGGGCTCACATACATCTGGGGCACATCCCACGCATCCTGTTGTATTAGCAAATATCGGATCGGTTATATCCGCAGTTGGATTCCAGATCATATCATTACCATTGGCCAACCATGAGTCTTCTCCGAACATAATGTTTAGCCGTTCTCCAGTTTCAATATTAATTGCATAACCAGGAAACCAACCCATACCTGTACCAGAGATATAATTGGCGCTGTTTTCATTGGACGACGACATCTGTCCTGCTTTCATAAACAGAGAATCGAAGGTATCGTCACTATCTCCTATACCAAGCCCCGTGGTATCAAAAGGGACACCATTTTTGTCAACTGAGAGACCTCCTCGCAAATTAAGTTTTGGAATAGAAGAACCTAATGGCTGCGTATAAAGTGGGTTCTCCTGCTGTTCAATTACAACGGCCCTGGTCCATTTACTCTTGTCTGAGGTGAGAACAATATTTACACTTGCCAAATTGGCCATATCAGGGCGGTCATTGTTATTATTGTATTCAAACATTGGACCCAATGAATCCTTGCTCGCAAGTCTGCCAGGTGCCCAAATTCCACCCAGAAGGTTTTCAAATGACCCCGCATCATCAATACCGATATAGTCAAACTCAGAGGTTCCTGATCTGATCCAATTCAGGCCATTGGGTGCATCACCATCTGTAATACCTATAAGCCATTGGTAATTGGGGTCGGCGAAGGTCATAGATGCCGTCAAAAACCCATTTGCAGGATCAGGATTCGCATTACCTATAGCCGAGCTAATACCCGTTAATTTTGATGGTATCGAAGCCGCCGCACCTGGATGTCTAACCTGTTCAATAGTGATAGAAATACCCAGATTGGTAATTAACTCTTCATTGCGAGTATTAATAGTTTGCTCAGAGATAAAGAGCGTATCGGTTGGATTGTTCGCATTCATAAGTGCCCAGCGATACCCTGGGTAAACAAGTCCCATTTGAACTTTATCATTACTCGGCAAATATTCTTCCGTAGCAAGTGCCAGGTTATTGCCATTCTGTGGGCTCTCGGCAATACCGAATATTGTCCACTCTCCATCATTTTCAAGGCTTCCCTCAATGTATACGACCTGCCCAACAGAGAATTTGTCTCTATATGCTTTATCAATTTCAAATTTTGTTAGACCCGCGGTGTTGACAGGGGGCTGGTTTAGAACCATACCGGCAATTTCAATAGTATCTCTGGGGTCAAGGAAGAATTTGACTATATATTGACCGCCTTTTACCTGTAACGGATCAATAACCTTCACTCCTAATGGCCCGGCATTCTTAATGTAGCCGAGTTTTTCCACAGACCAGGGTGGGCCAGCCATAATATTATCCAAAGTGCTGCTACTTAGATCCAAATTCAAGCCTCCATTTCCCTGTCCTTCAATTCTTGTAATCTCCGGACTGTCTCCGTAAACGGAGTTTATTACTGTTCCAGCCAGCTCAGGCTCAGATTTATGAGGTATGCAAGTGATACTTTCTATTGAGCCTCCAAGTCCGGTTTTTCGTCCTGCCAAATACGGTTTTTTGTTACTTGCTATATGTAAGCTATCCGCATATCCATTGTAGAGATAATACTGATTGTGTGAATATGCCAATGCCAGGAAGTAGTACTTCTTGTGATTCACCAGGGCTTTGGTACCCGTTGCAAATAGATCGTCAGTTACTTTGAACGAGTGCGAAATTCCAACATCATTTCCGTTCACCATTAGTGAAGGGACCTCTGCTCCGATTGCCTCATCATATTCAATATTTATGAGCTTGGCAATACCATCCTTGATATCCACCTGTGCAACGAGTCTTGCCAGATCTGTATTTCTAACGTCTGATACAGCGACACTCGAGTCTTTGAGCTGAAAAATTTGATAACCCTGAAATCTATATTCTATGTCGATAATTACACCATCGTCTATTCCCGGGTAATCTTGAGGGACAATGATCAAAGGATCGCGTTCATGATAACTCTCATTCACGTTATTTGAGGTTGCTGGATTGGAGATATAAAGAATGATTTCCTGGTTTAATTCCTGATAGGTAAGAGCAGGTGCGTCGGGGCCATTTAATACTTTAAAGCAGTTGTCGAACAGTGCTTGGGCTTTATCATCTGCCAGCCTTACCAATTCCACTGATTCAAATGGATCACTGCTTGTTGCCCTGGCCCAAACAATTCCAACTGTAATATCGTTTTCAGCTCCCGGAGCCAGTGTAAACGGCCCTGCAGAGTGAACAAACCTTCTGTCACCGAAGTCATTATTGGCTTGCTGCTCTGTCCACGGAAGTGGATCACCTGGAGTGATCCCGCAATTCGTACCATCTTCATTTTGACAAACTCCCCAGTTACATTCATCAGTTTGTGTAGGATTGGATTTTGCGCCAGGAAACATGAAATCTGCGTATTCACAGGAAGTACAGTTTCCCACATGTCCATTACCACCGTATACCATACGCGTTCCATCTTTCCAGTATCCTCTGAGGTAGGCATAGTAATGTACGGCAATGCTGGGGTCTCCCTGTACGCCAAAGTTACACCCCTGGCCCTGGTTACAGTAGTAAACCAATCTTCTCATGCCCCACCTCTCATTGTCCACTTCTCCATCACCAAAATTTAATCCATTTATACTACCATTGATAAAAGCATTGCAAGCAGAATCCGCCGGGTTGTCAGCCCCATCAGGATCTTGAAAAGGACCTTCAAAGAAGTCTACCCCAATAGCAGGAGGGTTGAGTCCATAATGCCATGTTGCGCCCGTGCCGTCAACGGCCTTTCCATTATAGCAATAGCCCAATCCTCTCTTTACATCACATCCCACATAATCATCCTGGGCATCTCCAAGATCAGGGTCAAAGTTGGTGCCGAAATAAGTATTAATCAATGTGAAGGTAGATCTGTTAATAATCCGGTAATTTGTAAATGTCATATTGTTAATCTCGTCGTTTGTAGCAAATGCAAATTCTTGTGCCTGCACTTCAAGTCCAATCGCATCTCCCTCCGTTTCTTTATGGAGGTTACCCTTATCATTGAAAACGAACCAGAATGTTATGTCACCGAAAAGCTTGGATACCCTGTCACGGCTTCGGTTGCATTCTTCATTTTTGAGATCGTAGTAAGGATAGTCCCCGTTATATGGATCATAGAATCCGTCTCCATCTTGGTCATAGAATGGCGCCATATAATAGGATTGTCCTTTGGAAACATCTCCATGGGCAGGCCAGTCAAGTATGCTATTTGGAATAACATATGCTGGGAAAGCATCAGGCTCATTAAACCATGCTACAAATTCATCAACTTCCTGTCTGGTGATAATAAAGTGCTTATCCCATTCTGCACATACATCCGGTGTAATCTCCGCTGTTCCAGACGTGTCAAGTGGCCCGGTCCAGAAGTCAACTCCGCCACCGCGGTATCTTTGCGCTGCAATTCTCAATTGCTGGTTAACATCTGTTCCACCCAGCCACAAAGAGGAAAGAAACATAGAGTGCTTTAACGAGTTTTTGGGCACCTCATACTTCACATCGTTGTCCAGATCCCAAAACATGTCACCTCCAGTATGAATCAATGCTCTGACGTTGTTAAACTCAATATAGGTAGCTCCGTTTGGTTCTGCGCATCCTGCGAGCAACGAATTGGTTCCACTTGATTTTTTCTGAGCGCTACCGGTGTTAGAATTGTCTCCAGTGGTTTTGTCTTCTTTGGCCAATGGATACCGTTCGGCAATTGAACTATTTATCCAAATTGTGCTAGATAGGGCAGCGAGAAGTGTTACAGCTATTATCTTGAGTTTCATATTCGCGTTTTGATATTCTGATTAAAAGTTAAGCATCAGGCCCAGACGAATTCTTCTTGGGGCACTATAATTGCCTGGGTTGTTTATTTTAAGTGCATACATCATTCTGAAAGACTCTTCATCATTCAACGAAGCAATCGCACTTTGCGACCCAGGGTGATTCAAATATCCATCATCATCAGGATTGCCTGTCATTGAGTATACGCCTACCACGTTCTTCGTATTCAAGACATTAAGTATCTGAAAGTAAACCGTCAGCAATGCGGTCCTCTTTGTCTCTCTCCCCCACTTCAGATCGAAATTCTTATCTACCTTAGCATCTATGTTGAACTGCCAAGGTAAACGTGAGCCATTTAATGTGCCCAGCAGTACGGAATTTTCACTGCCAAATGCTCCATCTTTGGTAACCTTTCTTTGTTTACTGTAAGGAAGACCTGAGCCTCCTATGAATACTATATTAACTCCAGCCTCCTCAAATACTTTCTTGTCAAACCAGACCGGGCCGTTATAATCCTTGCCCTTTCTGTAATGGTAGTCAAAGCTAGCCTGAATTCTGTGTCGTTGATCCCAATCCAGCGAATTGATTGTTTTCAAGTTGGGTTGGCCCGAGCTAATCACGTTAAGTGCTATGGTTGAACCAGATCCTGTTCCATCAGCAAACTGTAATGTATAACTCGCTCTCATCCGTACATTCCCTTTTCTTCTCAGATCATAGGCTACGGTTAGTCCTTTAACTGTTCCAAAATCCTCATTACCCCAAGTATTATAGCTGCTTGGGAAGGCCTCGACCATGCGGATATACACAAGCTGATCCCTCATCTCTTTATAGAATACTGAAAGTTTAAGCGAAGAATAATTATTCAGCTTTTGCTGGTATCCCAGCTCGTAATCAACTGTTTTTGAAGCCTTCAGATTCGGATTGTTAACCACTCCACTTTGACCTTGCATGAACAAGTATTGAGTGGGTTCAAGTCTTACCGGGTTGAATCTTGTAAATGCCCCTCCTCCACTTTCCGGCCTTCTTGTTAAGATGTCATAATGCGCAAAGAACAAAGCCTCATCCGATATTGGAAACGAAAATGCAATACGGGGCATGAAATTAGTTTGTGGCTTATAGTCTTCAAACGCCTCAGACGAAATATCCAGTGCTTCGGTTTTGTCCTTGTCAACGAGATATGGTTGAATGCCCGAACTACTTAGCAATGGTGTTGGATTAGGTACTTCAGTTCCACTTGCGTTGTACCATGTATCACCATTCCTATATCCTTTTATCGATCCGGGATTCTGAATGTTGTCGACATAGACAACATAGTCGTCTTCAATACTTGATGGCACAGCATCGGAAAGGTGTGCTCGATCAGTACCTGCCTTTACTTCTCCGGCCGTTATTGCCGGGAAGAGCAGGTATGGATCCTTGAGCACTTTTTGGTTAGCATCAAAGCGATCTATCCTCAAACCAAGGTTGAATACCAGGTCTTTGAATGCAAATTTATCCTGTATATAGCCCGCCACATAATTGGGTTGGTAAGCACCTACGGGCCGTTCATATATAGTTTGGCCATCGTATCCATCAACCGTTCTTGTCTGGTTGAAAAAGTCATCCAACGTAGGATTGGAATTGAGCTTCTTTCCTGTATAATCATAACCGTAATATGATACGAAGCTAGATCCGTTATTAAGAAGTTCATCAGGGCTGAACATTTCAATATCGAAGGTTTCTGGTGGAAGTGAATTCACATCAATCCAATCCGTACCATTTGTTGGAAGCCCCAGCTCTTGTCTCAACCTGAAATCAAAAAATGCCTGAGAAGCTCCATCGTACCGTCTAGGATAATTTACAATTCCAATATAGATAGTATCATCCGCAGTTGTGGCTGTTCCGTTGATGTCTGTGTAAACCGGTTGCGGGTTATTCAAGTCCAGCTGGAGTATGTGATTGTTCGCCAGCAGTCTCATTTGCCTCCATAATGCTGCTGGGCCGATGCTATAGGATCTGTCAGTTCTTTGCTCATATTCAAAACCAGCAGAGATTTCATGATTGTCGAGAATATCCGCTGAACCTGAAGCGATGACTCTGAATTGATTTTGCTTGTAATGTGCGTATCCGTTTGAAATCCTTCCGGGGCTGAACCAAACATTATACACTTGATCCGAAAGTCCTCCCGGTTGATAGCCATTAGGAAGTCCACCACCATTTAACACGTCGTTATAATTTCTTACTGGATCACTGTATAGGTCGTAATAACTCTGTGTATAATCCGCAACGTCCTGGTTGATATCCGATGGTGTAAAGTCATACAGTGTATCGACAAATCCGTTGTGTATAAAGCCACCCAAATTGGTTATTGAGTCAAAACCCGGCGCGTAAGAATTTATAGTGTAAGTCTCAAATTTTCCTACATATCCATAGTCAAAAAATCTATTTTCATGCTTGGCATCTTGAAATGAGCCAAATACTTCGCCGTAGTCGACATGCAACGTATAAAATGCGTTTTTGATGGAGGATGTGTTATTCTCGTCCAATGCCTCCTCTGGCGAATCGAATTTCTGTGTAAATCTGACATAAGCTCTCCAGGTAGTGTTGTTGTATTTAGCATTATTTTCAGAGTTAAACATCGAATTTGCCCAGTTAAATGCTC
>JYMV01041210.1_pt1 | contig 25208 bp, 23 predicted proteins | sample 338911 | NCBI WGS metagenome assembly JYMV01 (sample SAMN03354496, study PRJNA234377) | hydrothermal vent metagenome | biome: Deep sea; feature: Hydrothermal plumes at the Eastern Lau Spreading Center, Western Pacific Ocean; material: Seawater | place: Tonga | collected 2009 | depth 2000 m m
TATGGGCCTACTACAGAACAGTTACCTTTTCTGTATTCGACCTGGGAAATGGTTCTCTTTATGTTTTGCATGATAATAATCACGATAAGATTCTTTCCGAAATTGAGCAAAGACGAAATGAAATGCTCCGGCATAGATATTTTGATGGCATAGAGAATGTAACGAGGAGTGCTGAAGAAAAAGAAGACATTTTTCGCTGGCTGGCCTCAGAAGGGGTTATATCGGAACAGGAAATGGATGAAAGAATGGCTCTGCTAAGGCAAGCAGGGTCGCCGGAGATCCATTAAAATAAATTGAGGTAGATGTATGTATAGAAACAGACAGGCGATGGCTCTGGGTTCTTTGTTGGCGCTGGTTATCGCCGGTATTGCGCTGCTCATATTGGCTCTCTGGGGATGGCCGAAATACAATGTATATAAAATGGAGCTTAATGGTCGGGCGGCACTAAAGGAGGCTGAGTGGTCGAAGCAAATATTGATTGAGGAAGCTAAGGCCAAAGAACAGGCTGCCTTGATGCAGGCAAAAGCTAGGGTCACCTTGGCAAAAGCTGAAGGCTTGGCAAAAATAGAACAGGCAAAAGCTGAAGGTGCTGCTGACATTGAGAGAGCAAAAGCTGCTGCTGAAGCCAACCAAATTATTGGTGCCTCGCTCAAAGGCAATGAAGAATACCTCCGATATGTTTGGATTAAGGGATTACAGGACGGCAAAGGGGAGAGGATTTACATTCCAACGGAAGCGGGGTTGCCAATTCTTGAGGCTGGCAAGTAGGTTCTCGACCTGACAAGTATCTCGACTTACCATAAAGCAAAGCTCGACCTAATTGAGTCGAGCTTTGCTTTATCTTTCACATGTTAAAGCCATGTGATGAGCGACAACACTTCTACAATTCGCTCGTCGTTTCATTTGCTGGCGCTGCAATATCAACAGAAGTGCTTTCATTAGACTGGGCTTCTCGATTTATCCGGCGCTTCTCCAAGCGCTCCTCAAGCTCTTTGAAGGCAAGCCGAATGTCAGTGCTGGTCGTTTCGTTCTTGCTCTGCTGAAGCATGGTGTTGAATTGCTCATAAGGCAGCTTAACCAGAGTGTATGCGTTGAACTTGCCTTGAAGTGGAACCACCTCCTGCTCGATCACTCGAAAGCCCACCACTCGAACGCTATCAACCAGCGTATCAATAAGCTGGGTGTATTGTTCTGTTACTCCAATGTTCGCATTCTCCTGGACATAAGAGCGTTCATTACCAGACAGTTCCTGTTTATAGGCTTTTGCCAAGGCGTACTGCGCTTGCAGGCTGGCCTTTTTCAACGCAGTGTCCAGGGTTTTGCTTTTCCCCATTCCAACCGCGTAAACACCTTCAGAATCTGATTGAGGAGGGGTGATGGCCCAGTCAGGAACGGCATCCATCATTTCCTCAATTTGCTCTTGCTCGTGCTCCATTTTCTCTATGGCCGCATCCCGTCGAATCTCCTGAGCCTCGGCCTCCCGTTCTGCAATATCGTCGGCTGTAGGAGTGCTTGAGCACCCAGCCAGTGTTATGCCAGCAGTAGCGAACATAACGGCCAGACTAACTTTTCTTGGGTATACGGATTTAATGGTTGATGGGGCACCTTTACCCCACCAACCTGATACCATTATCAGATGGTTGATAGATCGACTCCGTAGTTGAGTTCCTCTGCGAAGTCCGGCAGTCCGTAACCGATGGTTTTCTTGTAGAAAGGAGAGACCTTGTGCTTCGTGGTGTAGAGCATTCGTGCCCGCATCACCTCGAAGGAGTAACCGCGCCCTTCACGGTTCTTGTCCTTGGCCAGTCGGTTGATGGACTCCGTGTAAGCGTTGGTGACGGGCATGTCCGTCTCGAAGTAGGTCATGGTCTCTTCGCGCCAGTTTCCCACTGCCCTGACCAGATCGCTCCAGACTTCCTTTTGGCCCTTCGGGATGGTGGCTATCCACTCGTCCAGGGCGGCTTCTGCCTGGAGCCGTGTGGTGGCGTCCCAGATGCCGTAGAAGCGCTCCTTGTGCTCGTAGGCGGCCAGCAGTTGCGGGAACGCGCCTGTCCAGGTCTCCATGATGAGGCGCTCCCGGTCTGAGACTTCGTGAGCGCGTTTCAGCAGGATTTTCCGGTCTCCCTTGAGAGTCCGGCTCTGGGACGGTTTCAGCTCCTTTCTGAGGCCCTTGCGCACTCTCTCTAGGGCATCGTTGGCCATGCGCACCACATGGAACTTATCGACCACGATACGGGCCTGGGGCAGCACAGCCTTGACCGCTGCCCGGTAGGGGTTCCACATGTCCATGCTGACGATCTCGACCTTCTGCCGGTCTTTCAGCTTCATCAGGTAGTTGGTCACCACGTCCTGGCGGCGGGTGGCCAGCAGGTCGAGCAGGGTTCGCTCCTCAATGTTGGTCAGAATGCAGCGGTAGCGCTTGTTCAGGTATAGCTCGTCAATGCCCAGGATGCGGGGCGTCTCGAAGCGGTGCCAGCGCCCCAGGAACTCGGCGCGGGCGTTGAAGATGTCGCGCACCGTCTTCTCGTCCAGGCCGGTCTGTGCCGCCACAAAGGTGTAGGGGTGGTTGAAGGATTCCTTCTCCACGTACTCATGCAGCCGCAGTGTCATACGGAATCCGTCCACCATCTCCGGTAGCTGGGGCCTGAATGTTGTCTTGCAGGCCCGGCAGGTGTATCGGCGGCGGACCACCCAGAGAGTGACCCGCTTGCCGTGGATGGGCAGATCACGATAGGGAACGTCACGCTTGCCGAACCGCACGAACTCACCCTGCACGCCGCACCCCTCGCAGGCTACTGGTGTAGGTGCTTCAAGCCGAAAATGTATGTCTTCATTCTGCTCATCAGAATCCACCAACTGGTACCCAGGAAGGCTTAACGAATTAATCATCTCCCGCCTTGATCAGAAAAACAGGTAGGTGGCGTAACCGGCAATCATCGCCATAGCAAAAATGACTGCTAAAAACGCCGCTAAAAGCTTCAGCGTGAACAAAGAGCGCAACAGAATGAGCTCAGTCAGGCTGGCTCCGGCACTGCCGATGATCAACGCTAGCACCGTCCCGGCACCCACGCCTTTGGCCATCAGAGCCGCTGCCAGAGGTATGACGGCTTCAGCGCGAATATACAACGGCACGCCGATGACAGCGGCAACTGGAATGGCAAAGGGATTATCTGGGCCTGCATACTGCTCCAATAAGTCAGTGGGCATGAAACCATAGATCACGCTGCCAATCGCAATACCGATGAGCAGGTAAGGCAACACATCGATAAAGTCCGACCAAGCTTCCCGCCACACACCACTGTACTTCCCTTCTTTCTTAACCGTGACAGTGGGTTGACTGTCACAGCATTCGCTAGACGTAGAGACTGTTGTCTTCCTATCAGCCCCGCAAGAAGCCGTCTTCGGAGTGGTGTCGCAGCTGTTGGTGCCGCAACTCGATGCGGTCGATGTAGCACTGCACGGGCTTGCTGATGAACTACATCCACTGCTCTCTTGTGTCGCCGTCCGGCGCACATAACGCTCGAAGCCAAGCGTGTGAAGCAGCCATCCGGCACCTACCGCGACCACCAAAGCGGCGAGCACATAGATAGCAGTAAGTGTCCATCCAAACGTGGCAACCAGCAGGCCGACGACGATAGGATTCAGCAACGGAGATGAGAAAAGAAACACCATCATCGGCCCAAAACCGGCCCGTGCCCGAATCAACCCTTTCAACATGGGGATAGTCGAGCAACTACAGAAGGGCGTTATAGCTCCTAAACCAGCAGCAAGAAAATAGCCTCGCTTCCCACTGGAAGTCAGTAACGCTTCCACCTTGGATGGTGGGATGTGACGTTGAAGAACTCCGACCAGCAAGCTAATGCCAATGAATAAAACCGATAGCTCGATAGCGAGAAAGGCGAACATGCCTAGAGCGTCTTGGAGTTGAGATGACATTCAATATTACTCCTATATTTCTAGTATTGTCGAAATGATGTACGCAGCCTACTTGCGTTTATCCGACCTGTCAACTATAATTCTAGAAACATCGAATTATTGGGGCGTGCTATGGATCACGAAAAGGTTGCAGCCAGCTTAGCTGAGCTAGGGAATAGTCACCGACTGTCCGTGTTCCGCTTTCTGATCAAAGCTGGCCATGATGGGGCTTCGGTCGGAGATATCCAGAAGGGGCTGGGTATTCCTGCTTCGACGCTATCACATCACCTTGCGCGCATGGCCAAGGTAGGGCTGATCCGGCAGGAGAAACATAGCCGCACGATTGTCTGTATACCCGAGTATGGGCACCTAGAGAATTTGATCGGTTTCTTACTAGAGGAATGTTGTGCAGGTGTTCGGATTGCGCATGAACCAGAACCGCTTTGACGCTTGCCCAGCTCTCGCTGTCCTCCCTAGTCAGCATCGCTATGAAGACTCAGGCGAAGGTGGAAACAGAAAATTGGCAGTAGAGTAGGCTGAAGAGGATCAATCAGATAATCCGCTGAGAAAGATTTTCTTCTTTACATCTTTGGCATTTTATCAACCAGAAATTCCGGATACCCGTTTTATTTGATGCAACTTTTTGCAGCATAGGGCAATAATTTGGAGAGCAAGGCCATGAGTACGACAAACACGTTAAAATTTCTTTTAGGAGGTATTGCTGCGCTGGTATTAGCCGCGTGCAGCAATCCGGAAGCAGCGGAAGAGACTGCGGCACCGGCTCCGCCGCAAGTTAGCGTAGCGCAGGTGGTGCATGAGCGAATCACCGAATGGGATGAATTCACCGGCCGTTTGCAAGCGCCACAGACGGTTCAGTTGATACCCCGAGTTTCTGGTTATATCGAGGAAGTTCATTTCAACGAGGGGGCTCTGGTAGATAAAGGAGACTTGCTGGTACAGATTGATCCTAAACCTTTCGCTACCGAAGTTGCGCGGCTTAAAGCTGAGCTGCAAAGTGCGCAAAGCGCTGCGGTTCAGGCGGAAAAGGAATACCGGCGGGCTGAAAAACTCAGTAGCCAGCGGGCAATTTCTGCTGAACTACTGGACAGTCGTTTAGCTCGTAAACAGCAAACAGCGGCAACAGTAGCTTCGGTTGAAGCTGCACTTGAACGCGCTGAACTCGACTTAAGCTACACCCGCATTACCGCGCCTATTAGCGGCCGGGTATCTTATGCTCAGGTTACCGCCGGTAACTTTGTGAGCGCGGGACAAAGTCAAATTACCAGCCTGGTTTCAACCGAGAAAATGTATGCGTATTTCGATGTAGACGAGCAGAGCTACCTCAAGTACGCACGTCTGGCTGAAACAGGGAAACGAGCTGATACCCGCGACTCGACCTCGAACCCCGTTTATATGGCACTGGCTAACGACAGCAATTATCAGCACGTAGGCCGGGTCGATTTTGTCGATAACCGCATTGATGCGCAAACCGGCACTATTCGTGTACGAGCCAGTTTCCCTAACGATGACAACGACTTGTTACCTGGTCTATTTGCCCGTATTCGTTTGGTGGGCAGCGACTCTTATGAAGGCATTTTGATTGACGAAAAGGCTGTTGGAACCGACCTGAATAACAAGTTTGTATTGGTGGTTAATAGTAATAATGAGCTGGAGTATCGGGCGATTGAGCTGGGTGAAAAAGTTAATGGCCTGCGCATAGTGACAGAAGGTTTAACGCCAAAGGACAAAATTGTAGTGAACGGTTTGCAGCGAGTTAGAGCCAATATGAAAGTTGATCCTCAACTGGTGCCAATGGCAAGCAGTGAGCAACTGGTCCGGTTGCGTAAAGTGCAACAGTTGCTGGACGAAGCCAATAACGAGTTAACGGCGCAGACATCTACAGAAGATAACCACGGTTAAGGGGTACTGAATGTTTTCTCAATTTTTTATCCGACGGCCGATTTTTGCCGCGGTTATCTCGCTGTTGTTCTTTATTACCGGTGCGATAGCGGTATGGCAACTGCCTATTACCGAATACCCGGTGGTGGCGCCACCAACGGTTGTAGTAACGGCTAACTACCCGGGTGCTAACCCCAAAGTCATAGCGGAAACTGTGGCCTCGCCACTGGAGCAGGAAATTAATGGTGTGGAGGATATGTTGTATATGTCCTCTCAGGCCACCTCGGATGGTCGTATGACACTGACCGTTACCTTTGCTATCGGTACCGACGTCAATTTAGCGCAAACTCAGGTGCAAAGCCGGGTAGAGCGAGCCAAACCGCGCCTGCCACAGGTGGTGCAGCGCTTGGGGGTAGTGACTGAGAAGTCGTCTCCAAATGAAACCATGATGGTGCATCTAACCTCACCGGATGATCGCTACGACATGCTGTACCTGTCGAATTATGCGAACTTAAATATCAAAGACGAACTGGCGCGTATAGAAGGCGTTGGGGCGGTCAAGTTATTTGGCGCTGGCGAATACAGCATGCGGGTCTGGCTGGATCCTAATAAGGTGTCCGCACTGGGTTTGTCCCCGGCGCAAATTACCGAGGCAATTCGTGAGCAAAACCAACAGGCGGCAGCTGGCAGTTTGGGTTCTCAGCCAAGCGGTGACGCTGATTTTCAGTTGCTTATCAATGTGAAAGGCCGTCTGACAGACGTCGAAGAGTTTGAAGACATTATTATCAAGGTGGGCGAGAACGGCGAGATCAGTCGCTTAAAAGATGTCGCCCGTGTTGAGCTTGGCGCTTCAACTTATGCGCTGCGCTCGTTACTGAACAATAAAGACGCGGTAGCGCTTCCTATTTTCCAGGCGTCTGGCTCCAATGCCATTCAAATTTCTGACGATGTTCGCTCCAAAATGGCGGAATTGTCGAAAGGTTTTCCTGACGGTTTAACGTACGACATTGTGTACGACACAACCGTTTTTGTGCGCAGCTCTATTGATGCGGTAGTGAAAACTCTGCTCGAAGCTGTATTGTTGGTGGTACTGGTTGTGGTGCTGTTTTTGCAAACCTGGCGCGCCTCAATTATTCCTTTGGTCGCGGTACCGGTGTCGCTGGTTGGAACCTTTGCCTTCATGCACTTGCTGGGCTTTTCGTTAAACACCTTGTCGCTGTTTGGGCTGGTGCTGGCTATTGGTATCGTCGTGGATGACGCCATTGTGGTGGTGGAAAACGTAGAGCGGAATATTAGCGAAGGTTTGTCCCCCATTGCTGCTACACAAAAAGCCATGAAAGAGGTGACTGGTCCTATTGTCGCGACGACACTGGTGCTGGCAGCGGTATTTATTCCAACCGCCTTTATGTCGGGCTTAACCGGTCAGTTTTATAAGCAGTTTGCGTTAACCATTACCATTTCTACCTTTATCTCAGCCATCAATTCACTAACGCTGAGCCCTGCATTGGCGGCGCTTCTGTTAAAAGGTCATGGCGAGAAAAAAGACATACTGACCCGCGGTATGGATAAGCTGTTAGGCCGTTGGTTATTTGAACCCTTTAACCGCTTTTTTGCCCGTTTGTCTAAAGGTTACGGCTGGCTGGTTAAAAAAGTGATCCGCTATGGCGTCATTGTAGGCGTTCTGTATGTGGCTTTATTAGGGTTAACCGGTCTGCAGTTTGCGACGACTCCTACTGGTTATGTGCCCAGTCAGGACAAGCAATACCTGGTGGGTTTTGCACAATTGCCGGATGCCGCTTCGCTGGATCGCACCGCTGCGGTCATTAAAGAAATGTCGAGTATTGCCTTGGATCATCCGGGTGTGGCGAACTCAATTGCCTTTCCGGGTCTGAGTATTAACGGTTTAACTAACAGTCCGAATTCCGGAATTGTGTTTGTGTCGCTAACTGACTTTGATGAGCGAACGGATTCTTCAATGTCGGCTAATGCAATAGCGGGCGCATTGAACCAGAAGTTCGCGGCTATTGATGAAGCTTACGTTGCCATATTCCCGCCCCCGCCAGTGCAAGGGTTAGGGACTATTGGTGGTTTCCGTCTGCAAATACAAGACCGTGCTAACCATGGTTACGAAGAGCTGTATAAGGTCAATATGGAGGTGATGCAAAAGGCCTGGGCGACGCCTGAACTGACCGGCGTATTTTCCAGTTATCAGGTGAATGTGCCGCAGCTTGATATCGATGTCGACCGTACGAAAGCTAAGCAACAAGATGTGAGCCTGGATGAGGTATTCCAGACTTTGCAGGCTTATATGGGCTCAGTGTATGTGAATGACTTTAACCGGTTCGGGCGTACCTATCAGGTGAATATGCAGGCAGATGAGCAGTTTCGCCAAACGCCTGAGCAAATCAGTCAGCTGAAAGTGCGTAACGGCAGTGGTGAAATGGTTCCTGTGGGCTCCTTTATGAACATTACCAACACCGCAGGACCGGATAGAGTCATGCATTACAACGGCTTTACCACCGCTGAAATTAACGGTGGTCCTGCGCCGGGTTACAGCACAGGGGAAGCACAGGCGGCCATTGAAAAAATTCTCGCTGAAACCTTGCCGAACGGCATGACCTACGAGTGGACAGAACTGACTTACCAGCAAATTCTGGCCGGTAATGCGGGCATGTTCATTTATCCGCTGGTTATCTTGCTGGTCTTTATGGTGCTGGCTGCGCAGTACGAAAGCTTAACTTTGCCGTTGGCCATCATCCTGATTATTCCGATGACCCTGTTATCGGCGTTAAGCGGTGTGCTTATCTATGGCGGGGACAACAACATTCTTACCCAGATAGGTTTAATTGTGCTGGTGGGGCTGGCGGCGAAGAACGCCATTCTAATTGTCGAGTTTGCCAAAGAGCTGCAGGACCACGGTATGAGTACCATGGAAGCCATTCTGGAAGCCGGTCGCCTGCGTTTGCGCCCCATACTGATGACGTCTATTGCCTTTATTATGGGTGTGGTGCCTATGGTCTTCTCCACCGGTGCCGGCGCTGAAATGCGCCAGGCCATGGGCGTTGCCGTGTTCTCCGGCATGATTGGTGTCACCATTTTCGGTCTCATTTTAACGCCGCTGTTCTACTACATGTTGGCTAAACGTGGCGAGAAAAAGGCGCTACCAGAGCCAACGGAAAGCTCTTCGGAGGAAAACAAACATGCGTAATACAGTGAAGCTATCAACCCTTGCTCTACTCGTGGCGTCGCTAAGCGCCTGCTCTGCCGGGCCGGACTACCAAAGGCCGGAGAAGGTAGAAAGCATTAACCTAAGCCAGCCGTATCAGCAGGCCGAGCAGGCTTTGAACTGGTGGCAGGCGTTTGACGATGCTGAGCTTAATCAGTTGGTAGAGCGTGCTCTGGAGCAGAACCGTACCCTGGCGCAAGCCAGGGCGAATGTCGACCGGGCTTATGCGGTATTTCGTGATGCCGACAACGATTCATGGCCGAAAGGGACGCTGGAAACAGGTTATCAGGCGAGTGAAAACAATACTCTGTCGGCAGACGATGATGACGTTATTACCCGCTGGTACAGCAGCGGTGCCAACTTAAGCTGGGATCTGGACTTGTTCGGCAAATTACGTCGAGCCAGTGAAGCGGCGGAGGCTCAGGCGCAGCAAGCCGATATTCTCTGGCGCGACGCGCAAGTGCGACTGATCAGTCAGGTGGCCACCAGCTACGGCGAATATCGTGGAGCGCAGTTGCGGCTGGAGGTTGCCGAAGAAAATCTGGAAAACCTGCAGCAAAGTCGTGCCATAGTGCTGGCCAGATTAGAGGTCGGCATGGCTTCGGAGCTGGAGTTAGCACAAATTGACGTGCAATTGCACCGGGTGAAAGCGTCAGTGCCCGCATACCGGGAAGCGCTATCGGCGGCGGATGCAACCTTGTCAGCATTGTTGGCGTTAGAACCGGGTCAGCTGGAGTTAAGTGCTGATCCGCAATTGCCCGAGCTAAAGCGTCCGGTGGCTGTGGTCGACGGTGAGAACTATCTGCGCCATCGGGCGGACGTGGCAAGTAGCGAGCGGCTATTAGCAGCTCGTACGGCAAATATTGGTGTGGCGACAGCGGATTTATATCCGAACCTCTCGGTGCGTGGTTTTCTCGGCTTTTTATCCGGCCCCGGGTTAACACTGGGTAGTGAAACACAAAGCTGGTCAGTGGCACCGAGTTTAAGTTGGCAGGCTGCCGATTTAGGTTCGGTAAAAGCACGTATCCGTCAGGCCGAAGCCAGTGCGCAAATGGCACTGGCTCAGTTCGAGCAACAGGTATTTGACGCTATTAACGAAATGCAGTTATCGCTGAACAGTTACAACCTGAGCCGCGAGCAGCAACTTAATACAGAGCAACAGTGGCAGGCCAGTAAAAAGGCCGTAGAAATTGCCCGTCAGCGATATGAAGCGGGTAGCAACGAGTTCCTGGATTTGCTCGATGCCGAACGTGAACTGCTGCGCAGTCGCGACCAGTTGGCTCAACTGCAAGAACAGAGCTTTGTCCGCTTAGTCGATATCTACCGGAACTTTGGTGGCGGCATCCAGTTAAGGTAAATAGAACTTTAACCCAGGATCCGCAATAAGCAGATGGGGTGAGTATTCATAAAAAGGTGATTCCAAAGTAAAAGTTTTTTGATGGACGCTGACCCTGTCATTTAAGTGAAAACAACAAGTATGTTGGTGAACAACTATGTCTACCTATTTGCTGATCAACAGTGACACTTTGTTAGCTAAGCAGTTTGTGAAAACAATTCGACCTTCGGACGACGCCGTTTGGGAATTACATTTCGCAGAGGCAAGTGTGACTGAAGAAAGAAATAATGAAGCTCCACACCTGAGTGTCTGTGATCCTGAAGATGACTGGCGCCTGAATTATGAACTTGAGAGAGCCTTTTTGGAGTTCGGCTATTTTGACGACGTCATCTTATTTCGGGTATACGGATTTAATGGTTGATGGGGCACCTTCACCCCATCAATCTGATACCACCTTTACCACCAGCGATTGCTCCACATAGTTCCCGGCAAAGTCTGAAGCTGATTTCTTGGATTGCTCTATTGAGATGTTTCGCGCATCAATCAGTGTGTCGTTGTCGCCGAGAACGTACATCTCCGTCACTTCAAGCAGCAGGTAAGACTGAGTGTCATCCAGTACCGTAACCTTGGCCGCAGCATTACTCGTCATCGAGACCAAGATGGCCGCGCATAGAAAAATTATTTTGTTCATCCGTCACCTCGCTCCAATCTCATGCAGGCGCTATCAAGAATACCGGCACAAATAAAAATCCAACCGATACCGTATTACGGTAATTATGATTACGATAATAACGGTAATATCATAAATAGTCTACTTATTAAAATGTATCTTTGAAAAAGTAGAGATTATAGAGTAGGGTAAACTGGTGGTATTGCTCGTTAGAAATTGAGGAGGACGCATTGCCGAAGCAGCAGTTATCGAATTACTGCGTGGCCGAGATTACGGACACGCGGATCATCCTTGTGGACCGGGATGAAGGTCGCTCAGTTACGAATGATGCAGAGCGCGTCGTTCGCCAGCTCGACGAAAGCATCAGAGGTGGCATCGGTCATAGGAAGGTTTACTACCGAGATACTGATGGCCGGTTCGATGAGCTGATAACAGAAGGTGGTCGTTTCGTCCGGTTTAGCCCTTGTACTGAAGGCCAGCAGCATCAGCTCAGTGCCGCTCTCGGGACAGTCTCGTTATGAAAGTGGTCACATTTCTAAGTCAGGCGGAAGCGGAGCGCATGACTCCCACACCAGGTAGCGCGATCATCTCCATCACCGACCCAGACAAGCCATTGGCCGCCCTTCCCCGCTGGGAGTCCGTTTACCGAGAATCGTTCTACGATGGGGGTTACTCAGAGTCCACGATAAAGGCGATGAAGGGAGCCTTCAGGCTCAACTACGCCTCCTACATCTGCTCTGGGCAAGCCCGCAAACTGGCAAGCCATATTGATGACCTGGTGGCCGCTGGTCGCGAGGAAATCTTCGTTCACTGCTATTTTGGCGAGTCCAGGAGCGGTGCTGTGGCGAATTACCTCCAGGACAAGCACGGCTACACCCCGAATAAAGAGATTCGCAAGCCGAACAGAACGGTATACGAGCTGCTGACGGATCCAGACAAATACGAACCGTTGATACAAAGCCTCGAAACGCAAGATATATGCGCGGAAAGGAGCTTGGCGAGCAAAATGTGGTATTGGGTGCTGGTTGCAGCGGGCGTTAAGAGGTAGCAATTATGTCCCATCAGAACAATGACCGCGGGCAAGAGCCGACCTTCCTACCTGCATCGCCAACATTTGCGGCCCTTAGCGCTGAAGCGGCAGGAACCAGCGTTGGCGCTGTCGAAAAGAATCCCGCAATATCCTATCTAATGAGCCTCCAGGCCGAGTCGAGCCGTTTGTCTATGGGGTCGTTCCTCAACAATATGGCAAGAATGATGGGGTTTGAGAGCCTGCGGAACTGCCCGTGGGGAATGCTTCGTAGACACCATGTTCAAGCCATCCTGACGATGTTGAGTGACGCCGCAAAAGCGCCAGCTACCATTAACAACTACTTGGCGGCCATCAAAGGCGTCGCGCTCGAAGCATGGACCCTCAAGCTCATTGATACCGATTCCTACCAGCATATAAAGCAGGTCAAGTCAGTTCGTGGCTCTCGTCTTCCAAAGGGGAGAGCACTGGATCCTGCTGAAGTCAGGCAACTTTTTTTCACATGTGAAAGCGACACCTCTGCAATTGGGGTCCGCGACGGCGCGATTCTTTCCATACTGGTTGGCTGCGGCCTGCGTCGAGCAGAAGTTGTGGCCCTCAATTTGTCCGACTACGACCGCAAGGAGCGCTCTCTGAAGGTTCTGGGCAAAGGCAACAAGGAACGACTGGCCTTTCTTCCAGACGGAGCTTTCCGACGCCTGGAGGTATGGGTAGAGGAGGTGCGAGGCGATGTTCCTGGACCACTATTTTCTCGTGTGCGCCGGTATGACGACCTGACCTATGACCGTCTTTCAAGCCAGGCTGTCTACCACATCCTTAACACGCGCAGAGTTCAGGCCGGTATTGAAAAGTGCGCTCCCCACGACCTCCGGCGAACCTTTGCGTCCTCGATGCTGGGCAATGGGGAAGACCTCATTACAGTAAAAGACGCCATGGGCCATGCAAGTCTCACGACAACCCAGAAATACGACTTCCGAGGCAACGAGCGGCTGCGAGACGCCAGCAAGCGCCTGGATATTGGCTAAGGCATCGAGGAGCAGACCATGACACACCAAGAAGGTTTTGGGGAGACACTGAAGTTCTATGCCGACCGACACCCGGATCCTGGCAAACGGACAGCGTTGAATGTCCAATACACCTATAGCCGCAGCGGCAGAGAGACGGTGAGCGTTGAGATGGTGCAAATTCAACAAGCCGGAGCGCCGCCTGACTGGGGAAGTAAGGTTATCGTGCAACTGACGCAGGGAGAGTTAACGGCCTTCTGTAGCGTTCTCTTCGGTCTGCGGCCAGAGATGAAAGGTTCATACCACGGCGACGCGCACAACAAGGGGGTGGCCGCGTACAATAACGGCCAAAAAGGTGCATCCATATCCGTGTCAGAGAAGGGCCGCCAGCTTCATCACATGCTTCAACCGGACGACCGGCTAGACCTCGGCGTATTCGTTTTGAGACGCCTTGCAGAAGGCTGGAGGGTTTCCCCATCAGATGCAATAGCGCTGCTTCGCCAAGCTGCCTGGATGGAGCGGTCCTCGCAACAGTAAACCATCGACAAACAGGAGAATTCATGCAAATCGACATTCACCCCGAGGTGCTCAAGGAGCTGGAGTACCTGGTGGAGTTACATCAGCGCCACGGAGCCCCAAACGCACAGGCCAACGTGGACGACCTGGTGGCGTTTGTGTTGGCGAGCATAGCTGATGGCAGCCGACGCCCCGGCGCATGGGAACGGCAGTTACTGGAGCTAATGGGCCTTGTGGCCGAATCCGAAGAGCACCAGCAATACCGTTCGCATTATGGTCCCGCTGTAGAACCATAAAAGAGAACCTGAACTCACATACAAGGCCACCGTTCGAGTGGCCTTTTCTATGCGAAGTACCGCCCCTCCATCACTGGGATGTACTTTTCTCGCAAAGTTAGACCATCATGCAAGGTAGAGGGGAAAGCGATCCCAGCCCGAACCCTCGGCGTTCTTACCCGACCCCTTACTGGCTGTCCCTTTTCTTTTCTCTCTCTCTCTTTCTCTCTCTTTCTCAATCTAATCTCAGCGCGGTCGATCAGGAAAGGCACCCCTCAGCCGAAGCGAAGCGAAGGCTGCACATTGGATTTCCCCCTCGCTGCATGATGGTCTAATATCTGTATAAGAAGCGCCCTTTGCGCTGACAGAACAATTCCAACGGAGGCATCATGACTGTCATTTCAGAACAATTCGACGCAATGAACCGGGACATCCGGGCTCTCAACAACATCCTGAAGCGAATGCGGCCAATGGCCGCCCTCGCCTACCCGCTGCCTAATACTCCCAAAGGCATGGAGGGCGAGCCGGTGAAAACAATCCCTGTTCGTGAGCACACTGGAGAAGAAGCTGTTTCGCTGGCCGCAGCCTGCTACCAGGATCTGCATATCAATCCCAGCTATTCACAAAAAGTCGCTCGGCGGACGGTCGGTGCGATCTGGCTCTCCCCTCTTCGGGACGCATCTGCCCTGGAGATTCCAGACTTGGTGGAGCGAATCAACGCTGCAAAGACCGCCATCGAGGAGTATGTAATCGGTACATTCAGCACCCGGCAGGAGCGCTTTGAAGCGCTGCGGGCGGAATGCCCTGGGATCATGACCATGCACCTCTATCGGCATATCCGATGCTTTACCCATGAGAAAGTCCTTTCGGTGCGATTCACATGGCAACGGAAGGATTCACTATCTAAACCAGTGAAGAATGACCTGGTTCGACGTATCTCTGAAGAACTGGAACGGTCGGGTCCAGACTATAGGTTGCCCCTGGAGCAACTCCTCTCCAGGTTAGACCGAGTTCCAGAATCATCACTTCGGGTGCGCCGACAGGTGCGGGTCCAGCCGGTGGCGAACATCCGAGTAGGTGACGGGCTCAAAACGGTGACCGCTCCAATGCCGTTGCTCTTTATCCAGGAGCAACCGATTAAGCATAAAGCTCTGGCAGAGTTTCGTGCTGAAGATCAAAGAAAGACCCGCTCTGACAAAGTGGCCGCAGAGATACTGGGAACCTTTGGCGGCGTCACGATTGAAGCCTTTCCTGCGTGACGGGAAGGGCTTTACAGCACCCCTCGAAACAACGGTATAACTCTCTCTCTCTTGCCCTTCTGACCGCTCGCCTCTCTAACATCCAGCCTTGCTCATAAGACGGTGTATCGCGCCAGCGGTGACCCCATTTGCCCTTACGGGTACTCCAATCTCACAACTCTGTTCCGATTGCACAAAATCAGTGCCATCAAGGTGAATATGCGCTATCATTACCAGTAATTACGATAATTACGGTAATAGACGAAAGGAGATGAAGATGGCTCGAAAACTCGTATCTCAAGAGGACGTGTATGAAGCGGCTGATGAAATGGTCCGTGCAGGCAAGACGCCCACGACGATAGGCGTTCACCGGATGATAGGCCGGGGCAGCTATACGACCATAGGGAACTACCTGAAGCAGTGGGAAGTGGAAAATGCCGGTGATGACCAGGTGGAGGTTCCGGTAGAAGATGAGGTTGTGCCTGACTCTATTGGAAAGGACGCTGACCTCTTTATCCGGAAGCTATGGGTGATGGCCCGCAAGCACGAGCACGATCAGTTGCAGGGGGAACGAGACGAACTGAAACGCCAGCAAGCCGAACTCCAGGAGGAAGTCCAGGAGGTCGTAGACGCTTCCAACGATATGCAGGAACGCATTGATGATCTTGAGGAGGCCCTGCGCAACAGCAGCGCCCGGTACGAGAAGGAGCAAGAAGCGCGTATCGAGGCAGAACGGCAGGCATCGCTTTCCGAAGCATCGCTTAGCCGCGCACAAAATGATTTGGTGTCGCTGGAAGGGAAATTGTCAGCGGCCACGAGCAAGTACGAAGCCAAGCTGGAAGAGGTGGCAACCCTCAATGGAGACGTTTCTCGCCTGAACACAGATGTTTCACGCCTAAACCGAGACCTTGAGCAAGAAAAAGAGCAAACCGAGCGTTTGAGCCAAAAACAGGCAAATACAGAGGCGTCGCTTAATGCAGAGAAGAGTAAGAATGAGGGACTGCAAGAACAACTGCGCCAGCTCCAGCAAAAAGAGCAAGAGCAGCGTTCTGAACTTGATGAGGCAACGACAGAGAAAGCCCGCCTGGCATCAGAGAACGCTAACCTTGCGGGCCAACTGGAAGAGCGTTCTCGCCAGATGACCCAGCTTGAAAAGCGCCTTCAGAAAGCCACCGAAAATATTGAGGCACTGAAGGCGGCTCAGCGATCCAAAGCGAAAAAGAAAAGCGATGGAGAAAAGGAGGCTGGCGGCAACACTACTAAACAGGAGTAATCATGCACCGCCAACATCGGCAACCGAAGTATAGAGCCCACTGGATCGCTAGGGCTCGCATTCTACTGAGGCGCATTAATGCGGCCATAGCACTCTCCGAACGGTATGGCCGCACTGCATTGGAGTGGCTGCTCCCTATGCGAGAATGGGTCCGGGAGATTGTCAGCCTCGATGCTCCGTCTTGGTGGAGCGAGGAGGATTGTCTGACAGTCATCCCCAACGCAGAGAGCCGGGTCATCCAGTATGTGAATACCATCGAGTCGCTGCACTCGCGCTATCCGAAGCGAGGCGAACAATGGGCCGCGTAACACTGGAGAAACTTCCGCCTGACACCCCGGAGCAATCGCGAATAACCCAATACAAAGGTTCCAGGCTCGTCGTAAAAGCCTATGCAGGCACCGGCAAAACTTCGACGCTGGTGAAGTACGCCCTAATGAACCCACGGGACAGAATCCTCTACCTGGCGTTTAACCGAGCCATACGGGATGAGGCGCTATCCAAGTTCCCGGCCAACGTGGATTGCAAAACGTCCCATCAGATAGCCTTTTCTGCTATCGGTCGCCAGTACGGCCACAAGCTGAAGAACAACCTTCGCCTGACGGACATTGCTCAGGCACTCCCTTCACCGAACTGGACACTGGCGAAAGACATTTCAGAAGCCCTGAACGCTTTCCTTGCCAGTGCAGACCCGCGCATTCTCGATGTTCACTTTTGCCGCTCTGAGCGAGTCCAGGGAAAGACGCGGAACCAGGTCATGTATCAGGGGCAAGTTCTGGATGGAGCCCAGATGATATGGCAGAGGATGATCGACATCGAGGATAGCTTCCCCATCATCCATGATGCGTACCTGAAGCTATACCAGCTCAGCCTGCCGAACCTGGCACGGAAATACACGACCATCCTTTTCGATGAAGCCCAAGACTCCAACCCCGTGACCAATCACATTGTTCTTCAGCAAAAGTGTAAGGTGATATACGTTGGGGACGACCACCAGCAGATATACCGCTTCAGAGGGGCAAGTAACGCACTTCAAGCGCCATTCCTTAGCAATGCAGATACTTTGTACCTGACGCACAGTTTTCGCTTCGGCCCACAGGTTGCAATGGTCGCGAACGCACTTTTGATGCTCAAGAAGGAAACCAAACCTGTCATCGGGCGCGGTTCTCAAGACCAGGTAGTGACCTCTCTCCCAGAGGGAACTGGCGGATTTACCGTTCTATCCAGAACTGTCATTGGTGTAATCACCAATGCCTTGGTAGCGGCCATGAGCGGTAAGCGCATCTATTGGGTCGGTGGCATCGAAGCCTACCAGCTCGCTGAACTTGAAGACCTGTTCTGGTTCGCCAGACGACAAAACGACCGAGTGCGCAACCAAAAGCTCCTCAAGGAGTACCGGGATTTCGAGGATTACGAGGACATAGCAAAGGCCACCAAAGATCCAGAGATGTTCCGCTCCATCGCACTACTGAACGATTTTGACGACATTCCTGGTCTGATTGCGCTGATGCTCGAACAGACGGTCACTGACCCGGCCAACGCCGACATAACAGTTTCCACGGCTCACCGCTGTAAGGGGCTTGAGTGGCAATGCGTAGTGTTGGCTGACGACTTTCCAGACGTATTCGATCCAGAGCTGGAACCAGAAGACCGCAAAGACGAGGTAAACCTCCTCTATGTGGCCTGCACCCGAGCCATGCAAACGCTTGTGATCAACCAGTCAGTGGCGCTCATTTTGCGGTATGCCAAAGGGCTGGCAGCCAAAAAGCGAGCAGCCTTGGAAGCGTCGAACTCAGAGTAGGGAAAAACTTATGGTAGGTGGCTCTATTCGCCCGTTTTGGGCGGTTCGACGTGCCTACTGAAAAGGTAAGCTCCAGTAACATTCTCAGCTAACATCCATGAACTGTGTCCTGGACCTATGCTGAGATTCTACAAAACAATTTTGCTGGCGCTTGGGGTAACCCTTATCGCGCCGATGGCTTACGCTCAGGAGTCTGATCCTGACAACCGCTTTTACGACCGCAAGGCCGAAGGCTGGTTCTGGTATAAGGAGGAAATCCCCGAGGAGGAGCCTGAACCTGAAAAGCCAGAACCCCAGGTCGTTGCCGCCCCACCACCACAGCAGCCGGAGCCTACAGCTCCCGCGCCAGCGGTCCCTCAAGGCCCCGCTGTCTTTTCCGCTGCATGGTTTAGAGAGAATCTGCCGAAGTATAAAGACGAGGCTTGGAATAACCCGACCATTGAGAACGTCCGGACCTACATGTACCTCCAGCGGTACGCCATGGACCGTAGCGAGCAGTTTGCTGATGCGACCGAATTGGCAGTAGTTGGCGACCCATTCCTCGATGAAGAAAGTCGGCGACCCTCAGCCACGTTCGCCTCTCAGAAGCTCGACCGGTGGGCAGGCCAGGAAAAAGACCAGTTAGCACACAAAATCGCTCAGAAGGCCGGGATCTTCTTTTTCTTCCGGTCAGACTCCGATACTAGCCGCGTCCAGGCTCCCATCCTGAAGATGCTGGAGCTTCGCGACGGGTTCACCATCTTGCCTATCTCGGTCGATGGAAAGCCGCTTCCGGATGGGATATTCCCAGACTTCCGAACCGATCAGGGTCAGGCAGAGAAACTCGGCGCGGAAGTATTCCCCTCTCTCTACCTCGTTTCCGAGGACAGGGAAGTCGAGCCCATTGCTCAAGGCGTTCTCTCCCTGGCTGATTTGAAGCACCGAATTATCTTGGTCGCCAGACGACGCGGTTGGATCACCGAAGAAGAGTTCAACAAGACCAAGCCCATCATGAATCTGGACAACAACATTGCGGCCATTCTCGATGCTCAATCCTATGAGCTTTCGTCCATGGCAAAAGATAGCAGCGACTCTGAAACAAACTTCATACCTCCGGAGAAGCTGAGCGAATTCATTAAACAAAAACTTCACCAGGAGCGCTGATATGAAGAATGGATTACATCGCGTTAAACAGGTCACAGCGGCTGTGACCTTGGCTTTCGCCGCCCTTACGGTGCCCAGCATCAGTCACGCCGACATTCAAGATGAGCTGGATAGCTTTTTTGGCGAAATGAGCAACGCCACCTCACCCGGAGTGTTCGAGACGCAGCGACGGGGTGTTTTCTCTGGTGGACGCTACACAACGAAATCCAAAATCTTTGATGAGAACCTGGTTAGCTTTGCTCCGCCCTCGTGGAAAGGGGGATGCGGGGGAATCGACATGTTCAATGGGTCTTTCAGTTTCGTTTCAGCAGAACAGATTGTTCAGCTTCTGCGCCAGGTGGCAGCGAACGCCAAAGGCTACGCCTTCCAGCTCGCTCTGGATAATGTCTGTCCTGACTGTTCAAAGCACATTGAAGCATTCCAGAAAAAGATACAGGCCCTTAACCAGCATCTCGGCAATTCATGCCAGCTTGCCCAGGGCATCGTAAATGACGCGACCTCAGCCTTTGAGCTGAAGGGCAAAACAGATGCTTCTATCGCCGCCACAACAACCGGCCTTGTATCAGATGTGTTCGGCTCACGAGAAGAGACCGAAACCGGGCGCTCGCCTGAAGAGGAGCTTGGTGAGGATGAGCTTCTGCGTCGCGAACTGATTGGCAACATCGTTTGGCAGCAACTGAAGAAGCAAAATGCCAAAGCGTGGTTCACCTACGGAGATGACGCACTTTTGGAAACCATGATGAGCCTTACCGGGACCATCATTCGTAAGCCGCCAGTCATTGACCCCAACCATGTCGGTGACCCCGCTGATGCTGGCAAAACCCTTCCCCTTGAGACCAAGCCAGCCAAGCCTGACATTCTGAGGGCAATCCTGGAAGGTGGAAGTGTCAAGATTTACAACTGCGACACCGACGACAAGTGTTTCGATCCGGGTGAGGCGACCGTCAATATCGAGGGCCTTGGCAAGAAAGTGGAAGACATGCTTCTTGGCACTGGCAGCAATCCAGGCATTATTGCCAAGTTCGCCAGAAACCAGGGGACTCTGAATGCCCAAGAACAAGCCTTCATGTCAAACCTCCCGGCTGGCGCAGGGACCATCGTTCGCAACCTGGCGGTGCTATCCGAAGATGCCTCCAGAATCTTTGCGCTGAAAGCCTCGAACACCATTGCTCTGACCATGGTTTACACGACAACCGAGGAGCTTTTCAGGGCTGTAAATTTGGTAGTGAGCCAGTCAAAGGCCCCTCACCAATCAGAAGCCTTCGAGCTGATCAGTGAATCACAAGACAAGGTGCGCAACGACTATCAGGAACTGCGCTCCCAGTATGGCGATGTTGCTGACCTCATCGAGCACTACAACAACATGCTGGATAACCTCCGTAAGCAACGGTACGTGCTGAGCAGTCTGACAACACCGCAACGGACGCAGGAGTAACCGTATGTTCGAGATATTTTCCGTTGGGGACGCAGCGTTCCTAGAGCAAATCCTCATGGCTGTCGCTATGGTGACATCCATGGGGTCGTTCGAGCAGATGGTCAGCGTGGGCCTTTTGCTCGGGGTCATCATGATTTTTGTCCAAAGCATCTTCCAGGGGGCGAAGCAAATAAACTTCCAGCAGGTGCTGGTGGGTTACCTGCTTTACGCCATGCTGTTTGTGCCCACCGTCACGGTCGTTATCGAGGACTCGTATACGGGGCAGGTTCGGGTTGTCGATAACGTCCCATTGGGGATTGGTGGTGCTGGTGGAATAATTTCTTCTGTCGGCTACAACATCACCAATCTCTTTGAACAAGGTTATGGAGCTATCGTCCCTTATGTCACCGAGTCTCACTTCGCAGAGTCACTCAAGATCCTGAACGATGCCCGTAGGCGCATTGCTTCAACGCCTGTCTATACAGCCATGAATTTGGCGGTCGGCGGTGATGCAGACGTGCGAAAGTCATGGAACAACTATATTCGGGAATGTTCACTCACTGCGGTTGATCTCGGTGAGAAAAGCCTGGACGACATGATGGGTGGGGAGCTGCCGCAGGCGCTGAGGTTCGATTCCAGCCTATACGGAACCAGGCTTTACCTCGGCAGCGCCAGCGGGACGGATTATACCTGTTCTGAAGCATACCCACGGCTCGTGAATGCCACTGACAGCGCAATCAACAGCGCCCCAATGTCTGATGCTTTGCTCAACGTGCTCGGCGTGGACAACACCTACACCGGGACATCTGGGCAAGGTTATGTTACGAACGCGCTGGGATCTTTGGGGGTTACCTCCACAGCAGGAACCGCCTACCTCACCGCAGCCGTGCTGGAGCCAATCTATTATGAGGCGGCGCAAGGTCGATACGCGGACTTCCAGGATATGGCCTCGGCAACGATGATTAATCAGGCTATCCAGCAACGGAACACGCAATGGGCGGCTGAGCAGTCCATGTTCATGACAATTGTTCGCCCGATGATGACCTTCTTTGAAGGATTCGTGTATGCCATTACGCCACTGATGGGTTTCCTCATTGTACTGGGTAGCTTCGGGATGGGGCTCGCCGGGCGGTATTTCCAAACATTGCTATGGATCCAGTTGTGGATGCCTGTCATGTCCATCATCAACCTCTACATCCATACTGCGGCCAGCAATGAGATGGCGAGCCTTGGTAGCAACCTGACCTCGATCTACGCGCTGAACTCCGCTAGTGACCAGCTCCAGCACTGGATAGCGACAGGCGGTATGCTCGCGGCGGCAACGCCTATTATTTCGCTGTTCGTAGTCACCGGCTCAACCTATGCCTTTACAAGCCTGGCTGGACGCATCAGCGGCAAGGATCACATTGACGAGAAGGTTCAAAGCAAAGACCTGGTTGATAACGGACCAGTGATGCAGGGGGCAGCCTCCAATGAGTACACAGACCTTACAGGCATGGCCGCGTCCGGAGCTGCTGGGTTGATGGGTTCAATCTCGTTTGGCTCAGGGCTGAGCAGCATGACATCCTCAGCGCAGCAGAGGATGTCCTCGGCTCAGCAAGCGTTCTCCAGTTCGCTTGGGTCGAGTTTCTCTAGCGGGACTATGAGCAGCCAAACCTACGACAAAGCAGCTTCCCTTGGACGGACACACTCCGCCATGTACGGACGGTCTGAGGGTGTCGTGAATGAACGCGCAAACCAAATCATGGAAAACACCTCTATCGGCTCGCAACATGCCGACGCAGTAAAAGGGATAGTCTCCGCCGTTGCCAGTGGCGGTATTTCAGGCAGCGTGGGAACCAGCATGATTTCACAGCTTGCTGAATCAGCTATCACAAGCGACGGTGCTTCACGAAGCACTCCTATTGACCCAGGCAACGGAGAAGGAGCTACAGCGAACCGTACCGAAACTGCGCAACGTCGAGCTGCAAGACAGAACAGCAGAGGCGGCAAGCTCGGCGTTGATGTTGGTGCTGAAGCAAAACTGTCTGCCGGAGCCAACAAGGAAACAACGGATACCCGTAGCTCAAGCGCTAATGAGAGTGCCGCCATTTCGGATGCACTCCGATTCTCACAGCAAGAGCAATCGCAGGTATCAAACAATTTGGCTCGGGCAGTATCCACTGGCAATACCGAGTCATTAAGCCAAACGCTTGGACAACAAGAGACGAAGGCACTTACTCAGTCAGCGCAGAACCTGGTTAGCTCCAGTGATTCGTACTCCCAAGCGAATTCAATGAACCAACAATACGGGAACCTGAACAATCTTCGCCTTCGTGATGTGGGCTCCCAGGTTGGCGGAAACAGCCAGGCTATGTCCGATCTGAACAATTATTGGAACACTGGAGGGGTTGGCGCTGAAACCAAGGCCGAAGCACAGCGCTTATACGAACGCTACAGCGCACCCTCCACTGAAGGCGGCTATGGGCTGGACAACAACTCCGCTCTGGCCGCAGCGCGAATCAAGGCGCTTCAGAATTCCAATAACCATGCGGGCACTTCCGATCAGCAGTACCAGAATAACTTCAATGCCGCCCTCAATGCTGTAGGCACCGGCATGGGCCTCGCGACCGGGCAAGCTGGCGGATACGACAGCAACGCTGGATTGGAGCAGGTTAACAACAGCGGCCTCAATGCGAATGTCCAAAATGGTACTGCTGGAGTGGAGTCCGCCGTTGCTGGTGCAGGCGCAATCACGATGCCTCAATCTGGCTATCCAGCTCACTCTGACCCGGCATCCTCGACCGGCACACCGGGAGTTATTGCAAATGAAGGGGCAGCGAACTCAGGTGCCGTGCGCGGTACAGGAGCCGACTGGCAAAGCTCACGTAACGCCGAAGCTGAAGCTGGTGCTCGCAGCCAGCTACTCAACAATGGACCGGAATACAGCCGCATGAGTGCTGCCGAGTTCTATGGTGGCGTAGAGAATGCCTCCGACTGGGTTGGCCGCAGGATGGAAGAAGCGGAGAATCTTGGGGAAAGTGTCTTTAACGCAGCAAACGCTGGCATGACCGCTGGCTCAGCCAATTTTGATCAGCGCCTGGAAGAGCTGAAGAATGACCCCGCTCTGAGACAGGAGGTAATCAATGCTGCACGAATGAGCGATGCAGAGCTTGAAAGCTCAGGTGTGGGCGGCTCAATTCTGTCAGGTCTTTCAAGCATGGGGCGCTCAATTATGGGGGCCGCCGCTGCCGGTATGGAGCTGGCGCAAGGTGAGATCGGTTTCGATGACCTCAAAAACATGTCATTCGAGGAAAAAGGCATGGTTTACGAAGCAGCGTTGAGTCATGCAATGGAGACTGGCGGCCAAGCTGCTGTTCAAGCGTTTGAACAAACCCACGGGACGGAATTCCGAGAAGCATTCTATGAGGAAGCTATGTCGAGAGGGCTCACCCACGAGCAGGCCCAGGTCTACGCACAGTCCTTCGATATGAACGTGATGGGTGAAAGTCCTGAACGTCAAGCGGCCATCCAGGGGCTGGCAGCCACCTATGCGGAACGGGACGCTCAAGGGAACGTGATGCGGGATGACAGCGGTGCTCCCGTGCTCACGGAGCAGAATCAGGAATTTGTTGACCACATGGTACACACCATCACCGAATCAGCTAGGGCCGGTTCCACTATGTCTGGCAGCTACATGACCGGCATTGCCCATTACAACAACTCTACTGGCAGAGGGGGTGGCGGAGTATTCTGAGCCCAACAAAAAAGGCAGCCTCGGCTGCCTTTCTTTTTTAGTAGAACTCCCCAAACGGGTCGCCTTCCTTGATTATTTCATCCACTCCGCCGCGCCCATTGAACCCCTCTCCATTCAGACCTGAGCCATTGATGTTCGTTTGAGTTGAACTTGAGCGCCTTCTAGTGTTGCCGAAGGCCGAGTCAAACGAATGCGTCATCGGAGACACCTTCGGGAAAGGCAGGTCACCTTTAGGAAACGCCGCGTGGAACGCGCCAGCCGCAGCTTTCACAAAACGTAAAATCAGGAAGACCACAAACCCTGCACCACCAAGCACCCATGAAATCGGCATTCCCTTAGCCGTACCCAAATAGATTTCAAGCGTACCAAGCCCCAGCACAAGAAATGCGAGCCCCCATGCACTCTTCCTCACAGAATTAAACATTGCCACCCCACAAAAAAGTGCAGGCACTGCCACCAGCGCGTAACCAAGCAAAGAGCTTTCACGGAACGCTGATATGCTCGCCAGCAGCATCAGTCCACACAAAGTAAACGCAGCCAGCTTCACCACACCCTTTAGGCCAAGTCTTGATGTCTTCATACCATTTCTCCCGATTTCTTACTTTCAGTATATCACAGACCCAAAAAATGCAACCCAGAAAATCTGGCGACAATAAAATCTTTCACATGTGAAAGTGCCACTCTCCGAGAAAGGCTGTTTTACATACCCTGTTATCAAATTTCATACTCCCTTGAAAC
>JYMV01025010.1_pt1 | contig 25187 bp, 22 predicted proteins | sample 338911 | NCBI WGS metagenome assembly JYMV01 (sample SAMN03354496, study PRJNA234377) | hydrothermal vent metagenome | biome: Deep sea; feature: Hydrothermal plumes at the Eastern Lau Spreading Center, Western Pacific Ocean; material: Seawater | place: Tonga | collected 2009 | depth 2000 m m
CTCCTGGTTCAGAAATATTTATATCTCCTAACATCGCAAAAGATGCCGTTGTCCCACCGGTTGTAGGATCTGTACATAGAGAGATATAAGGTAACTTAGCTTCTGCTAACTGTGCTAACTTCACTGAAGTTTTTGCCATTTGCATTAACGAGTAAACTGCTTCTTGCATTCTTGCTCCACCAGATTTTGAAATAATCATTAATGGTAGTTTATGCTCGATACAATAATCTGCTGCTCTAGCAATTTTTTCACCTACAACAGAACCCATAGAACCACCTACAAATCTAAAATCCATACAAACGACAACGAGGTCTTTTCCTTTAGATTTCCCTACGCCGGTTCTAATGGCGTCTTTTAAACCTGTTTTGTCTTGTGCTTCTTTTAAACGATCTGGATACTTCTTGGTATCTTCAAATTTTAAAGGATCTTTTGCAGTTAAGTTTTTATCTAACTCCTTATATTTTGCATCGTCAAAAAGTATTTCGAAATACTCTTCACTACCAATTCTTACGTGATAACCATCTTCAGGACTCACATAAAAGTTTTTTTCTAGTTGTTCTGCGTCAACTATTTTTCCGGTAGGAGACTTGTACCAAAGACCTTTAGGGACATCTTTTTTATCTTCGGTCGCGGTCTGAATTCCTTTTTTTGTTCTTTTAAACCAAGCCATAAATATTTATTTGGGTTGTATGAGGTTTTATAGAATTTGATTAAAGACTGTTTACGTTGTTTAAGTCTTCGAAGGCTTTTTTAAGTCTGTTCTTAAAAGTGATTTCTCCTTCTCTTAACCATTTTCTAGGGTCGTAATATTTTTTGTTAGGAACATCGTCACCTTCTGGGTTACCAATTTGCGTTGCTAAATAATCTTTGTTCTCTAAGATGTAATCACGAACTCCTTCAGCAAATGCATATTGTAAATCGGTATCGATATTCATTTTAATTACTCCGTAACCAATTGCTTCTCTAATTTCTTCAACAGTAGATCCACTTCCGCCGTGAAAAACAAAATCGATATGATTTTCTTTAACACCGTATTTCTCGGTAATGAACTCTTGAGAATTTTTAAGGATTTTTGGAGTTAATTTTACGTTACCAGGTTTGTAAACACCGTGAACGTTACCAAAAGCTGCTGCGATAGTAAATTGATCACTTACTTTACTTAATTCTTCATAAGCGTAAGCTACTTCTTCTGGTTGCGTGTATAATTTAGATGAATCTACATCGGTATTATCTACACCATCTTCTTCACCACCGGTAATCCCTAATTCAATTTCTAAAGTCATACCCATTTTACTCATACGAGCTAAGTATTCTTTACAGATCTCGATGTTTTCTTCAAGTGATTCTTCACTTAAATCGATCATATGAGAGCTATATAAAGGTTTGCCGTGCTCTTTGTAGAATTTTTCGCCGGCATCTAATAAACCGTCAATCCAAGGTAATAATTTTTTTGCACAGTGATCGGTATGTAAGATTACTGTTGCACCGTAAGCCTCTGCTAGATCGTGTACGTGCTTTGCGCCGGTAACACCACCTAAAATCGCTGCTTGTTGGTTCTCGTTAGAAAGACCTTTACCGGCATTAAAAATTGCACCTCCGTTAGAAAATTGAAGAATTACAGGAGAATTTAATTCTGCTGCAGTTTCTAAAACTGCATTTACAGTGTTAGAACCTACTACATTTACGGCAGGTAAAGCGTAACCATTTTCTTTTGCGTGGTTAAATATCTCTTGAACTTCTTTACCGGTAGCAACACCAGGCTTAATATTATGACTCATGAATTAGTTTTTTAATTAAACGATTTACAAAATTAATAAAATAAAATGGGTTAGAAAGGATAATTAATTCCAACATTATAAACAGCGTGAGCAAAATTATAATTCTGAAACCACTTTTGCCTGTTATAAGCGGGATTGTAAGTTTTAAACCCGACATCAAAACGAATTACAAAAAAGCTAAGATCGTAACGTAAACCTAGTCCAGAACTTACCGCAATTTCTTTTAGGTCTTGGGCAGAGGTAAAGCGTGAACGTTCGTCTTCTACATTGTCAAGCACATTCCAGATATTTCCGGCGTCTATAAAAACGGCAATGTTCAATTGGCCAAATAGGTTAAAGCGATACTCGGCGTTTAATGTAATTTTCATATTCGCCTCATTAAATTCATTTATGCCACCAGAACTTCCCGGTCCAAGATCGTAAGCTTGCCAACCTCTATTGTCGTTAGCGCCACCGGCAAAAAAACTTCGGGCAAAAGGTATGTTGTTCGAATTACCGTAAGGTATGGCGATCCCGCCAAGAGCTCTTATTGCAAAGACGTTCTGGCGACCTAGATCCCAATGTTTAATAAAGTCGGTTTCAATTTTACCGTACTGAGAAAATTCAACACCAAATAGATTATAATTGTCATTTTCATTCTTATCTAAATTGAAAAGTGGTGCAACTAAAGACAATGTGTTCCCGGCAGCTTCAAACTTAAATCGAAACTGAGTGAATTCTTGATCGTAAATATTTTCTCGAGTGTTCTTTATGTAGCTGAAGTTTGAAGCTAATATTAAGTTATCTTGTGTTAATCTGTTTCTACGTTCAATAATATTTCTGGTGATCTGATTTTCTTCTGAAGTTAAACTGTAGCTGTTATTATTATAATCGTTAATAAAACCTCTTGTTCCTTTAGGTATCGATAGGTTAGGCAGGTCTTCATCGGTAGGATCGCTATCTTCATTAAAATATTCCTGATTTACCTGATCGTAATTATTTTGAGCAATTTCATTTAACCTGCTAAAAGAATTTCGATATACGTTAAAGTAATTTCCTGTATTTAGATTTCTTACATACTGAAGATCTAAAAGATCTAATTTATGGGTGAGTTGTTCGCTAGGGTACCAACGATAATTAAACTTTCCGGTAACGTTCTGTTTGTCTAAACCAATATTTTTTTGTGTACTAACTCCTGCACTTAGTGTGGTGAACGGAAACATGGATTTTGGGATGATCCTATCAGTATTGATAGGAAAAGCAATTTTTGGGAAAGATAAATTTACATCTGCACCAATCTCTGATATATTAAAAAAGCGATCTTCACTATCGGCCGCATCGTTTGAAGAACCAATACTACCACGACCTCCGATCTCCAAAGTTTCTGCACCGCCAAATACATTTCTAATTAATAAAGAACCACCAAAACCAATACCAAAATCTTGTATGTTACTACGAGAAACATCAAAATTAAAATCTACTCCAAATTTTGGCTTAGGGGTTAAAAAAATATTGGTAATAAGTTGTGTGCCTGTAGAGTCTCTAGGATCTGGCATATATTGAATGTCGGGATATTTAAAAATCCCTAACTGATTCATTCTTCTGTAAGTAAGTGACCGATCTAGATCTCGATAAACCTCACCTTTTTTAATAAAAACCGCATCGGCAATAGCTTCGGGTTTATACTTTAATTTGTCGAAACTATAAAGTGTATATCCTTTAAAACTTGCAGAATCTGTGATCGATCGTTCTTTATTGGAATACGTATAATCTGTAAAAATGTTTACATCACTAATATAGTGTGCTTTGTAAGGAACAGTATAGGTGGTGTCTTCTTTAACAATATCTCTGTCTGCAATAACCAAATCAATATTAACGTGATGATCGGTGTTAATGGTGTCGGCATCAAAACTTATGTATTCTTGTTCGAAATGGTAAAAACCATTATTTCTGAATAAACTTACAATGCGTTCACGCTCGGCATTAAATTTATCGGTTTCAAATTTTTCGCCTTTTATTACGAGGCTTTCTTCACGATGTTGTTGATATACAGAGTCGGCTTGTGGCGACGCAATACGCTCAGAAATAGAGTCGATAATGTATGGTCGGTGAGGTTTTACAAAATATTCAACCTTAGCCCTTTTATGTTCTAACTTGTTAATTTTATAATCTGTTTCTACATTAAACCAGCCGTGGTTCCAATACCAAGCTTTTAGTCTAGAGGCAGAACGTTCTGTTTTTTCTTTGCTTAAAATTACAGGGGCTTCTCCGGTTTCTTCTAAAAATTCATTAAAACCAACGTAAGATTGCCCTAATTTTTCAACTTGTTTTTTAGAAAGCCAATTAATTAAGCGTTTCTCACGATTTGGTTTTCTATGAAGCCATTGGTAGAATGTAGTGTCTGGATTAGGATTGGCTAAATTGTAGATGTGTAATTTTAAAGGGATCCCAAGTAGAGGAAGTTTTAAATTAGGTTCTTGGTATAGTTGATCGAAAACCTGTCTTTTTTTTATTTCTTCTTCATTTTCAAAAATCTTATTTTCGGTAAGTAAATGCTGGTCATCTTCAACCTTTTTTACGGCATTACAAGAAATTATAAGCAATGCCAACAGAATAAATGATATTTTTGCGGGAGTAGATTTCAAATAAAAAAAATTAAATTTCAAAAATAAATCATTTTATGCTTAGCAAAGGTCAAATAAAGTTAATAAACAGTCTATCTCAAAAAAAATATAGACAAAAAAATGCATTGTTTGTTGCTGAAGGTATAAAAGTGATTAAAGAGCTATTAAATTCTAACTTTGAATTGGAGCTATTATTTTCTGAAACTGATATATTTTTTACCGATAAAAATAAAATTCAGTTACTAGAGGCAAATGAGTTAAAGAAAATCACAAAATTATCTACCGGGCAAACCGCCTTGGCTTTATTTAAAATTCCGCAGAAAAAACAAACCGTTACCGAAGATTTTATTGTGGCCTTAGATGGAGTTCGAGATCCCGGAAATTTAGGAACTATTATTCGCCTTTGTGACTGGTTTGGTGTGAAACAGCTTTTATGCTCAAATGATACGGTCGATTGCTATAACGAAAAAGTAATTCAAGCCACAATGGGTTCTATTGCTAGGGTTGAAGTAATTTATGGCGATTTAGCTGAAGAGATCTCGAAGCTCGATCTTCCTGTTTTCGGTACGTTTATGAATGGTGAAAATATTTATGAATCTTCCCTTTCTTCTAAAGGAATTTTAGTGTTAGGGAACGAAGCTAACGGAATTTCAGAAGAAATAAAGCAATTGAGCGAACATCAAATCTCAATACCGCAGTTTGGTGCAACTAAAAATACCGAAAGCCTAAACGTAGCTACTGCTACTGCAATTTTATTAAGCGAATTTAAGCGTCGCTAATCTTATTGAAAAGTAAAATTAATGAATATCCCACGGGTAGACATTTGATCGATATTACCTGTGTAAGGACTGTTGGGATCTACATCACGCTTTAATTCGTCATTAATTGCAAAAACTCCACGAATAGACGGGGTGAACTTGAAGAAGAATAAGTAAAGATCTATTCCGAAACCTACTTCGTAATAATAGGTATTTTTCATCATTCTAAATTCCCCGGCGCTATTATCATCAGGATTCTCTTCGTTACTCGATAAATTGAATGATGTAGAAAGACCTCCAACAATAAAGGGTTTAAAATTATTGATTCTTTTTGTCGAAAATTTTAATAAAAGCGGTATATGAACATAAGTCGATTTTACCTCTCTAAAATTATCGGTCTCAGGAAGATCCGGATAGGTGAGGTTTCGGTTTGCAAAAATAACTCCAGGCTCTAAACGAAGATCAAAATAGTCGTTTAAACGTAAATTACCGATCAACCCAACGTTGAAGCCTAAGCTTTTTTCAACTAAAATATCGTTTGTGGGATGCTCTTTGTAATCAAATTTAAAATCGTAAGAGTTGAAGCCTAAGTAATAACCCCAAGACCATCTTTTTTGATCAAAATTCTCGAGGTTTCTTATTTTTTCTTTAGAAAAAAGTTGGGCGTTAGTATATTGAAACCCTAATAAAAAGGTTAAAACTAAAATTAATCTCTTCATACAATTATTTTGAAGCCGTGTAAATGGTAGCGACACCAAAAGTTTGAGGCTTATCTTTTGTATTTATAAACCCAATTTTCTTTAAAATATTGTTGAATTTTTCTCCGTAAGGAAAAACAGCAGCACTATCACTTAAATATTTATAGGCAACTTTATCTTTAGAGAATACTTTGCCAATGGTTGGTAAGATGTATTTACAATGAATATTATAACCTTGTTTAAATGGGAATTTAGTAGGAACAGAAGTTTCTAAAACCACAAAAATACCTCCCGGTTTTAATACACGGTAAATTTCTTGAAGTCCGTTTTCTAAAGTTTCAAAATTTCTTACTCCAAAGGCAACGGTAATCGCATCGAAGCTGTTATCTTCAAAAGGTAAATTTTCAGAATCACCTTGTATCATTTCAATTTTATCAGAAAGCGAAGTACCTTCAATTTTCTTTCTTCCTACGCTTAACATTCCTTCAGAAAGGTCTAAGCCAACCACTTTCGGGATGCTATTTTGCGCCATGCTAATTGCTAGATCTCCCGTTCCTGTTGCAATATCTAAAGCATTTTTAGGATGGGTGTCGGTAACTAATTTAATTACTTTTTTTCTCCAAGAAGTGTCGATCCCAAAAGAAATTACGCGATTTAAGCCATCGTAATTTTCAGAAATGGTATCGAACATTTGCTCTACTTGCTTCTTTTTAGTGAGCTTCGAATCTTTATATGGAGTTACGTTTTTAGACATAGCAAAATTTTTTGCAAAGATAAGCTTTCTCGAACAGATATAACTTTTACGATTAAAAAATTGCACCCTAAGCTTTTACTTCATATTTATAATTTAACCTATCTTTGTTACTTTGTGAAAAATTTCATCTTTATATGAAGATCATTATTGCGGGAGCGGGAGAAGTAGGATTTCATTTAGCTAAACTGCTATCTTTTGAGTCTCAAGATATTACCTTAATCGATACCGATAAATATAATCTAGAATACGCCGATACGCATTTAGATATTAGAACCGTAAAAGGAGATGCAACTTCTATAAAAGTTCTAAACGATGCACAAGTAAACGGTGTAGATCTCGTAATAAGTGTAACTTCTAGTGAAACTACCAATATTACGGTTTGCGTATTAGCAAAGCAAATGGGGGCAAAGCGAACCGTTGCCAGAATTTCGAATACAGAATTCTTAGAAAATAAAGATGAAATTGGCTTTAAGCGATTTGGTATTGATGAATTGATCTCTCCGGAAGCTTTAGCCGCAAAAGAAATTAAGTTACTCCTAGATCAGTCTGCTTTTAACGATACTTTTCAGTTTGAAGATGGAGCTCTTACGATGGTTGGTTTTAAACTTTCTGAAAATGCTTCGTTTGTACGTAAAAGCGTAAAAGAAGCTGCAGAAATTTTTCCGGAAGTTCATTTTGTGCCGATCGCTATTCAACGATTTAGTACGCAATACACGTTAATTCCGCGAGGAGATACGCAGTTTAGAGAAGGTGATCAGGTTTATTTTATAACAACGCAAGATGGGGTTGAAGAACTATTCAAACTCACCGGGAAAGTAAAGCAAGACATTAAAAATATAATGATTCTCGGCGGAAGTAAAATAGGGAGAAGAACCGCTAAAGATCTAAGTGAGTCAAAATTCAACGTAAAGCTTATTGAGCACGATAAAGAAAAAGCTTTCGATCTTGCCGATGAATTACCTAAAGTATTAGTGATTAACGGTGATGGTCGTAATGTTGAATTGTTAGAAGAAGAGAATATTCACGATATGGATGCGTTTATCGCACTAACCGGAAATTCTGAAACCAATATCATGTCTTCGTTGGTGGCTAAATCGAAAACGGTAAGAAAAACCATCGCTTTGGTAGAAAATATGGATTATTTTCAGCTGAGTCATTCGATCGGGATCAATACACTTATCAATAAAAAGCTGTTGGCGGCTAACAATATTTTTAGATATGTAAGAAAAGGTGAAGTAGTAGCGATGACCAAACTTAACAATATGAATGCAGAATTGTTAGAGTTTATAGTTAATCCATCTTCTAAAGTTTGTAACAAGAAAATTAAACATATCGACCTACCAAGATCTTCGATTATTGGTGGAGTTATAAGAAACGGAGAAGGATTAATTACCCTTGGCGATTTTAAAATTCAGGAGGGCGATCGGGTAGTGGTTTGTTGCTTGCCAAGATCGATTAAAAAAGTAGAAAAACTCTTCTTGTAATGCCAAAACTCAACTATAAAATTATTCTGCATATTATGGGCTTGCTGTTAGTTTGCAACGGCGGATTCATGATTTTTGCTTGTTTGGTAAGTTGGTATTATGCAGATGGAGTAACCGTTCAAATCTTAGGAGCTGCTATCACGACCATGCTTTCGGGAATGGCACTTATGTTTTTTACCCGAAATCACCGTAAAGAAATGAAAAAGCGTGAAGGTTACATTATCGTAACTTTCGGGTGGATTTTTATGGCGCTCAGCGGAATGTTACCTTATCTTTTTTCTGAAGCCATTCCAACCGTAACCAATGCTTTTTTCGAAACCATGTCTGGTTACACCACAACCGGAGCCACGATTTTAAATGATATTGAAGTAATTCCTGAAGGGATTCTCTTTTGGCGAAGCCTTACACATTGGATAGGCGGAATGGGAATTATCGTACTTGCCGTTGCAATTTTACCGCTGTTAGGAATCGGCGGGATGCAGTTATTCGCTGCGGAAGCACCAGGACCAAGTGCCGATAAACTAAAACCAAGGATTACCGATACCGCAAAGCGTTTATGGTTTATTTACGTAGGTTATACTTTTGCAGAAACTATTTTGCTCAAGGTTGCCGGGATGAGCTTTTTTGATGCAATCAATCATGCGTTAAGTACACTTTCTACCGGAGGTTTTTCAACAAAAAATGCTAGTGCCGCTTATTGGAACGATCAACCAATAATTCAGTATATTCTAATCATTTTTATGTTTTTGGCGGGAACCAATTTTGTCTTGAGTTACTTTAGTTTCAAAGGAAGAGTGCAAAAAGTTTTGCGAGATGAAGAGTTTAAATGGTATTGCATATTTGTTTTTGGTTTTACGGCTATTGCTGCTTTATTAATTTATTTTGAAGCCGATGTTGGTGTGTCTTCGATTGCGCATCCCATGGTTTGGGGTGAAGCAGAAAGCGCTTTTCGTCATGCATTGTTTCAGGTGTTAACCGTTATTACTACAACCGGTTTTGTGTCGGCAGATTTTAGTTTATGGACGCCCTTTCTTACCATATTTTTCTTCGGAATGTTCTTCTTAGGTGGTTCTGCGGGTTCAACTTCAGGCGGAGTAAAAGTAGTGCGACATATCATCATGATTCGTAACGGAATTACAGAATTTAAACGAACCTTGCATCCTAATGCAATTTTGCCGGTTCGCTATAACGGAAGAAGTATTAAAGGAGAAATCGTATTTAATATTCTTGGTTTCTTTATTTTATATATGCTGGCATTTATTATCGGTGCGATTGGTTTAGCCTCGTTAGGTTTAGATTTTCCTACTTCTATTGGTGGTGCCGCATCTTCGTTAGGTAATATTGGTCCGGCGTTTGGGGCTTTAAGTCCGGTGAATAATTTTGATGCTTTGCCTTCTCCCGGAAAATGGTGGTGCGCGTTTTTAATGCTTATCGGTCGTTTAGAACTCTTTACAGTTTTAATTATTCTAACTCCTTTCTTTTGGCGAAATAGATAATCGATGAGGTTTATCGTTTACTTTTTGCTGTTTATTTCTTTGGGCTTGCAAGCGCAAGAAGTTTCAGGAAATGTAAAAGATAGCCTTACGCAACAAACTTTGCCTTATGTAAATGTTACTTATCTACATTCAGATGAAGGAACGAGTACAGATCAACAAGGCGTTTTTCAGCTTCAACTTTCAGAAGAAAACAAAACAGATACTTTGTTGATTTCTTACGTAGGTTATCGGTCAAAATTAATTCCTGTACATCAATTAAATTTTACTTCCGAAGAGATTTTACTTCAGCAAGAACGAGCAGAAATAGAGACCGTTCAACTTCAAGTTAAGAAGGCAAAATATACTTCAGCAAGAAAAATAGGATTTAAGCGTAAAGGCGATTACCGTCATTCGAATGCTTATGGTACTGAAGTTTGCGTCTGGATAAAAAATGAAGAGCGACGAGCAGGAAAACTTACCGAAGTACAATTGTTTTTTAAGAAGAACAAGCAGCAGAATAAGAAATGGAAAAGTTATCAAGCTTATTTTTTAGTGAAGTTTTATGCTTTTGATGTTGAAAAAAGAAAACCGGGAAATCTGTTAGTGGCAGAACCTATTCTAATTCAACCTGAAAATAAACGCAATACCATAAAAATTGATGTTGAAGATCTAAATATTCTTTATCCTGTTGAAGGAATTTGCATAGGTATTGAGACCATAAAACCGGAACACGTAAAACCTACAGAATCGATGTTTTCAACCTATCCGTATCAAGTTTACGCGCATTCCAAAGAAGCTTTAACTTGGGGAAGCTTTAGGGGAAAGCCTTGGAAGAAACAACACAGGCGTTCTTACTTTAAGCGAAATATGTTTACCAATCCTTTAGTGAAATTAAAAGTGAAATACAGAAAGCAAATTTTAATCATAAAAAAAGCCTTATCATTTCGATAAGGCTTTTTCAATATAAATAATTTATGAAATTATGCTAAAGCTTCTTTAATCTGAGCGATTGCATTTTTAATATCATCTTCACTAGCAGCATAAGAAATTCTGATACAATCTGGGTTACCAAAAGCTTCACCGGTTACGGTAGCAACTTGTGCTTCTTCTAGTAAATACATCGAAAGATCAGTAGCGTTTTCAATTTTGTTTCCTTTAAACGTTTTTCCGAATAAAGCAGAAACATTAGGAAATACATAAAAAGCACCTTCTGGTTCGTTACATTTAAAACCTTCAACTTCATTTAATAAATCTAAAATTAGCGTACGACGCTCTTTAAATTTATCGATCATGTATTGAATTTTGCTAACCGGAGCTTTTAGTGCAGTAATCGTTGCGCGTTGCGCAATACAGTTGGCACCGCTGGTAATTTGCCCTTGAATTTTATTACAAGCTCTCGCAATGTATTCTGGAGCGCCAATATAACCAATTCGCCATCCCGTCATCGCAAATGCTTTAGAAACACCGTTTACAGTAACGGTACGATCGTACATGTCTTCAAATTGTGCCATAGAAGCGTGACCACCGGCAAAATTAATATGTTCGTAAATCTCGTCACTCACTACAATAATTTGCGGATGCTTTTGTAAAACATCGGCTAAAGCTCTTAATTCTTCAGTGCTGTAAAGGGAACCACTTGGATTACAAGGAGAACTAAACCAAAGCATTTTAGTTTGAGGTGTAATCGCTTGTTCTAATTGCTGTGGAGTCATTTTAAAGTCGTTTTCGATCGAAGTTTTAACTTCTACCGGAGTTCCTTCAGCAATTTTTACGATATCTCGGTAACTTACCCAATAAGGGCAAGGTAAAATCACTTCGTCTCCCGGGTTAAGCATTACCATCGCAACATTTGCTAGCGATTGTTTTGCACCGGTAGAAACTACGATTTGAGAAGGTTTGTAAGTTAATTTGTTATCTCTTTCAAATTTCTCGATGATGGCTTCTTTCAATTCTACATAACCATCAACCGGCGTGTACGAGTTGTAATTATCGTTGATCGCTTGGATCGCCGCTTCTTTAATAAAATCTGGTGTGTTAAAATCGGGTTCACCTAAACTTAAGCCAATAATTTTTTTCCCTTCTGCTCTTAATTCGCGTGCTTTTGCCGCCATAGCTAAAGTTGCAGAAGTTTCTAGCTTGTTAATTCTTTCCGAGAGTTCTTGGTGTTGCATGGGTTTTTTAGATAGGTTTTAGTTTAAATAGTAATTGCCGGTTTTGTTCCCATTTCCTTTAAATGCTTGAAATGAGCAATAATTGCGGCGCGGGTTGTTTTGTATTCGTGGTAAGGAAGATTACATTCCTTAGCCGTTTCTTTTACGATTTTTGAAATTTTTGAATAGTGAATATGACTAATATTCGGGAAAATATGATGTTCTACCTGATGGTTTAAGCCACCGGTAAACCAATTGACAATTCTATTTTTTGTTGAAAAATTTACTGTGGTAAACAATTGGTGAATTGCCCAAGTATTTTTCATTGAACCTTTATCGTCTGGTAGTGGCATTTGAGTATTTTCAACCACATGGGCTAATTGAAAAACGATGCTCAAAATAAGTCCGGCAGTGTAATGCATGATAAAGAAGCCGAGTAAGATCTTCCACCAAGCAATATTCATAATGATCATTGGGAGAATGATCCAAATAGCTATATAAAGCGCTTTCGTGATTGCTAATGTACTCCATTGTTTAACTGGGCTAGGCATTTTACCATACGCAAGTTTTCTTTTTAAATACCTGTGGGTTTGTTTAAAATCGGTAGTAATTACCCAATTAAACGTAAGTAAACCGTATAGAAAAACAGAGTAATAATGTTGAAATTTATGAAAACGTCTCCACTTTGAGTGTTCGCTAAAGCGAATTACACGACCGGCTTCTAAATCTTCATCGTGACCGTGAATATTGGTATAAGTATGGTGAAGTACATTATGTTGTACTTGCCAATTGTAAACATTCCCGGCAAGAATATACATGCTGCCGCCCATAATTTTATTCACCCATTTTTTTGAAGAATACGATCCGTGGTTGGCATCGTGCATAACATTCATCCCAACTCCGGCCATCCCGACTCCCATCACGATAGTTAAAAAAAGCATCCACCATTGTGAAATGTCTAAAGTGAGCATAATAAAATACGGAGTAAGAAAAAGGGAAAACATAATAATGGTCTTTAAATGAAGTTTCCAATTTCCGGTTCTCTTAATATTGTTTTCTTTAAAGTAACTATTTACTCGTTTATTTAAAGTTCTGAAGAATTTTGCAGAGTCTACTCTGGAAAATTTTATGGCAGATTGTTTCATTGTTATAGAGTCCTTAAATGTGTTCAAAGTTAAAAATTAATCCCTATATAGCTTCTCTTAAAATCATAAAGATTCAATTATCTGCTTTTAAAGCGAATTTTATTCTATTTTTAGTGTTTGTGTTTTTTTTCTAAATATTTTACGCAATTATGTTAGCGGCAGTTTCACTATTCGTAATTATTACACTTTCGGCTTTGGTCACCAAAGTGGCAGCCATTGCTTTAATGCATACCGGTTTATCTACAGAAATCGCTAAATTTCAGGCACGTTCTGCTTACACGGGGTCCGGTTATACTTCACAAGAAAGTGAAAAATTAATGAATCATCCTGTACGAAGAAAAATCGTGTATATGCTCATGCTTATTGGTAACGCAGGGATCATTACCACTTTATCTTCGTTAATGTTAACTTTTTTACTGCCAAATAACCGTAGTTCATTAGTGTATAGTTTAATATTTATTGTGGTGGCACTTTCGGCATTATGGTTTACCATAAAGAGTAAAGCAGTCGATCGTTGGTTGTCAAAAGTAATCGATAGAGCCTTAAAAAAATATACGGATATCGATGTAAAAGATTATGCTGCGATCTTACACTTATCTGGAGAATATCAAATTTCTGAATTGAGAGTTCGAAAAGAAAGTTGGCTAGCCGGAAAGACTTTATTAGAATTAGACCTGAAAAGTGAAGGGATTAATGTATTAGGGATTCAGCAGAAAGAAGGCGAATATATTGGTGCTCCGGGTGGCGAAGATATAATTAATGCCGGCGATGTAATTACAATGTATGGTAAAGCTGAAATTTTTAAAAATATCGATGCGAGAGACGATGATTTTCTTGGCGATTGGAATCATCAAAAAATTGTAGAATTAGAAAAGAAAGAAGAAAATAAAAATCAATTTTAGCATTAAAGATATTCCTTTAATTTTGCCAAAAAATATTCCCTTGAAAGAAGTACTTAAATATTTTCCCGATTTAACAGAAGATCAACTCGAGAAATTCTCAAAGTTAAAAGACCTATATAAAGATTGGAACTTAAAGATCAATGTGGTTTCGCGTAAAGATATCGACGAGATTTATTTACGTCACGTTTTACATTCGTTGGGTATTGCAAAAGTGCAGCAGTTTCAACCTGGTTCAACGGTGATGGATGTAGGAACCGGAGGTGGTTTTCCAGGTATTCCGTTAGCAATTCTTTTTCCTGAAACACAATTTCATTTAGTAGATAGTATTGGTAAAAAGATTAAAGTAGTAAATGAAGTAAAAGAAGGCTTGGGGTTAGAAAATGTAAAAACTTCTAATTGCCGAGTTGAAGAAATTGATGAGCAATACGATTTTATTGTAAGTCGTGCCGTAGCTCAAATGGAAACTTTTGTGCGTTGGGTAAAAGGAAAAATTAAAAAGAAAAGTAATCACGATCTCAAAAACGGAATTTTATACTTAAAAGGCGGAGATCTTTCTGAAGAGTTAGTGAAATACGAAACCGCTAAAATTTATAATTTATCAGGTTATTTTGAAGAAGACTTTTTTGAAACCAAAAAAGTAGTACATCTTCCGATGAAGTTTAAAGGTTAATTAATGTAACAATCATTTGAATTCATAAAAAAAGCCTCACTAAATTGTGAGGCTTTTTCTACTAATTTAATTCTTAATTATTTTTTTAACAATGTTCTTGCCATTTATATTTATTGATAAAAAATAGATGCCATTAGATAGTTGTGATATATCATAAAAACTTTTGTGTTGTCTGAAATTTTTTACCAGTTTACCATCAATAGAAAACACGTTAATTTCTCTGATCAACTGATTGTGAAGTTTATCAATTTGAAATCTTTCAGTAGTTGGATTTGGATAAATACTAAATTGATCTTTCAGTATTGTTTCCGTTGATAATACTTGACTATTGTAAATTGCATAATCTCCATTTTCAGCTGTAATGGTTAGCGTGGATATATTACCATTATTTACGATTTCGTAACTAAATAATGCGTTAGAGCTTTGAGTAAAGAAGCTAAAGTAATTTCCTTGGAAAATATTGTTTTCAGTAGAATTACAATCGCCAAAAGACTGATATAATTCTGGAATATATAGAGAAGTCTCATCTATAGCAAAACCAAAACCTGATTGCAGATAATCGCAAACTTCGGTGGTTAAATTTTGATTTGTATCAAAATATAAAATAACTTCTTCGATTTCTGAATCTACAGGAATTGTAATTTCTGAGTTACTTATGTTCAATTCAGATAAAATCCAAACTTGCTCCATCAAATCTTCTTGTTGTGCGTAGCTATTTAAACCAATTAAAATGGTGATTAGAGTAAAAATTTTTTTCATAATATGAAATAACGGTTTTGGTAAAGTAAAACTAAATAAAAAAACCTCACTAATTTGTGAGGCTTTTTTGTTTTTATTCAGAAAAGAAATTAGTCCATAAACGGATATCTATAATCGGTTGCCGGTACAAAAGTTTCTTTAATTAAGCGTTGAGATACCCAACGTTGTAAGTTTAATTTAGAACCTGCTTTGTCGTTAGTTCCACTGGCTCTTGCTCCACCAAAAGGTTGTCTTCCAACCACAGCTCCGGTACATTTATCGTTAATGTAGAAGTTACCTGCAGAGTTTTGTAGCATATCGGTTGCTTGTGCAGCAGCGTAACGATCTTTAGAGAAAACCGCTCCGGTTAAAGCGTAAGCACTTGTATTGTCTACTTCAACTAAAGTTTCTTCCCACTTTTCATCTTCGTAAACATAGATAGTCACAACAGGTCCAAATAATTCAGTTTCCATGGTTGTATAATGTGGATCTGTAGTTACGATTACGGTTGGTTCAACAAAATAACCTACAGATTTATCGTAGTTACCACCAATAATAATTTCTGCTTTCTTATCTTTTTTAGCTTGGTCGATATACTTTGCTAATTTATCGAAAGAACGCTCGTGGATTACTGCATTTATAAAGTTGCTCATATCTTCAGGAGAACCCATTTTGAAAGAAGAAATATCTTCGATCAGTTCTTCTTTAATTTGTGGCCATAAACTTTTAGGTAGATAAACTCTTGAAGCCGCGCTACATTTTTGCCCTTGAAATTCAAAAGCACCTCTTGAGATAGCGGTAGAAACTTCTTTAGAATTTGCAGATGGGTGAGCAATGATAAAATCTTTACCACCGGTTTCTCCTACAATTCTAGGGTAAGTTTTATAAGTATGAATGTTATTTCCGATTTTTGCCCAAATATCTTTAAATACTTCGGTACTTCCGGTATAGTGAATTCCGGCAAAATCTGGACTTTTTAAAACCACGTCGGTAATCATTGCAGGATCACCCATAACCATATTGATCACACCGTCCGGTACACCAGCTTCTTTAAATACTTGCATTAAAATTTCTGCAGAAAATACTTGGCTGTCGCTAGGTTTCCAGATCGCAACATTCCCCATTAACGCCGGAGCAGAAGGTAAGTTACCTGCAATTGCGGTAAAGTTAAACGGAGTTACAGCATAAACAAAACCTTCTAATGGTCTGTGCTCAACACGGTTCCAAGCAGTTTCGTCAGATTCTGGTTGATCGTTGTAGATCTCAGACATATATTCTACGTTAAAACGTAAAAAATCTGCAATCTCACAAGCTGAATCAATTTCTGCCTGATAAATATTTTTTGATTGTCCGATCATTGTTGCCGCATTCAATTTATAACGGTAAGGACCAGAAATTAAGTCAGCAGCTTTTAAGAAAACAGCAGCGCGTTGCTCCCACTCTAGTTTAGCCCATTTTTTACGAGCTTCTAATGCAGTGTCAATCGCTTTTTCAATATGCTTTTTTTCTGCTAAATGATAAACACCTAAATTGTGTTTGTGATCGTGTGGCGGATGCATGGTCGCTGTTTTTTTAGTTCTAATTTCTTCAGAACCAATATAAAGCGGTACATCTACTTTTTTATTATATAGATCTTTGTAAGTGAGTAATACTTCTTCTCTTTCCGGAGTTCCGGGTGCGTAACTCTTTACGGGTTCGTTGTTAGCCGGCGGAACGTGAAAAAATCCTTTCCCCATAATTTATTTTGATTTTTATTATTAATAATTGTTTGGCTAAAGATAGGTAAAATCTAAGAACTTAAACTTCACACCAACGTAAGGTTTTATTAATTTCTGTTAAGTTTTATTAAGGCTGAAGTAGTTATGTTATTTTTGAATATATGTGTACTGTATCTTTTATTCCTTCTGTAGAAAATTCAGCAGAATTTATTTTTACTTCTAATCGAGATGAAGCAAGTAATCGACCAACTTTAGCACCTGAAATTTATACCGAAAACGGCTTCCAACTTCTGTACCCAAAAGATGAAATTGCCGGCGGAACTTGGATCGCTGTAAGTGAACAACAAAAATTAATTTGTTTAATGAATGGAGCTGAAAAAGCGCATCAACGACAAGAAAATTATCGTAAGAGCAGAGGAGTGGTTTTAAAAGATCTACTCTTGACTTCAGATTTTAATAAAGCGGTTGAAAATTATGATTTTGTAGGAATCGAGACATTCACTATTATCTATGTTTCTTGGCAAGAGAAATTAGAACTTCAGCAATTAAGTTGGAATGGTGATGAGGTGAAACTTTCTAATTTACCAGTACAACCTCATATTTGGTCGGCATCGATGACGTACACTTCGGCTATGAAAAAAGAACGGCATGAGTGGTTTGACGATTTTATTTCACAGCAAAATTTAGCAGAATTAACTTCAGAAAAAGTTTGGCAATTTCATCACGAAGCCGGTAAAAATGATAGCAATAACGGATTTATTATCGATCGTGGTTTACTCAAAACAACGAGTATTACACAAGTGAAATTTGAAGTGAATAAAATTAATATGAAGTTTGAAAACCTTTTAAAAGGTGAAACGACAACGAGACTTTTAGTTTAAAGCAAAAGGAGCACTCAATTTAAAAGAAGGGATATTTACTTTAAACTTTCTTGTTGAGGTAAAATTAATCATATCATAATAACCACTCATAGCTCCAAAAGGAGAGGTGAGTTGGCAGCCACTAGAATATGTGTGAGATTCGCCGGGTTTTAAAACCGGTTTTTTACCGATCACTCCTTCACCTTGAACAATTAAATTCTTATTTAAAGAGTCTTTGATCTTCCAAAAACGTGAATTGAGTTGTACAGAATCGTTACTTTGATTTTCTATAGTGATCTGGTAACCAAAGGCAAAATGAATTTGGTAGTTTTTCAAGAAAGTACCTTGAAAACTAGTCTTCACAGAAATTTTTATACCTCTAGTAACTTGTTGGATCATCTTAATAAACTGCAAAGGAAGCCATAATAGCTAAGCCTGTGGTTATAGTTGCTAATATAACAAATATAACATTTAAAAACACAAATTTAAATAGTGTTTTTAAAAAGCCTTGTTTGTAAAAATTTCTTAATGCATTAAATAAGTAAAAACCGTAACTTAAAATAAATAAAGCAGTTAGCCAATTAGAGCTAAAAAATATATATAAAATCACGCTAAAACTCATTAAGAAAAAGAGCATCGTCTGTGTATAAAACGCAAAAACCAAATGCTCCATATAATTATAATTGGTTCTCCCGAACGTGAGCCATAAAATAAGCGTGAAAACAGGTATAAAAAAGAAAATGATAAAAGGTAATTTTCCTAAAGTGTAATTACCAAAAGATCCCGGCTCGGCCATTACTCTGTCTATAGCTATCGCTCTTTTAAATAGCCATCTGTTGTAAAAAGTGTTATTATGCTTTAGTTCTTTTAAGGATGTAGAAATGTTTTTATCTGGGTTCAATTTATCGAAAGCGAGATAAATTTCTATTTTTTTGGTAGATCTTTTTGCAAAGTTGAAAGAGTCTAACTCAGTTTCAGAAAGTAATTTTACTTTTTTAAAATCTTCAATGGTGGTTGTCTTGTCATCATTAAAATTTATAAAAGTACGTTCTTCATTTTCACTTAAAGAAAAACCATAGAGTAAAAAGAAGATTATAGAGATACTTAGGTAAAACCGAAATGGGTTTGCGTATTTTACTCGCTTGCCCTTTATGTACTCTAAAGAGATTTTCCCGGGCTTAAAAATTAAGATATTTAATGTTCGGTAAATTCTAGAATCATACGAAAAAATACTTCCGAAGAATTCATTAAAAAAATCATTGAAGCTAAGTTTCTTGTTGGAGTTTAACTGTCCGCAATAACTGCAATATTTATCTTCGATCTCGAGTGGAGTCTCACAGTTGAGGCAGTGATGACCTCTGTATCTTTTTGCAAACCTAGATCTTTCCATGAAAATTAGTTGCTAATGTTTCTGCTGTTTGCGCTCCCAACACCAACAATACGATCGTAGCGACCACCAATGTCTCGATAGTAAGCTAAGATGGTATATTGGTTTTCGGTTTCATCGAAATTGCCACTATTAAAGCCTTCGTTTATAGTGCCGTCGGGCATTAATAAGACATATTTGTAGTTGTAAAAACCTTGTTTAAATAAACGTTTGGCTTCAAAAACATCACGTTTAGAATTGTAAGTGAGTTTGGTAGATTCATCTAAATTAAAATTGTTGAAGTTTCCATATAGATGAATTTCTCCGCCGTTGAGTTTTTCATAATTCGCTAAAGAGAAATGTACCCAAGTATATTCAGATTCTATGGTGGGATCTTCCCCTTGAATGGTATTTACTCTAAACTGCCCGTTAATATCGGGATCGTACGTGTAAGGATCGTAAGATCTGTTTTTGTCTGTATATAGATAGGTATTGTAAATTTCCTTAAGTTCAATACTTCTTACATTCATCGTTGCGGCTCTTACATCTTTATTGTCGAATTCTAAATATTCGTTACCACCCCAAAAAGCAGCTTCTTGATCGTAGCGATAAATAAGCTCATTGCCTAAAGAATATTGAGGTTTTAAGTTGTAAATGGAAGATTGTAAATTGTTATTCTGAATAATAAGCGTTTTTAGGTTTTGATCTGGATTTCTAAAAACAATGCGATCTGAGCCATCTACCGAAAAATATACGACTTGTTTTTCATCGATAAATTTTAAATTTCTAGAACGTTTAATTTCCGCCTTTACTAAAGCTATATCTTCATAAACCATAAATTTTCTAGAGAAGACCAATTCTTTATCGGCGTTGAAAATTTTCAGCATATAATTACCACTAACTTTAAGGCTACGAGTATTTCTATTCGGTATGGTTAAATTGTAATGAGAATAAATTTGAAGCGTATTGAAGGAGTTTTGATAATTTAAAATTCTCATATTATCGAAACCCTCCATATATTCATTTTTAGCTAAGTTAGAAGGTTGCCAGTTAAAATCGTAATGCTCGATAGTGTAGTAATAATCAGTTTCATCTCCAATTAGATCATCAAAAGTTAGTGAAATGCTTTCTCCTAAAGCAACAATTGGAGTGCCGCTAAATTGTGAATTTCCTTGAAATTGAACGGTTCTAATATATTCTGGCGGAGTTGTTTCTAATGCTTGTGAAAATACAGGTGAGAAAACTAAAAGTGATAGTATTTTGAAAATCAATTTTTTCATGAAATGGGTGTTCTAAATTTCGGTTTAAAGATAACTAAAAACTTTTCTAAGCAAGTACTTTGCCTAAATTTCAAAACGGTTTGTTTAGAATGATTATAAATTATTGTAAATAGATAACTTCGAATTAACAAGTCTATAACATGAGGTATTTAATTACTAAATTTGCGACCGCGAATATTAACTTATAACAAAATTATGTCAAAAGACATTAAAGTTAAAAAAGGTCTTGATTTGCGATTTAAAGGTGAAGCCGAGCAAACGCTGGTAGATGCACCAAAATCAAAGACCTTTGCAATTAAGCCACCAGATTTTCACGGTGTGGTTCCTAAACTTGTTTTAAAAGAAGGAGCTAAAGTACAAGCCGGTGAAGTTATTTTCTACTCAAAGTACAACGATGCTGTTAAATTCTCATCTCCTGTTAGCGGAACTATAGTTGAAGTTTTAAGAGGAGCTAAGCGTCGAGTTTTAGAAATTATTATTGAGGCAGATGCTGTAAATTCTTATAAAGAATACGGTGTAATGAGTGTTGATGCTGCTGATGCAGATGCGGTTAAGAATAGAATATTTGAAAGCGGATGCGGAGCTTTTATAAAGCAACGTCCTTACGATATTCTTGCTAATCCCGAGGATGCGCCAAAAGCAATTTATGTGTCTACACATAATACTGCGCCTTTAGCTGCTAATGCTGAATTTATTTTAGAAGATCAAAAACCAGAATTTCAAGAGGGTCTTAAGGCTTTAAAGAAATTAACTGCAGGTAAGGTTTATGTTGCGGTTAATAAAAAGTCTTCAAAGTTAAACGATCTTCAAGGAGTAGAAGTTTTACAAGTATCTGGTCCGCATCCTGCAGGAAATGTGGGAGTACACGTTCAAGAAACAGAGCCTATGAATATGGGTGAGCGTGTTTGGGTTGTTGGTCCGGAAGATGTAGCGATTATAGGTCGTTTGTTTTTAACCGGTAAATATGATGCTAAGAGAACAATTGCTGTTGCCGGTGCAGATGCTAAAGATAAGAAGTACTTTAGAACCTATATTGGTGCTAATGTTTCAGATTTAGTAGGAAATGTTAATGATGCTGAAAGCAGAATTATTTCAGGAGATGTTTTAACTGGGTTAAAATTATCGAATAAGCAATACGTTAGCTTCTATGATAATACAGTTACTGTTATCCCTGAAGGAAACAACTATAGAATGTTTGGTTGGTTGCCATTTACATATAATAACATTCATTCAATGTCTAAGACTTCGCTTTCTTGGATGTTCCCGAATAAAAAATACGATGTAAATACCAATCTAAACGGAGAAGAAAGAGCTTTAGTAGTTACCGGTGAAATGGAAGAGGTAATGCCTCTAGATGTTTACCCAATGCAATTATTAAAAGCTTGTATGACCGGGAATATTGAGAAAATGGAAAATCTAGGGATATACGAAGTGATTCCTGAAGATTTTGCATTAGTAGATTATGTGAATACATCTAAGATCGAAGCTCAAGAGATCATTCGTCTTGGCTTAGATTTAATGATTACTGAAGTAGGATAAAACGATCATCATATATTATGAAGTGGATACGTCAAAGGCTCGATAAGATAAAAGAGCCATTTTCCAAAGGAAATAAATACGAAAAGTTCGCTCCCGCAATTAACGCGTTAGATACGTTTTTGTTTGTGCCAAATCACACAACACAAAAAGGAGCTCACGTAAGAGATGCGGTAGATTTAAAACGAGTTATGATTACTGTGGTAGTTGCTTTAATTCCGGCTTTAATTTTCGGGATTTGGAATGCAGGTTACCAATATTTAAGTCAAATTCAAGATCAGGTTGGTTTTTGGGAAGCAATGGGAGAAGGTGCAATAAGTGTATTGCCAATGGTTGTTGTTTCTTATGCTGTGGGTCTTGGTATAGAATTCGCATTTGCCATCTTTAGAGGTCACGAAGTAAACGAAGGTTATTTAGTAACCGGTTTACTTATTCCAATGGTTATGCCGGTAGGTATTCCATTATGGATGGTAGCGGTATCTGTTGTGTTTGCCGTGTTAATTGGTAAAGAAGCATTTGGTGGTACAGGAATGAATATTCTAAATCCTGCATTAACCGCAAGAGCATTTGCATTTTTTGCTTATCCTACTTATATGTCTGGTAATACGGTTTGGGTAAGTGAAGCAGGTCAAGTAGATGGAGTTTCAGGAGAAACAATTTTAGGTAAGTTAGCAGCCGGTACAGATGTACCTTACAATACGATGGATATGTTCTCAGGTATAATTCCTGGTTCGATCGCAGAAACTTCAACCATTTGTATTTTAGCCGGAGCTTTATTGTTGATTCTTACAAAAGTAGGAAGCTGGAGAATTATTGTTAGTGGTTTCTTAGGAGCTGCAGTAATGGCTTTTATCTTCAACTTATTAGGTGCAAGTTTCCCTAATAACGATTTAATGAATTTCCCTTGGTATAATCATTTAGTGATTGGTGGTCTTGCTTTTGGTATTGTGTTTATGGCAACAGATCCTGTTTCTGCAGCGCAAACTTATAAAGGTAAATGGATCTATGGTTTTTTGATCGGTTTGTTTGCGGTAATGATCAGAATTTTTAACCCAGCTTACCCTGAAGGAATTATGTTAGCAATTCTTTTAATGAATGTGTTCGCACCAACGATCGACCATTATGTTATAGAAGGAAACATTAAGAGACGTAAGAAAAGAGTTAAAGCACAAGTTAAAACAGCAGTGTAATGGATAGAAGTAGTAACGCATATACATTTATATTTGCTATCATTATGGTAATTGTAGTAGGTGCTGTATTGGCATTTGCTTCAGAATCTTTAAAAGATAGACAAAATGCCAACGTAAAACAGGAGAAGATGCAAAACATCCTTTATACTGTTGGTGTAGATTCAATAGAACAAAATGGTGAGTTGGTACCTTTATCAAGACCATTGGCAGAAGCTAATTTCAAGAAATTTATCACTAAGCAAGTTGCCTTAAATAATAAAGGTGAAGTAATTGCTGAAGGAGATAAAGCTTTCAACGTAGACTTAGCAAAAGAATTAGGGAAAGCAGATGCAGATCAAATGTTCCCTCTTTATGAAGCTGAAGTAGAAGGTGAAAAATATTACATCATTCCTCTTCGTGGTACAGGTTTATGGGATGCTATTTGGGGATATATTTCTCTTAAAGATGATGTAAATACTGTAAAAGGTGTTGTATTCGATCATAAAGGTGAAACAACCGGTTTAGGTGGAGAAATTACAAAAGCTTGGTTTCAGCAACGTTTTGAGGATGAAAAGATCTTCGATAGTTCAGGAAATCTAGTAGGAGTTTCTGTAGTAAAAGGTTACGGTGGTGGTAATAATAAAGATGATAATGCTGTAGATGCTATTTCTGGAGCTACGATTACCGGAGACGGTGTTACCAAAATGATCTCAAAAAGGTTAAAATACTACCTACCTTATTTTAAGCAACAAACTGATATGAAAGTAGCAGTAAAATAAAATTTTTATGGCTCAAGAAAATAATAAAAATCAAATGTCAGAAAAGGAAGCTAAGAAAAAAGAAATGATTCTTTTCCTTTCAAATTCAGAAGAAAAAGAAAGTTTCTTATCTAAGCAAAACTTAAAGTTATTATCAGATCCTTTAAATGATGATAACCCGATCACGGTTCAAGTACTTGGTATTTGTTCTGCATTAGCAATTACAGTTCAATTACAAGCAGCGGTAGTAATGTCGTTAGCAGTAATGGTAGTAATGGCTTTTAGTAATATGATCATTTCATTAATGCGTAACTTAATTCCTAGTAGAATTAGAATTATCGTTCAGTTAGTAATTGTAGCTGCTTTGGTAATTTTAGTAGATCAGGTGTTAAAAGCATTTTTATACGATTTAAGTAAACAGTTATCGGTATTCGTAGGTTTAATTATTACTAACTGTATCGTAATGGGACGTTTAGAAGCCTTTGCTTTAGGTAATGGAGTTTATAAATCGTTCTTAGATGGTATAGGGAATGCTGCGGGTTACGGTTTAATTTTAGTTATTGTAGCTTTCTTTAGAGAACTTCTAGGTTCTGGTAAACTTTGGGGTATCGAAGTGCTTGGTCACAAAGGTGCTACAATGGCAGAATCTACAGGTCTTTACGCTTTAGGATATGAGAATAATGGTTTAATGTTATTGGCTCCAATGGCGTTGATCATTGTGGGTATCGTAATTTGGATTCAGCGTTCTAGAAACAGAAAATTAATAGAAGAAGCATAGTCAATACTGCTTTAAAAAGATAAATTATGCAAGAGTATTTAAACTTATTTGTTAGAAGTATTTTCATAGAGAATATGATTTTTGCTTACTTCTTGGGAATGTGTTCTTATTTGGCAGTTTCCAAAACTGTAAAGACAGCAGTTGGTTTAGGAGCAGCAGTTATATTTGTATTAGCAATTACAGTACCTATTAACTTCTTAATGGATACTTATTTATTACAACCGGGAGCTTTATCTTGGTTAGGTGAAGAATTTGCAAACGTAGACCTTAGTTTCTTAAGCTTTATTATGTTCATCGCAGTAATTGCTTCGATGGTGCAATTAGTAGAAATGATTGTTGAAAAATTTGCTCCGGCGCTTTATGGTGCTTTAGGTATTTTCTTACCACTTATCGCGGTAAACTGTGCGATTTTAGGGGGATCTTTATTTATGCAACAAAAAGATTTTGGCGGTATTGGTGAAGCGGTTACCTATGGTTTAGGTAGTGGTATAGGATGGTTCTTAGCTATTCTTGCTATTGCAGCTATTCGCGAAAAAATTGCTTATTCAAACGTTCCGGCTCCTTTAA
>JYMV01048870.1_pt1 | contig 25172 bp, 21 predicted proteins | sample 338911 | NCBI WGS metagenome assembly JYMV01 (sample SAMN03354496, study PRJNA234377) | hydrothermal vent metagenome | biome: Deep sea; feature: Hydrothermal plumes at the Eastern Lau Spreading Center, Western Pacific Ocean; material: Seawater | place: Tonga | collected 2009 | depth 2000 m m
TTACACCCGAACCCAGTATTGAATCTCCGACATAGTTGAAATGCGGTGCCTTGGCACCGGGTAATAGAATACTGTGCTTGACTTCTGTGGCATGGCCGATGACAGAATCAGTGCAGGCCCAGGTATTTGCTCGTACCAGCGCGGTATGGCGCACTTCAGCGCCCGGTCCAATGTAGCATGGGCCAGTGATATGTGCAGACGGGCCGATTATCGCCCGATCGTCGAGATGAACGATCCCCGCACCATCATCGATGGTGATACTGGAATCGAGCCCAGAAGGAATATTGTCACCAATTTCGGCTAATAATGCTGATAATTGAGAAATTAACCCATCTTCGGCAGTTGGGTCGAGTAGTCGCCATGGCACATTATCGGGAATGTATGGAATATGGCCATCAAAATCACCGCTCAAAGATGGCCATAAACCGAGCGATGTTGCAGCATCTGGCAGGCCGTCCATGACTAGGGGTGGGTGGCGTTTAGACAAGTGGTTTGCCCCTCACGAAAGGGCATAAATTCGCTTCCCGGTGGTCGAATCCAAGGTCCAGTTCACCTGTTTCAGGTAGCGGGGGATGAAAAAGCCGATTTTACGCGCCGTCAGGCCGTGATTACGCATTTTTCTGTTATTTGCCAGATGGCAGACAATATCAGCTGCGGAACAACCTGGATATTGCGCCACATAGGCGATGATTTCCCGCTTTAATCGCTCCAATCTCGCCTGTTTTTGACTTCCTATCGCACTACTCTCCGCCATGGTGTAATATATGCACTGGGGGTATATCATCAACCGGCGGGATAGCCCAAAATACGCATTACTGCGTTGAAATCACACTATTCCAGGGCTTGGCACTACCACGTCGATAGAGGTCGTGATGAAACTTTCTCTGGGGAAAATGTACACATCTGGCGATTCGTCCGCGGTGGTCATAAATCCCTTGCCGAGTAAACAGCGGGACGGTAACCTCAGAAAGATTCAGTGCCGGCCCCAAGGGCTTCGGTGCCGCATCCTCAACACGCTCGGAATCACCATCCCACACCAGCATATCCTGAGTCGGTGCTTGCAGGTTCTCATCGGGGGTGATGTGGATGCTGCCTTCGGCTAATCTGCACCATCGCCAATCGGTGGACGAGCCGGCGTTGAGCCAATCGGTCATTTTTCTCATCTGCCCAGTATCGGGTAAGGCAAGTAATGTGCGCTCCCACCAGCCCTCGGTTCTTGCCAGGGTCACATGATGAACCCCAGGCTGAACTTCACGAGAATCCATCGAGTCTATCCAAGTTCTGGTAAGGCCATCGATGCGCACCGGAATTATCGGCATTCCAGTGATGCCGATGTCTGCGAGGCGGTATGGATTTGCCAATTCGCCGACTACCAGAAATAGCCGCCGTTCGGCTATCGTGGTGGCGTTATTTGCTGTCAACCAGGCATTTAGGTCACTTGCAGGGCCTTCTTCATCGATAACGGTAAGACCACCGACCCAGGCAAGCAGGTCAGCCGCAGAAATCTCATCTCCTTCCGGTGAAGCATCGTTGGCGAGCGGGTACATTACCCGCAAATCCTGCACCCATGCGGACTTGGGCAGGGGGTCGGGAGAAGAACTGGCGGAGTAGGGCCAACCACGTGGACTTCCGACCTTCATGACCGGTGGTCGAGGTGGACGGTGAAGAACCTTCACTCCTAATCCTGTGCTGGTTCAGCGGTATATTTGAGCGATAATTGTAGCAGGGCGGCGGCGATAAAGAAAATCCCGGCTACGCGAAAGCATGTGTGATAGGTCCACATCCCACCACCTTCAACCGTCACCGACCAGATGTAGGCGGCCGAGAGCGGCCCGATAATCCTCGCCAACGCCCCGAAACCCTCCTGCGCCCCCATGACCACACCGAGGTCATCATCCGAGGATTTGGTGGCAATCGTGAGGATTGATGATTGGGTTGGAGAATAGAGGCCGTTACCGATTGCAATCAGCCCGGCGGATAGAAAGATCAGCCATGCAGTCCCACTTGGAACATAGGGGAGGGAGGCGATGCCGAGCCCACTGGCGAGGATTCCCACCACCATTATGCGCGACATTTTGAATTTCTTGGTCAACCTGCCGATGAGCATTCCCTGTACCACGACACCTAGCAGACCGATGAAGGCGAATACCAGTCCGTTCCGAAGTTCGCTGAAACCCAGTCCACCCGAACCAACTTCCATAGCGGTGAACAGAATGAAGGTACCGTGCATCATACTGAAACCTACCATGTAAAGGAAATTGATGATCACCAATGTGGAAATTGTCGGGATGCGAAGCACTTTGACCGAATTAGTCATCATCTTGGTGAAACCAGAAATGGCCGATTCGGCAGGTCCGGTGCGGTTTTCAAGGGCCAGACTTTCGGGAAGATGCCTAGTCGCTATGCTCAGGCTGGTCAGCGATAACAGACTACAGAATAAACACGGCAAGAGATAGGGGTAGTTTCGCCAAAAATTGGTATCAAACATACCGCCGAAGGTACTCGCCGGGTCGGATAGGACGCCGCCGATGAAGGGCCCAATCATGAATCCAAGGCCAAATGCCGCCCCGATGGCCCCCATCCTTGCGGCGGTCTCTTCGGTACTACTGATATCGCCGATGTAGGCTTTGGCGACGGCGATATTACCATTTCCAGCACCTGCCAAGAAGCGGGCAATCAAGGCCATTGTAAGACTTCCTGAAAGCCCGAATACGGTGAAGAAAATCGTGTTTGATGCCAACCCGAACATCAGGATTGGACGGCGCCCCCAGCGGTCTGAAAGGGCGCCCAATATCGGCGTGAAGATGAATTGTGCGGCCGAATATGCGGCGATGATGATGCCGACCCAAAGGTCGCGTGCACCGATGCCGGTGATACCATCGGCGAGAGCTAGGTCTTGGACGAAGTAGGTGAGAAACGGAATCACCAGAGTTAGCCCAATCATATCGATCAGGACGACTAGAAACAGTATCCCCATCGGTGATTTATCCGTGTTATTCTCAGGACTCATTCTTCATCCACAAGAGTGGGCGTCGATGGCATATCTTTTGCCTTTCCCCTGCAGACGTAGGGTTGTGCAGATTATCCCTTCATAGCAGGAAACGCGGTAGGTGACGAGACATGGTCGAGTGGCTGACTACTCCGAGTAGGACACCGTCAGTATCAACCACCGGTAATTGATTGAGGTCATGGACCAGCATCAGCGCCCCAGCCTTGAGTAGGGGCGTTGAGGCGCGTACCGAGAGCGGCGGCATGAAGATGAGTTGAGTCGCCGGAGTCGCATGCATCCACGCGACATTACGGTTGACCGATTTCCTAGCGATTATCTTGAGCACGTCGACGGCGTGGATTCGTCCCATCGGTACACCATCGACATCGACGATGAAGATGTGGTCCCAGTCGTGTTCGGTGATGGCGTGTACGATGTCGAATACCGAAGCTGAATCAGCGACGGCGTGGGCCTTGGACATCACCAAGCCACAGGTGATTCTGCGAACATCATTAGTCGCTGACTTTGAGGCAGCGGAACGCTTTTTCGTTCGTGTTGGAACCATATTTCTCATCCTTGGCGCACGAACTGCCCTATTTAAGGACCGTACCTCATGGTGCGATTGATAATCACCTTGTCAAGGCTTGATTGGTTGGGATGAGAGGTTGAGAAACTTGAATCCCAAACGCTGATGAGAGATAGCGGTGAGCGCAGTTCATGGCAGTACCCGATAACGTGCTCCAATCACTGCACACCATGGATGGATATGACCAGATGCTGGCGATGGATAAAATCGCTCGTGAGCAAGGCGTCGGGGTCGAACAACTTCAGGCTGAACTTCAGGCATTCATCCAGCGCGACGCGACGCCTATATCCGAGGTACCATCGCCACAGGAAAATGACATGGATGGTTTTCTCATTCCCGGTGAGGCAGCAGGCCAGAGTGGCAAATCAGACCAGCAATTTGTTGCCACTTCGCCCAGATATATCGACGACCCGTCTAAATTACGGATGCGCTACGACCCCAGCGTCGAAGGCGGCGAGCGCCAATCCGGGGTTACCCAGGCCATACTATGCCCGACCTGCAGTGCGCCGCTGGGGATTCCCTCGACCCGGCCAATCAAGGTCACCTGCCCGAATTGCGCTACCGTATCTCTATTCGAGAATTAGCGGTATCTTTTAACGTAGTTTTCGCCACCTGAATCGCCGTTCTGGCCTGATGAACCATCGGGTCGAGGAACTGGCCACTCTTTAGATTCCCCAGTATTTCTCCGAACTAGATTGCCGTTGTTGCAAGGTCTTGACGATTAGCATGGTGAACCACAGTACGAACAGCCACGCGATAGGCACGGTCCCATCTTCCAGGATTCGTCTTACATCGAATTCATACTCCGAGCCCTTGAGAACTTGAATGGTGATTTCCAGCCCGGTGTTGAGGAATGAATAGACGACCATTCCTGCGGCGGCGAGCACGAAAGCACGGCCTGAGAATTGTCCTCGCCGCAGGCGCAATAGCAGCAGGCCACCGATAATAAGAAAGAAAACGATGACAACCCAAGCTAGGGCACTGTGGAAGGAAGAGAGGTAGAGCACACTGCTGCGAGAACCCGCCTCCAACTCATCATTATATTCAGAAAAAGCATTGGCGACCGCGAATACCGACGAGAATACCGCCCCGGCCCACATCAATGAGGAGAAGAAAGCGGCATCGGTATTCTCGCGCATCTCAGACATCACTCGGGCGAAATTCGCCTCCAATCCCAAGCCCTTGAACAGGAGCCAGAATCCCACGAAGAATGGTAGCCCACCGATGAGAATATCACCACCTAATGCGGGAGGGAGCATGATTCCGAGGCCGAAAATCATCAGCACAATTGCAAGAGGAACCAGCATCTTGGCTCGCCACTTCGGGTCTTCAAGCGCTTTTACGATGTAATAGTAGGTGCCTTCGATACCCTTAGATTGTTTGACGATGATCTTCTGCACGTGGTCGATTCGCACCTGACTTTGAAGAATTGGTAGTACTGACTCATCTTCGGCTCCATCGGTCACTAGGATTGCCCGGTCGGGCTGGAATTGTGAAACCACTTCTTCAAGCTGCGCCGCAATGGCTCGGTCAGAGCGGGTACCGACCTTCTCGTCGCCGGTCAGGATTGCTACTTCCACCGCGTCTCCACTCTCACTACTTTCGGCGAGGTTATCGTGTTGGTGCAGTGCCCCGAGAATCGCATTGGTATCGCTTTCCTCCGGGTCGGCGATGCCCAACTTGAGAGCAGCGGTCAAAACGCTTCGCCGGCCAATCACCGGGCCACGTATGGCGGCTTTAATCCCGAGGTCATTATCGCGGTCGACAGTCAATACTATTGTTCGGACGATACACTCCACCTCCTGCTATTGGCTTGAATAGCGTAACCCCCCCTCCAATATCAACCATCGCCTCGACGGCCTCGATTCAAGCGAGTCTTTCTATTAATTCACCGAAAGCGGTGTAAAAAGTACGTAATTCGCTGGAAAAATCCCTTCCTTGGATTTCGGGTAACTCGATTTTCTTGTCGCTGCTGATTTGGCAAATTCCTTCGACGGTAGTGAGGACCATCGGGCCACTAGACATCCACAAACGCATGAACATGAGTAATTGTGGAGTATTTTCAATCGTCAGGTTTGCTTGGCTCATATCTCAACCTCAGTAGATGAAGAGCCATGAAAGTTGTCCACCGAAGGCCACTGAGTATTGTTACGACGTTCGGCCTTCGGAGGGGGTGGCTCCACTCTGGCCGACACTGTCTTCATCATCTGCCTTAGCGGCGGCGTCGCGCATTCGCCAGCGCTGTTGTGAGCGCAGATACTTCATCGGGTGGTCGAGCCACGGTTGGTCGCACAACCGATCATCGCCGGGTTGCACCGCACAGCAGGCGTTCAACTTGAGTTTGGCACACCCCGCCGGAGTGTAGGCGCGGGAGAAGACATGGCCGATCTGATAGGAGGTGGTTTCGGGATTGTAGTCCGGGGCATTGACAAAAAATCCTGCACAGGTTTCCTCTGTCAGGCCAATGGTGGCCGAAATCGAGGCGAGGAAGAGCCGTCCGAAGTGGTTGACGTTGATTCCGGCCTCCAACTCGCGCACCGCTTTGCGCATACACGGCGGCCAATCATCCTGCTCGACTCCGCTCAACTCCAAGCGCTCACTTGAGGCTTGCTGAATCAGGGTGGTGGCCATTCCGACCGCTTCGGCCAATCGTACCGCGAGATCATCTGTGACCTCGGTCATCCGTCGCCGTGCATCGGCCATTATCTGTTCCTTGATACGTTCGCGCAACAGGCGGGCGAGTTGTTGCTGGCTACCCATTCGACGGTCGCCCAAGATCACCTTGCCATCGTTGACATCGTGGTTGATGAGGCGCCAGCGCTCGCCGGTGATGCGTGGGCAGATTTCGATGAAATCAGCAATTCCTATCTGCCACACCTCATCACTGAGCCCACCTCGACCTCCCGGCTTGGCTTGGCCAGTGGAGCCGGTGCTGGATTGAGGGCGGGCGGTACCGAGGCTGGCGGCGGCGGTCTTGGCGGCAACTTTTTCGATTTGCGAGAGGTAGGTGCGGGCGATTATCGGTAATGCCACGTCATCTACGCACAGCAACCTCTCGGCGCGCTCGGCTTCGGCTTGCGCCCAGCGGGAGATCAGCACCTCTTGCTCGGAAGCGCAGACGACCAGTCTAGCATAGGAGTAGGAGAATGATTCCAATAATCGGCCCTCTTCGGTATGGATATCACGCATCGCCATCGCGTCCACACCGCCTTTGTTACTGATTGATTCGACCAACCGCAGTCGTCCCCGGGTGCGGGTCTCCTCCATTCTTTCGGAATCGAGTAGGACCTCGAGGGTGATGTCGTTCTCGCTGGCGAGCCGGCGTTGGTAATCGCTGGACTGGGGTAGAAAGGGATAGCGCGCTAAGATGACGGCATCTTCGATGACCGGCTCCTGCAGCGGCATTGGCATGAGTGAGCAAAGGTATCGAGGGTTCTTGAAGCATCGCCGTAGTACTGATGATGAGGGATGCGCGACTCGCGCAGGCATGCTCGCCGCGGTTTCTGCTTGGGTGGTCGCGGTGCAGGAGCAGATTCGCGCTGACTTCGGATGGCACGAGGCCGACGACCTCGACAGCGCTGTGGCAGTGCGAGAAGCGGTTCAGAGACACCCTATGTGGTCGGCTGAGAACCGCTTGAATACGCTAACTGCAGTACGCGATAAATTACTCTCTGATCAAGCCCCAGTCGTCGTAATCGGGGCCGCGGTCGAAGTGGGAGACATGGAATTATGGCACGACCTCAACCCCCATTTCGTCGCTGCCGATGGCAGTGTCGGTATCCTCGCTGAACTTGACCCAGCGGGCAACCATTGGGCCAGGCTGGCCTTGGTGGTCAGCGATGCCGATGGCTGGCCATATCTGCAATCTGCGGTTGAGCGAGAAGTCCCCATAGCACTGCATGCACACGGCGATAATCGCGCTCAAGTGGAGTCTACTCTCCAGCGCTGGAGTGTTGCACGGCCACCAGCGATTTTTCTCACCCACCAGACATCAAAAGATCTGGAAGGGATGTACAACCCTGGGGGGTTCACCGATGGTGACCGGGCCATCTGTCTGCTGTTGGCCCTGGGGGTGACTCCTGAGCGTCTGATTCTGGTCGGCTATGACGAGCACACTTTCGGTCGCTGGTCGGCAGTCTCGGACGAAGCCGTCAAGCGACGCAAATTGGGGTGGATGGCTAAGATACTCGACCATCTGGGGTTCGGTGATGGCGAGCGGTGATGATGGCGAAGAGTTGGCCGCGGCGCACCAGCGTCTGCGGCGAGCGACCCTCGCCGCGGTCTTCCTCCTCGTCGGCTTACAGGCTGGGTGGCTATTGGTCATCTCACAGTCGGCGACGCGGGAGGTCAACGATCTAGATACAGCCTTTCACAGTAGTCACTATTTCGAAGTTCCCGATATCACCGCGACCGGAAAACCGATGCCGGTTTCGTTCACTTGTTCAAATGTAATCGGACAAAATAATTCCAGCGTCGGAATCTGGTGGGTATTATATGATGAAAGTGGCTTGGTGGTAGCCGATTGGAATGGTATGTCGGGCGGCGACTGTGGTGGTTTTGACCTTTCCTTGGAGCCCGGGGATTACAAGATTCTCACGGCCGAGGACAGCGGTGCAGATTTCGAACAGAATCTACACCTCAAGGTGTGGAAATCAATTTCATTCGAGGGGCATATGATAGGATTGGTCGTCGCCATACTGCTGGGTGGTGATGGAATCTGGCGGGCGAGGAAGAAAATCAAAGCCCTGAGCGAGCCGACCGCCCAGCACAAAATCGCCCAGAAGGGAGTCTGGGAGCAAGTCCATTCCGAGATGGAGGAGGAAGACCGGATTCAGGCCGAGGTGAGTGAGATTAGTTTAACTGGCTTCGCCGACCAACCCAAAGACGATTCACAGGCCGGTAAGAAGATACCAGAGTTGTCCGAATATGACCAAACCGCTGAGATCGAACTCGCCGAGGAACAGATGGGGGAACTGGATGAGTTGGCGAAAGGCACGATGGCAGGTCTACGCGGACCACTCGAGCGGGATGAGAGAATAAAACGGGTCGGTGACATCTACGACCTGATGGATGATTAGCTAGTCAGGCTGGCTTGAGGAGATGGTTAGTGGGCTCCATTGACGGTTGGAATGACGGGGATGGAAGGGGCTAGATGAAGTCGAACAGCGATGCTTGCCGAGCTCGGTCATTGTTGAACAGGCTCTCTACCGATTTTGCCAACCATTCGATATTCTGCTTGGTATAATTATCCACCCCATAGGTATTGACGACGTGCCCGGTGACGTTAATGTATTTCCGCACCGCACCTTCGGTGACGGTAAGGGCCAGATTCCCGCCGCATTGACGATTATCATCGGCCTCAATCCCTAGCCCTACGCCGGCCATAGCATCGCCGCCCTTCTTAGTCTGGATACACTTTCCCGCCAATGGTAGTCGGCGATATGAATGGGCGCATTTCATGCAGCGAATCTTCTGTCTGGTGAAGGCTACGAGATTTCCTCGTAGGTCGGGCAGGAAATGCGAGCGTACCACACTGCTGGCAACGGTGCGCACATCGACGGCGCGAAGTTTGCGACCGATCTCCAACTGTCCGTTCATCTTGTCGACCATGGTCTCAAGGGTCTTGTAGGCTGATAGTGCCGGGCCGGCATCCAATGAATGGCAATCATGGGTGTAGCCATAACCGCGCAGACTCAGGGGCGTGTCAATGCGCATATCGACAATGTCGACCAAGTCGAGCACTTCCTTGGGTTGGGGTTGGGAGAGGGTGGCCTCGTAAAAGGCGCTGGGGTAGTACCACGCACAATCGACATTGAGCGCTTCTTTGTCGACCTCGGTCGGGTTGATGCGCGTGGTCAGAACCAGTGGTGCATCCATCTGGCCGCCGCGGTTGGCAGGGAGAATCTCGCGACTGAAATTCAACAGACCATCGAGCAGCATCATAATCGCATCCTCATCACCGTCACAATTTCTGCGTTTTGAGGCGTGGAACAAGGGGTGGGCATAACCACCGCTACAATCACTCCAACCGATGATTCGTGATAGCACACCACCGCTGGTGTGTGGAGCTATGGCGATGGTCAGGTGACCGACGAGGTCGTCGGCGGTCTGACAGTTGTAGAATGGCTCAAGGCCATAGAATCGCACCAACAGGTCGTCGACGAATTGGGTTGTGCGTAGGAGGAAATCTTCGGCCCGCTTGCTGATGATGAAATCCTGCGGGTAGAGTTCGACCACCTGCTCACCATCGCGAAGTTCTTGCCCATCGACGTCGATGGTATACCCTAATTGGCGTAAGCGCTCGATGCTGACATTTATTTCTCGGGGACGGAAATGGGTTATCGGAACATCGGACATATCGAAGCGAATGGTACCGTCACGAAATACCGGGAGTCGGTGTGCGGCGCGCAAGATGCCCTTTTCCAAAGCCTCGGGGGTCTGGCCTTTGGACATCAACCCCTTGACGCATTTGACGATTTGCGGCATACGGATGTCGAGATTGTTTCTCGCCGCATCGATAATATTCTGAATCGGTAGTGACTGCATCACTCCCATTCGACGGGCGGTACTGTTTTCGGCCTCGGTGCGCGGCTCGCATCGTCCACCACAGACCTCTCCAGCAGAGGTTTGGGCGATGCAGGTGAGCAGGCCTGAGCCTGCATCACATCTTACGCAGAATCGCTTGCGTACCTGAACTCGTAAAATACCCTTATCGGCGGCGACAGCAAGTCTCCGTTGAGGCCCACCGGCCATGCCGATGGGGAAGAGTGAATGAACCGCCGGGCGCATTTCACGTGGCGCCGCTTTTTCCGGCCGTGCCATTCTGGTGCCGATACGCACCGGCGCCGAATGTTCCCAGCGCAGTTCGCTGGTTTTTCGTACCAACCACATAGCGCCATCTACACGGTGCTCATCTTCTAGGGAAAAAGATTCATCGAGCAATAAAGGATTGTCAGGCCCCGGGTCGAGAACTTCATCCATCGCTTCCTTGCCCATTCGCTCGGTGTCCCCGATATTGTAGCCCTTTTGTCGAGCATCGGTTTCTGCGGCGATACGAATCTGCGCCTTCTTCGCATCCAAGGCGCCGCGACGCACCTCTTCTATCTTGAGCAATGCAGCGACCTGCAACAATTTTTCACTGCGTGCCTGCAGGTGGATACGAGCATCGACAATCTGCTCAACCTTACCCTTCTGCAGGCCGAACCCCAATCCTTCCAGCAAGGCTTCCCACCCCGAAGTGATGAGCAGGTCATCACCGTCATGGTGGTGGGCAAGCCCCAGCACCAGCGCTGATGCCTTGGGTAATCCGTGCACCCGCAAGGTCTCCATTTCTGCTATTTTGTCGTCAAGCAGTGGTTCACACAGATGCACTTCAGGGCCCGGGGTCTCACCTTGAAACTCCTCAAATTGAAATTGTAGTAATGGGGATGGGTCCCAACCCTTCACCCCACCGACAATTCGCAGAACGCCATTTTCGACATGGGATTTCTGCAGTATCGCTAACATTGGTTCTATCCATTCCAGCGGCAGGTCGGCCCACCAGGGGTTATGCGGTGGTGGCATTGAGGTGGCGAACCTATGGGAAATCGCCTTGGCTTGAGGCCAGTTCAGACGTAGCGCCCGCAGGAATTGATGCCACTTCTTGCGGGTGGTCTCGACACTTCCACCCGGAGGGCTTGCCGGGGCACCATCCGGCAACTCATCTTGAGCGAGGCCAGTGATATCGATGAAGTCCAGCAAGCCCTTGTCGTCCAGGGCATCCAGCAGGTCGCTCGCCCACCAATCATTGCTATATGCCGAGGGAACCAATCGTTTGTTATTCTCAAGGAATTCGCCGAACCCCAGCACCAACTCGCCATTATCCCAAATCGTCAGGGTCTCGCTCCCCACTCGTTCCCAGGTCGCCTCGTCATCGACGCGCAGGAACCTGCCATCCTCGAGCAGTAACCAAGGTCCGTCGGCTTCATCGCACGGGGTTACCGCACAGGCTTTGCCGGGACGCTCGATCTTCATTTGCGTGCCAACTGTGAGGAAGTCGTCCATCGCCCTCATGCTGACCGGATTCAGTGAGCCCGCCGCCAGCCCCGAAGTCCTCGGCCGACCATACCTGAGGCGAAATCCACCGGGATTCGAGGGCTCACCGAAGACTGGGCGGCCGGCGATGATATCGTTCATGAATTTGCGCACCGGCTTGATTTGCCGACGCGCTTGAACACCGTTACCAGCATCATCGCCACCCTTGGCGGCGAAAGCCGAGATGAATTCCCATCCCGGCACTCTCAAGCGCTCAGTATGCTTTTGGATCTTCGGTGCCTTGAGGCATAACCCCTCACCGATAACCAGCAGGACGCCGCCGCGAATACGCGCCTCATCGACATTTCTACACTCACCAAAACCACTGCATTCGATAGATTCTGTCGATTCACCATTAATCATCACCGGGCAGGCTCGAACGATGGTATCGATCTCATCCGGGGGTGGGCGATATTGTAGATTTCCGCGATAGAGGCCGAATTCCTCCTTGACCCGTTCAACCTCAGGGGTTGTCGGAAGGTAGGGCCCGATGCCCAGATCCCGGCGAATCATATCGCCGATGAGTACGGCTAGAGCCTGTGCGGTGCCACCGGCGGCACGAATCGGGCCGGCGAAATGCAGACTGAGAAAAGGTGAGCCATCGATATTGTGTAAGAGCCTGACCTCGCTGATTCCTTCGAGTGGAGCTACCAGTACCGCTTCGGTCAGAATTGCCAAGCCGACCCTCAGGCCGACATCGATTGACTTGACGGTATCATGTCCCTCCTCGCGGAAATGGCGGGCCACTTTCTGTGCCATGGTTATCGCCGTAATCTCACGGTCATGCGTCTCGAGCATGGTACGGATATCGTCGGCGATCTCGACTCCATCGAGGTGATTGATGAGCAGTTTCTCGGTACGGCTGGCAAGGTCAGAGGCGCGCGGTATCTCAACCTCCAAGGTGTGGTCGAGCCCCTGCTGGCGCGCTCTTTGCGCCAATTGATAGCATTCTTCGGCGTGTTCATCGAGCCAGATCTGGTAGTTCTCGATTTCCTTGGCAAAGCGCTCTCCGTCGCGGGCCAGAAGTTCATCACGTCCTGACATTGAATCTCTCCAGCCTTGCTCAAGGTGTTCGATGACGGCCGTTTATCATCCCTGCGTCACCCACTATTCCTCATCTTAGCGACCACCCCGACACTTCAACAGTGGCAACAGTCAAGGCGATAAGGTTCATTCACCACCCCATAATACCGAGGTTGGGAGAGTAATGGGGGTTGAGGATGGATTGCGTAGCCAGCCGGCATGGCAGCGCTTGCTAGAGTATGTCAAGGAACTCTCCTACATGCATTCCGATAGCGAGTTATTCACCCTCGCAAGCGGGCGGCAATCACCGCATTTCTTCGACTTGAAACCAGTGATGATGCATCCGGAGGGTAGTGTTCTATTGGGCGAATTGCTCAATATGCGCCTCGATGCTTTGGCACCGGATTTCGTCGGCGGTCTCGAACTGGGGGCGGTACCGTTGACCGCAATCGCTGTGGCTACCGCTGGAGCGGACTGCAAGCGCCACGGTTTCATGGTGCGGAAAGAACCGAAGGGCCGAGGAGGCAGAAAGACCCAGAATCCCCCCGGAATCGAAGGTAGTGGAATAATGGGTGGTGGAAAAATCGTCGTGCTTGAAGACGTTACGACTACCGGTGGCTCGGCCCTGAAAGCAGTCGAACAATTACATCAGAGCACTCCGTGCGAAGTCATTGCCGTCATTACTGTGGTCGACCGCGAGGAAGGCGGGGCCGAAGCATTTGCCGCTGCGGGGATACCATTTGAGGCGCTGATTCGCCTTTCGGACATAGCCGAGTGATTCGATGACACACCGGGTTATTTCTCCTCAGCACGGAGGCGAGGCGGCGGGCCCACTGGCGGCCGTGGACAAGGTGAAGGGGGGGCTGAAATTTCACCTCCACCCCGATGCAATACCTCTGGCAACCCCTTGGCAGGTGGCGCTTGAACGGGCCAGCCGGCTGGCCGAATTGGAATTACCCGGAGGGGTGATACTCGATGCGGCATGCGGCTCAGGGATTCAATTGGCAGCGCATATGTTGGCGACACAAAGGGCTGGCTTAGGCATCGAGGCCGATGAAGTGGTGGCACTCTCGGCTGCTGCCAATATGTGGCGAGTCGGGACCTTTGACCGCAGTGAGGAAGCGCCGTGGCTCCAATCATCGCGGGTAATTGTGGGTGATGGCACCGATTCCAAGGGGGCGATGGCCGTGGTAGGAGAGGTGACGATAGGTGTACTGCAACTCGACCCGGCGCGGCCGCAGAACAGTCGGACACATGGGTTGGATGAAATGTCACCACAACTCGACGAGGTTTTCAGCGCCTGGGCCGAACACCTTGCAGTGACCGAGCGCGGCCCAGCGCTATTGCTCGACCTCTCGCCCAGATTATCTGATTCACAGTGCTCTGAGGTCGAGGCCTTGGCCGAAACACAGTGGCCGGGAGTGGCGAAAACCTGGGAATGGACTTCACGCGGCGGTGGGCGCATCGACCGCCTCTCATTATGGCTCGGCGCTGCCTCAAGCCCGGGGGTCGAGACACGCTATGTCAGGATACCACCACACTCGCAGCAAGCGGCGATAATCGTGGTTGATTCACACACAAGGGGTGAAACCCGCACCGACCCCTCCTCATCACCCATCGAGTCGCCCTCACCATCCGAAGGCTCGGCGCGGTCGCTCCCTCGGGTCGGAGAATACATGACGATTCTCGATGCAGCTCTGGTCTCGAGTGGATTGGCGGAGCCATGGTTGGATACGGTTTTGCCACAGCAAGAGCGATTCAGGTGGTTGGAGAGAGAGGGACGGCGACCGGTGATAACCCATCTCAGGCAGTTGGAAATTGACCCTGAAGGCGAATCACTGCTGGTGCAGGCCAGCGGGAGAATCATCGCTATCATCAGCATGGAGATCACTCTTGAAAACGTCCCATTGCTAGTCGATATCGCAGTTGAGAACAAGTTGCACCCGGTGACGATTCGGGCGCCGCTCGATCCCGAGATTCAACCGCGAGTACAGGCTGCTCTACACAGAATGCTGCGCGACAAAGGGGGGGTAAGTCCAGGATTCGTACTCTGTGACCCATCCTCCTCACGGCTTTTCATCTGTCGCGAATAAGTGCTGGAGTGGGCCTGAAAAACCTGCCAACTGAGCGCCTTCCCGCGTCGTGATATCGCATTTCCACATCGCGGTCTTGATATAGGGGGTTTTAGTCGGGCGGTTGGCCGGACGTAGTCCGTAGGTAGAATTCACCGCCGAGAAGCCAGAGGTTGTCGAGTGTCAAAAAAGCAGGATAGCGAGTTGGGAGACGATTTCTCCTACATCATTCGAATAGCCGATAGCGATGTGGACGGCCTGAAAACATTGGCGGTGGCACTGACCTCGGTAAGGGGTATCGGCATCCGCACCGCCTCAACTATCTGTGCCATATCCGGGCTGAGCCCGAAGAAGTTGGCCGGTCATCTTTCCGCGCAAGAACAGGAAACCCTTCGCGGCGTCATCGAATCATATGCCGAGAATACACCTAATTGGATGCTCAATCGGCAGCGGGATATTGAAACCGGAGATGATTACCATCTCTTCGGCATCGATGTCAAGTTGACAACCAATGATGATATTGGACGTCTGCGAGCGACAAAGGCCTACCGCGGTGTGCGCCACGCCAGCGGCAACAAGGTGCGCGGTCAGCGCGGCCGCAGTAATGGTCGCAGTGGTCTTACCCTCGGCGTGCAGAGAAGTAAGTGAGGTGGGATAAGATGGGTCACCCAAAGTTTTCTCGTAAGAAGTACGATTCACCTACTCATCCTTGGAAGAGTGCTCGAATCAAGGAAGAGCACGCCATCAAGGCCAATCACGGGCTGAAGAACGTCCGTGAGATATGGAAGGCCAACTCAGCCCTTCGCCGCCACCGCCACCAAGCGATGAAACTAATCGGCCGCACCGCCTCGACCGATTTGCACTTGACGCGTGAGCACGATGACCTGCTACGTTCGCTTTACAATAAAGGCTTGATTCCAGACGGTGCAACTATGGACAATATTCTCGAGTTGTCGGTTGAGGACATGCTCGGACGCCGTTTACAGACTCTGGTGCGCTTGAAGGGACTTGCAGTCTCACACAAGCAGGCGCGCCAACTCATCACCCACGGCCATATCGCCATCGGCGAGCAAAAGGTCACCATCCCGGCCTATCCAGTCAGCCGTGAAGAGGAGGAGGGAATCACCTACGTCGGTCGCTCGGTGATATCCAATCCCAATCATAGTATTCGTCAAGATATCGAGACCCTGCGCTCGACCGTTGAATATGGCGAGGAAGAACCGGTCGAGATGGGCGAGGTTTTCGTCAAGAGCGATACCGAAGTCATCGCCGAGCGCGCCGCCGCTGCACCTTCGGCCGACAGCACCATGCCTGCTGAGCCAGCCGCCGAGCCAGCACCGGAAGGGGGTGAAAAGTGATGTCCCGTAAAGCCATAGTCAACATCTACAGTTCGTACAATAACGTATTGATGACCGCTACCGACTTGACCGGTGCCGAAACCATCGCCAAGTGCAGTGGTGGACAGATGGTCAAGAGTGGTAAGGATAGCGGTGGCCAGTTCGCCGCCACTCGTGCCGCCGAGCGTCTCGCTGACATGCTCAAAGAACGCGATTTCACCCAAGTAATCGTCAAGTATCGCGCCCCGGGTGGCAACAAGTCGCCAAATACTGGGCCCGGTGCCCAAGCGGCGATACGAGCGATGACCCGTGCCGGCATGTCGATTACCAGAATCGAAGACGTAACTCCTATACCACACGATGGTACCAAAAAGAAGGGTGGCCGCCGTGGTCGCCGAGTCTGAGTGGAGGAATTATTATGAAAGCAGAGATTATTAAGAACGAAGGCAATCAGATTCAACTCCTTCTCAAGGATGCTAAAACTTCTGAGGTCAACGCATTGCGCCGCACCATTCTCTCAGATGTGCCGAAGATGGCAATCAGCCGAGTGCGCTTTGAGATGGGCATGATTGAAGATAATGGTGAGAGTTACGAGTCGGTCAACGTTCTTCCCGACGAAGTTATTGCCCATCGCTTGGCGATGCTACCCATTCCAACCTACTACGATCGTTTCTGTTTCCCGGAGGAAGACCCAGCTAACGAAGGCTTGCCAGAGGACCAGTGGGGAAGTCCTGCCTCGCAGATAATCTACCACTGCAGTGTGCGCGGACCTCCCAAGGACAGCGAAGAAGAATTTGTTGTCGTGCGAGCCGGAGACCTCAACGTTCTCGGCGAGGCCGACCTGCAGATTCCCGAACAATACAAGGGCATCCCTCTGACCACCGTGATACGTGGCCAATATCTGGAATTCTACGCCTATGCGGTAATCGGGCGCGGGAGCGAGCACGCCAAGTTCATACCCGCATCCGGCGTCACCTTCTATCAGCGTGAAGTTGCCAGATTAATGACCAAGGGTAAGAAATCAAAGGTGCTTTTCGACCTTGACCTCACCACCGAAGATGGGCGGGCCATCGATGCAAAATTATTCGGCAAGGATGGCTTGATCGATGATTTCGACACGGTCGAGGAAATCCGCCGCGCCCTGGCACATGTCAGCCGCGGCACCAACCGCGACACCGACTTTGGCGATGCCATCGTATTGGAGGAAGTCGCCGGCGAGTTCGTGTTCACCTACGAGACCGATGGCGCCCTCAAACCAGAAGAGGTATTCAACCGGGCCTGCGAGGAACTCTCGGCTCGCTTCGACCGCATCTCCGACGAACTTGACCTAGCACTGGCTTGAACACCTTCCGTCCATGGCCTTACCTCCTCGGGCATTCAAGGGTCGGTAAGTCCTAGTATTCTCAGTACAAACCATCCGGCAGGTGGGATGAGTGAACAATGCGGTAGCGCGTGCCGGTGGGCATGTTACTCTTATCTTCAGCATCCAAGACGATTCAGAAAATCCCGATGCCCAAGGTAGTCGCGGCGCCGGTTTCTGTCTCCGACAGGGCGCCGAGGTCAGCGTCAACATCAACCTGCCATCAGGTGGTGAGCACCCAGATGATGAACCGCTGGTCGACATCGCAGTATTCGACTACGATGGCTCTGTCGCACCGATTGAGTGTCTTGAACCGTATCAGGTCTTACTAGAAGAGTTACAGTCTAGCGGGCAATTTTCCGTTTCCGGCCACGATATCGAACTGAAGGTGATGTTGGAACTACCGCGCAGTCAAGGATTCGGAATGTCGGCCGCAGGTCTGTTGGCTGCGGCGCGGGCGCTGATTGGGGCGGTGGGAATTGCCGATGCGGAAGAGGAGGGCGGTATAGGGGGTGTTGCGAGCGACGCCGATAACCCGCCGACAGAGTACGACCTTGCGAGCTTGGTTGCCCACCGTACAGAGCGTCGATTATCTTCGGGTCTGGGCGATGTTCTGGCATTATCAGCGGGGGGGATTGAACTTCGACTCGAGCCGGGGGCACCGGGTGAGTATGGTCGAGCGGTTGGATTTGATGCTGCACTCTCGCCCATTCTGGTATGGGGTGAGGTGGGTAAACATACCGGAGATTACATTGACGATGCGGCTTGGAAAGTACGAATCTCTGCCGCTGGTGAGGATGCTGTCAGCCGTTTACGGCAGGGCAAATGGGATCAGAACAAGTGGCCGGAACTACTGCATGAATCAGCCAACTTCGCAGAGATATCGGGCTTGCATGGTGAGGAGACCCGGCAAAGATTGTTGAACAAAGTTGAGGAAGTTCTCACTTTGAGTGGCCAGTCCGAAGGTCATGTGGCGCGATTATGCATGCTCGGCACCAGTGTCGCCATCCTCCCGCTATCACTTGATATGAGTCCAAGTGAATCTGATGTTCGATGCATTACCACACAGTTGGATGCACTAGGTTTGAATTACCTGCGAACAACAATTTGAGCGGATGATATTATCCATGGTGGCGAGGTCGGCATGACATGGCTAATATGGGTTGGATACTGGTCGTAACAATGGTCGGCCTAGCACTCATCATCGCTGGCGCACAATTGTCGTCGCAAGAAGATGAAGAGGATGATGTAGGGGATATAGGGAGTGATGAAGATAATCGTATTCTCGATGTCTGTCTACAATCACATTCCGAGGACCTTACCCACTACCACACAAATCTTGAGATCAGTATTCGTGGCGAGGACCGAGCAATCTCGTCAGGCACCGGAGTAACTTCGACCTGCATGAGTGGAATCCATACCCATAGCGATGATGGTACCTTGCATATTGAAACACCGGGGGATATGGAAGCGCGCCTCGAACACTTCTTTGAAATCTGGGACGAGCCATTGAGCGGCACGCAGTTGATGGATGCTACTGTTGGCCAAGGCGAATCAATTACAATGACTGTTGATGGAGTATTGGTCGAGGATTATGAGAACCACATATTTGCAAATGGCCAGGAGATTATCATTAAACTGGAATGACCTCTCAATCCTCAAAAAGGCGCGACAGGTCGAGCGGACTGGAATCGAGCAATACGGTTCCCGGAATGTGGACATTCTCGCAGAAACCATGCCGATAAACGATTGCCCCCTGCCCCCATTCCTCAACATAACGTGCAGTCTGCTTACCGGTTTTCTTGCGCTGGAACGAGACGTCGGCACCATAGAAATGCTTTGCGTCAATCCAAGCCACCGGTTGGCCGTTGATACGCACATCATCGAGAATCAGTAGGTCGGGCGTCCGAATCGGGCGCCCGTGTTCGTGGGTCTGCTCTTTGACCATCTCGCTCTGGCGGCGAAATTGTACCCCGTTCTCACTGAACCAATCGCAGAGGATGTCCTCGAACAGTTCGGCCCGGTCGTGGGTCTCACTCTGGTCGACGTTTGAGACCCGGTCGGCTTTCTCGGCCTTGGTGAATTCTTTAATATCCCGTTTGGACAAGTTCTTCTCAGGGGTTTTTAGAGCATCTTTGATGCGCGCTTTAGACCACCCGCGGGCTGAGAGAATCGCCCGGAAGGTGTTCACTGGGGGGGCATCGTATCTCTGCGACAGGTCGAGAACCCCAACCCCTTCTTCATACAGTCTCAAGATATCTTTGGCTTGGCGCTGTAGGCGGTGATGACCGTAGACCGTCTTCTCCTGCAATAGGGCCGAGCGAAGTGAAAGCGCTTGATCGGTATTGATTTGATTTTCCTTCAGGGCTTGAGCGATGTCCTCGACCCGCGAATCGGGTAGATAACCGAACTCCCCTCTTTTGATTACCACTTTGGAAGCGGTCTCCTCATCGGCCAAGGGAACCGGCGAATTGCTCCAGACTAGGTCATGGCGTTGTGGAGTCAGGTTTTCGGGAAAGGCCATGGGTAGAGGTTTGCGGGTAAAACGAGCGATGGCGGCGGCACAAGCATCCGCATCATATTCCGCATATCTCTCCAGCAGAGCGGTGCGAGGGGCACCGCCATATCTACTCGCTCTCCGCTTTTTATTACCGCGCTGTGGCCGTCGCTTTCTGCGGCTATCGTTGGCGCCCATGGAATCCCTCGGTCTTAGCCCTGAGACGAACGCTCTTGAACATAGGGACTGTTATGGGTTGGCGATAAGCGGTGATGATTTGGCTTTGAGATGACTGATATCAAGTCTTCACTGACTGCGGCGAGCGGCGATTTGTTCCGGCGTCCATCCGGCGCCCAGCAAATCCTCGTCAGTCCATTCATAGTCATCCGAAGCCTCAGCAACCCCTTCCTCAGAAGCCCCTTCCTCAGAAGCCCCTTCCTCATCTGCGTCGAAGGTTTGAGATTCATCCACTCCCCCGCCTCCGACAAAAGCATCGGGCTGAGTCTTACCAGTGGGTCGAGGTGCTGGGGTCTTACTACCCAGCCATGCGACCGCCGCCGCGGCGACTACCAGTAATGCTACTATTCCCGCTACGATGTACATCAAATTGTCCTCGGTGATGCCGCCGTCACCGGCAACCTCATCGTCACTACCAGAGGTCTGACTATCATCATCTCCATCGGTTCCCGGCGAGACATCTTTGGTACATCCGAGCACATCGACAGGGGTAAGTGCCGGGGTGTTGGCACATTGATCGGCGTCATCATAGACACCGTCATTATCACCATCTCTCTGGGAGGCGGCGCAACCATTGGTATCGACATCGGAGCCGATTGGGGTTCCAGGGCAATTATCGGCACCGTTGAGAACTCCATCATTATCGACATCGTCATCTTCACTCAGATCATTACAACCATCTTGATCCAGATCTTGACCAGGACCTGCAATTCCGACTTCTCCAAGTGGACAACTATCATCCTGGTCGTCATATCCATCGGCATCATCATCATCATCCTCAACCGAATCCTTGCAACCATCACTATCGTGGTCGGTGGCGATATCCGCGGTCCAATCGGTCGCCCCATCGGGGCAATCATCGGTCAGGTCGGGAATGCCATCGTTATCGTCGTCATTATCCTCGGAGTCGTCACGACAGCCGTCGGCATCATTATCGTTATCGATACCTGAAACCCAGCCGTGCAATCCCTGCGGACAGGAATCGACATCGTTGTCGATTCCATCACCATCTATGTCATCATCACAGACATCACCGATTCCATCGCCGTCGAGGTCGGCTTGGTCGAGGTTGGATATATTGGCGCAGTTGTCCAATTGGTCGACCAATCCATCTCCATCGGTATCGATGTCTTCACAGCCATCGGTATTTTCGTCATTGCTGGCATTTGAAATCCATCCGACAGGACCTTTCGGGCAGATGTCGGGATGGTCGTCGAGGACTCCGTCATTGTCGTCATCTGGGTCTTCAAGCGAGGCATCGAGACAGCCGTCGCCATCGTGATCGGAATTGTTATCTGAAAACCAACCGGTTGCGCCCATATCGCAATCATCATCATGATTTGCCAGACCATCATTGTCGAGGTCATCGTCGCAGGCATCGCCCAAACCATCCGAATCGTGGTCATATTGGTCTGGATTAGCATCGGCGGGGCAGTTGTCGGAACCATCGGTGATACCGTCGCCATCCAAATCTTTGGAATATCCCCAGATGGCCAGGTCGGAATTGCCGACACTGGTGTTCTGGGCGCCGGAGAAGGTTGCGGTCAATTGGTAGTTCACGACACTGACCGCTGAGCCGGTCGAGTCCAAAGCGATGCCGATACCCTTGTCATTGCCAGAACCACCAGCGGCGATACCCCAGTTCCAATTTCCGGAATTGTCCAGCATAGCGAGTAAGATATCATCGCCCCCAGAGGTCGAAAGGTTCTCACTACCGAGGGAGAACGAACTTGAAAGTTGACCCAACAACAAGATGTCGTCATTGGCTGTTACCACCATGCTGTCTATCGATTCATAGCCGCTGCCACCGGCACTGATGACGTTGCTCCAGTTTCCATCAGCGGCGGAAGTGGCGACGAAGAGGTCGAACCAGCCATTGCTGACGACGTATGAGGCATTACCGAAACTAGCTGTGTCTTGGAATGCGCCCGTGGTGAAGACCGTGCCATTACTATCGACAATACATCCGGTACCCCAGTCATCATTGACCCCTCCGGCGCTATAGCCCCAGCCCCACGAACCGTTATCGGTGATATGGGATATGATTACGTCAGAACCCCCGGCACTGGTTAGTGACATCGGGTTAAGCATGATATCACCGAGGAAGGAGCCAGCGAAATAGACCTCATCCATCGGGCCGAGACATAGACCTCCAAATGGCTCGAAACCGACATCTCCGGCAGCGAATCCACCTACGGCCCATTCCCAGGTCAGTGAACTGGAGAGTTTTGCGACCGCAAGGGAGTATGAGTCCCCACCCGAAGGAATAGTACTGGAGCCGACATTCAGCATACCACGGAAAAGCAGTGAGACGAAGACACTGTCATTTGAGTCGACAACGACATCAATCGCTATCTCGTCATTGACGGTGCCGACAGATTCTACCCATTGCCAAGCCCCGCCTGAGGATAATTTAGCGACAAAGACATTGCCTTCATCTTCATCCTGTCCTTTGCTCAGTGCAGTAAGGCTTCCAAGGCTCATCGAGCAGGCCTCACCAGCGGTCCCAGAGCAATATAGGCCGGTGATGATGATATCTTCATTGCTGTCCAAAGCGATTCCGGCTACCGAGTCGCCACCGATGTCGGTACCGCCACCTACCATCCAATCCCAAGTGCCGTTGGGGAATGCCTTGGCGATGAAGAAATCCTCATCGTATTGTAGTCCTGTCGCCTGTAATCCACCCTCGTCACCAAACATAATGTTCTCAATGAAGTTGCCAGCAACGTAGATTGAACCATCGCTTGAGGTTGCTATTCCAGTGACCACGTCATCCTCAGAACCACCCGCAGATAAAGACCAGGATAGAGGTGAGCGGGCGCTGGCATCCCGAGATTGAGTAACTTCGAAGAGGTCTTTTTCAAATGAGGAGAACTCGATTGCCATCGCCCAAGCAGTCGAGGTCAACATTGCGGCGATGAATAAATTCAGTATTACCGAGCGTAGTTGCATGGGATAGGCGACCACATCATCCCTTTTCAAGCAATTCCGTTACGGAATCAACAAGAATGTCCTATTTTTGGACAAAGGTCAAACTGGGTCGTAAGGGGAAAGCCGAGCCACCGCGGCCGCCCACATCCTCACCATCCCCAAATTTCCAAGCGGTGAATTCCTCTAATTCCAATTCAGTACAGATGAAACCCGAGTTGGCGCCTAGAATCGCACTTTCATCCAGCCCACCGAGCAGTAGAGCCCGATCCTCATCCGACCATTTGAACACCTGAGGCAACATTTTCTTCCGCCAGAAAGTGATGACTTCGCCCTTTTGTTCACCCTGAGCATATGGTTTTGCAATCAGCACTTTCTGGAATTGTTTAACATCTCCGCCATCGTCGATGAAGCGCAATGCCGAGACTGCCAAATCCACCTTCCAGTCAACGGTGGTCTGGGCAATGGCCTTGGTTGGTGGTTGGCCGAGATGGCGCTGTGCCATTCTTCTGGTATTGCGTGCCGAATCAAGGAATTGTCGCAGGTAGACCTCGCCGGCCAGTATCTCATCGTCACCGGCTTCAACATTGCCATATCCTTTCGGCATCACGCGGGTGGCGTTGAGCCCGCCGGTGCCCAGACCTGACCACCATTCCTCGGCCAGATGCGGAGTGGCGGTTTGCAGCATGTAGCACCACGCCTTCAGCAAGTCTAGTCCGACTTCAGAATTTGCTCCCCCTCGGCGGGTATACCAGTTGAGGTCTTTGACCAAATCGTAATGGCTTATTTCCACCGCTCGACGTAGGTCGGCATTATCCATCGCCGTCATCCATTGCCGCACCTGTTGGCGGATGCGGGCCTTCATCCAGCCATCGATAGACGATGCGGTTCCAACCCATTCTGAAATGGTGGCGGGGATTCCATGTAGCAGGCTGACCTGACGCCAGGCTGCAAGCACTCCCTCGTCAGACCAATCCATCCCAGCTTCGGGTTGCGCCGAGAAGAGGATGAACAGGCGTACTGTATCTGCGCCAAATTCGCTGACAAGTCCCTCCGGGCTGACGGTATTTCCCAGTGATTTCGACATCTTCGCTGAGCGAATTCCCAACTCAGCACCACAAATGGGGCACATCTTTCCGGTTAAATCCACATGGAGAGTGATACCACAGGGCTTGCAGTGAGGAGCCGGTTTGTTGACCATGCCTTGACACAACAGCGTCTGAAACGGCTCGTCATGCGATAGTAAGCCGAGGTCTCGCAGGGCCTTGGTCCAGAACCGAGCGTAGATCAGGTGCATCTGCGCGTGCTCGATGCCGCCGCAATAGAAATCGACATTCATCCAGTAATCGGCAACCTCGCCGTCGAAGCACGCATCGTCATTCATGGCGTCGCTGAAGCGCAGGAAATACCACGAAGAATCAACGAAGGTGTCCATTGTATCGGTTTCTCGGCGCGCCCCGGAACCGCAGGTCGGGCAATCGACATTGCAGAAGGGGTCCGAGGACTCAAGCGGATTTCCATGTCCGGTGAACACGACATCATCGGGTAGCAGTACCGGTAGTTGTGATTGTGGAACTGGCACAATTCCGCATTCCGGACAATGGATTATCGGAATCGGCGTGCCCCAGTAGCGCTGTCGAGAAATCAACCAATCACGAATCTTCCATTGTACCGTGCCCTCGCCCATCCCGATTTCTTCAAGTGACTCGATGACTGCCCGATTTGCCTCCTCTCCTGATTTTCCATCGAATCCCGGTAAAGGCGATGCTACCATCGGCCCATATCCTTCGTAGGCTGAGGCCATCTCGCCCACTTCATCGTCGGCTTTCTCGACCAGGACCTGGCGGATGGGAATGTCGTAATTCTTCGCGAAATCAAAGTCGCGCTGGTCGTGGCCCGGCACCGCCATCACCGCACCGGTGCCATATGCGGCGATGACGAAATTACCGATCCAGATGGGCACCTCTTCACCGGTCAGCGGATTGATGGCAAAACGACCGGTAGGGACCCCGACCTTCTGCTTCAGCATGCCGCGCTCGAAGTCGGACAGCGCCACCACCTCGTTGCGCA
>JYMV01049390.1_pt1 | contig 25165 bp, 28 predicted proteins | sample 338911 | NCBI WGS metagenome assembly JYMV01 (sample SAMN03354496, study PRJNA234377) | hydrothermal vent metagenome | biome: Deep sea; feature: Hydrothermal plumes at the Eastern Lau Spreading Center, Western Pacific Ocean; material: Seawater | place: Tonga | collected 2009 | depth 2000 m m
TTATCGCCTTTTAGCCGGTTTTGGTTCAGATGACATAAAGATTTCAACAAGAATGCGGGAAATACGCTAACACCGCTTGTCACCTGTGTTTTTTTGCATACAATACAGTTGCAAGACGTGTTCTTTTCCAGGTGTGACTATGTTAGCCGACGGCGAACCTGCATTCATAGGTCTATTTGTAATCTTTGCCATTATGGTATTCCTGGGCATCGGCGCAAACATGGGTTGGCTAGGCGTGGTGTACTAAATCGATGTCTCGGTAATTTGCCCGCCCTATTAAGCGTCATGTACTCCGGATCTAAACAGGCAGAAATCAAGCTCTCCAAGAGGCTTTCCTTTGCGCTGTCTTCTTTTCTAGCAGTCGCCTGCATGGTGTGCGGGGCGACGCTATTGACGAGCTGTGGCGGCGAGATGGGCACAGATGCGGAACTGTCGAAGAATGTCTATATGGAGCTGGTTGACTGGCATGTCTCCGGGCTCTGGGTGATCAACTGTCCGGTAGCCTGGATTCGCGTAATGAACTACAACCGCGTGCCAGTGAAGAATCCCAAGATCAGCTATGCGACTTATGATTTTGAAGGAAAGCTGCTAAACCACGGTACTTATACGATGGAAGGAGAGGTGCCTGCCGGTCAGGTTAAGAACTTCATCGAGCAGTATCTGGGACTTGTAGACCTGCACAGCGACAAGCTCGCAGTGAAACCAATCGGCGTCGAACGCGAATAACCTACTGTAAGGTCGACGCCATGCAAGCGCGCTACGCCCCTCTTTCGCAAGAGGATTCCGTAGGGGCGATTCCATGCACCGCCCGGTCGATGCGGTGTTTGCGCTAACTCTTTTCTTCGCCGTGAATCAGATAGCCGCACACTGATTGATCTTTGAAAATGTACTGTTGCCGCGAGATCTTTGTATTGAGTACATTTTGAATGAGGTGCAGTTCTAAAAGGCAGAATTGGCGATACTTGGCTGCGAGATTGTAAATGGCGCAATTTTTGTGCACCAGAAAAAAATTGCCGTCAGGCAGTCGGTTCCATTCGCTCATGTAGCCTGCATCTCGAAAGTATTTGCACAGTCCCTCCACGCGTTCTTCGAGTGGTCGAGTATGCAGTCGTGCCCTTAGATCGCGAATTAGTCGATCGTTGGCGGTGTTTAAGAAATCCAATACGCCACGGTGGCCAGAGTCTGCACATATGGTGTCTAGGAGGTTTAGCGCTACCCCCTCGTAATCATCCGGAAAAGACGATTGTGATTTTGCCGTCAGCCTGAACATATGAACTGGGCGCCCGATGTCGGTTTCCTCAATTCGATATGTGACGATCCCTTCCTTTAGTAGTGATGAAAGATGGCGTCGAACAGCTGTATGAGTCACCTTTCGCAGTTTGCACAAATGAGCTACCGAGAGTTCTCCATTGAGCTTAAGCAATCGCATAATCTCGCTGCGGCTCGTCTCGGCAACTTGTCGTGGAGTGCGTGTGCGTGTGCGTGTGCGTGTGCGTGTGCGTGGGGTAGCGATATGCGCCTCCAAATGCCTGTCTATTCGTATTGTTACACATTTATGTGTATAAATACTGGCGTTCATTTTACGGCGTGTGTAAGCTGAGTTCAGAAACACAAAAGACCGGCAGAAAGCCTTCTGTCGGGGGAGATTGCTATGGAAATCAACGCGTATTCAATCGTTTCGGATGTCTGCGAAGGCATCGGAGACTGCTTCGCGGCATGCCCCGTCGATTGTATAAGCTGGGCTCCGGACAAAACTAACGACAAAGGAACTAAATACGCCTACATCCGCGGCGATGAGTGTATAAGTTGCGGCGGATGCCTGGCCGCATGCCCCATAGAAGGAGCGATTCTGGATGAATGGTTCCCAGAACTACAGAAGGTTTAGTGTGATCAAGGCTTGTTTGAACTACGTTGGTTGTAGCCAGTTGTAGATTGCTGGCGTTCGACGCATGGCGTCGACCTTACAGTAGGTTATTCGCGCTACCACTTCCACTGAAGCAAAAGGCGCACATCATGCGCCTTTTCAAATACCTCGTCGGGCAGACTTTGGTGCCCTCTGGGCATGCTTTATGCACGTCTTACGGTGAATCGGGGGCGTGACGCGCGTCGAGGTTTAGTACTGCTTGTATTCCTTGTTGAAGAAAGAACTCTTCAGCACAAAGAAAGTGATGGTGCCGTAAAGCAAGAGCAAGACGGCAAACATAAGGAATGGAATCTTCTCGTAAATCTTGGCGAACGGTCTAGCGATGAAGTCGATTAAGAACAGTCCACATGCTGCTGCTGGCATTTCCCTGGTCTCCTTGACAATGCTATCGATTATAAGCATCGAAACGGTTAAGAAGAAGTGAAAACCGCTCAGGTTGGGCTTATTATTCTGTAATGCAGTCAAGGGGAACCGTGCGGATATTTATAATCCGCCTGTTCATGCTCGTTTTCGCAAGGTGTTCGAAATGCGACCAAAAGCCGCTAGTGATCAAATTCTTAGTTACGCCAGTACGTGAAGTACTTCTTCCAGTGGTCAACCAGGAAAGGCGCGAGAAGTTCAGGGCACATAACGCAAAGCACGCAAATGACCAAGGCGAGCGTTAAACCGAGGGAAAAAACCCAGATCATGATTCTCGAAAAAACTCCAACTGTCTTGAAACTTACTACCAGCCAAGTTGACGAACATCATCGTTTCGACCCGTTTAAGGTCTGGTTAAGGAAAAAGTTTATTCAGTTTAATGAAACCTGTCTAGTCTGTTTCCAGAAGGGCAAAGTGGGACAGTGAGCCGCTTTCCGTGGCTTGAAACCCTCACGCAAGGCGGGTCCGATCGCTTGAAAACACGAGTGAGCCTCCGGAAAGATAGCGGAAAACTTTCTCCGCAAACGCTGATTTAATCAACGTTTCCGAAACAAAGTGGCTTGCTTTCCAACACCAAAACTGCCGGCAGCCTCCAAACCAGTTCAAAGAAACACTGATGAGCCCAAACGAAAGGGGGTTGACCGATGTTCAACCCCCTTTTCAATTTTTTCTCTTCTCCACGTGGGCGACGCCCGCGCCGAGTCTTAGTTATGGTCGAGTGCTACGTCAACCTGCAATGCACCGGTGCCTTGGAAAACGACCGTTGTTACTGAAGGATCGCCTTCGACGTCCATCGAAATATGGGTCTTCAACAAGTCTTTGGGAGCATTCATTTCAGGATTGAACGAACTTGAACTCGTTCTCGAGGTGCGACGCTTGCTGGAATGGTGCGCAACCGGGGTGGTTGTAACCGCAGAGGCGATCCGTTCCTTATCTCTGTCCTTTTCTTCCTTAACCACAGGCTTCTTCGCTATCACAGGCTTCTTAACCGGCTTTTTCGAACCGACCGAGGATGACGAAGCGACAGCGTCGGCGGGCTTCTTCTCAGCACCAGACGCGGCAAGCAACTCTTCCTTCTCGCCAATCGGTCTGCCGTGCGGCACGCCGTAGGAGACGTAGACCTTAGTCGGAATCAAGTCCTTGCTGCCGCCTTCAGCAGACGCAATCATTACTGGCGCGTTTTGCTGATCGAGGTAAGCGGTGGCATTGATGGGAGCGCGCGAAACAACGAGCGAAAGCTGCTCGGTGCCAGGGTTCTCGTCGAACTGCAGGTAAGTCCCGTCGCCGGGAATCATCACATCGCGGCCATGAGCAACTCGGTTGTCTTCATGCATACGCTCGTTGGGGAAGAGCACAGCACGCTCGCCGCGGCTGCCGTTCTTCAAGAGGACATAAGCGTATCCATCTATATTAGGTATGAGGTGAAAGCGCACCTGATCGCCTGTTTTGAACGGGTACTTGTTGCTGACCTTCATGTGCGCGCCGCCACGCTTCAGCTCGATCCAGTACTGGACGCCAGTATTGGATTCTTCTTTCTGGTTGGTCAGCTGGGTACGAAAGAGGTCTTTCGGACCGGGAACGATTTTGTCAGCCTGCCCCGCCGAAAACGCCGGCAGCGCCGCCGTTATCAAGGCACACAGTGCCACTGGAAGGGTTCTACGGAAATTCATTACTAATCCTCCATCTGCTTTCATTCTTGCACAAGCGATTTATTTATGTAGGACTGCTAGTCGGGTCAGAAAAACCTTGCTGCGCGGGCGGTCCTGGAGCGCTGATGTACTTGAACTTCTCTTCTCTACGGAAAGCAGTCCAGGTTTTAGGAGGTCCGCTTCAATTTCTATTCCATTACTTGGCTCGTGCTGCTTCAAAAACTTCAAAGCGTTCGCAAAGAAGGCATTTGTGGCTTCTTGGTCACCATAGATTGCAAACGGCGTATGGGATGAGACCGCAATGAAAGTTTCGGCGCCCGACGGATCCCCGAGAGCATAACAATCGTGCAAAACGTTCTGCTGCTGTTTCACCTGAATATTGGCAAAACTGGTTTCGAGATTAGATGGGCAGGTGAAATAGTCTCCGGCAGAAAGACTGTATTCCTCGGCGTGCTTTTGCTTCGAATCGCTGGGTGCCGGGGCGCTTTTCGCAGCTAATTTGAGGTCTTTGGCCCCGGCATCGGACTTGCCGCCTTTTGCCGCCTTAGCTGCCGCATTAGCAGCTTCTTCCTTGGCCATATCTTCCTGTGAAGGCGGGAAAAGAGTGTCAATATCGCCGCCGGAACTGGACTGGTGGAAGACATAAATGTAGGAAGGCTCATCCACATTGACTTTCATGTAGAAATTGGTGCCGTTGCGCAGCGTTACGCCCGGTTTGTAACGCTGGAAAACATTCTCCTTGCCGCGTCTCGGGTCGTTGTACTTCCCTTCGAGCGTCACCCATGGGATTTCCGGCTTCATGACGTATTCCGGCGGCAAAATATTGGGCTGAGGAGCACGCGCAAGCACCATTACAGCTCCGGCGCCGATGCCGAGCATCAGTAAGACCATAATCAGCGTGCTGTTCACAAATGCTGCCTTCCGTGGCTTGTACTCGATATCCGAAATCAGTTTTTGACCGCAGGTCTTGCAGAACCGCGAGGACTCCAAGTGCGACGCGCCGCACTTAGAGCAGTTTACACGAGCGACTTCCGAACAGCCGGCTTTTACGGTCGGCGTGCCGGGAGCAGGCTTAGGCAGGTCGATGGCACTCTGGCTGAGTTTGCGAGCCAGCGTTGCCTCCCCGCCCTGGGCGAGACACTGCAAAATAACATCAACCCAGAGCATCTGTTGCAGTCTCGTCCCATCGCTTGTATCAGGCTCTGGAGGCAGAGATCCGCAATGCATACCGATTACGTGACCGTCTTTGAACATAGGACATCCGGACGACTCCGGCGAAAGCACCAGGTTGTGCACGAGGTGATTGGGGTCCGCTTCGCGAAGACTGCCTAAAAGACTGCCTCTCCGCGTGGACGGGCGCCCGTCGGATGGCTCTACCGTAAGACTTTCGATCTCGTCATAGGGCTTGAGCTGAATTTGAACGGCAACGGGGATGGGCGCAGCCGTGCGGTTATACGGGCTGCGGTTCGGTGCTTGCTCCGCAATTTGCGGCGTCTGTCGCAATTCGGCAAGCGTTTGAAAAACCGAATAATCATCCAGTCCGGCCAGGCGCCAAAGCTCATTGGCAGGCGTTGTCCCGTCCAGAACCGGCCAAAGGAGTTTCGCACGCTCGAGCGAATCACCAGTCAATTTGCTCGTGTTGAGTTCTGGTGAAAGCCGCAGCCAAAGCGTCTGCGCCCCACCAATCTCCTGCTGCATCTTGGGCAACTCGTCGTACCGGCGATGCGATTCGATCAAAAGCATGTCCGCCGGGCGCTGAATAGGCCGGCTGGAGAGCCAATCCGGACTCTTCGCAGAACGAAAATGGAAATTTCCGTCCAGTTTGGATTCGAAGATTTGATAGAGCGCATACTCGTTTAAAAGACCGCCGTACTGCGCGTGAAGTATCTTTCCGTCTTGACAAAAGATCCGCGCGATTGTGCGGTTTCGCTCGTCGGTAATGACGAGAATGCCCTCCTTACGGGCGTTTGTTATGGTTTGAATAACCATTGCCAGATCAAGTTCTGAAAGCGAACCACCCATGCCTTGCTCTAGAGAAGCTTGCGGGACGCTGTTCTTCTGAATCAATTTGGCGATCGTATCAATAGATAGATCCGGCAAAGTCGGGCGCGTAATCAGGACTACTGCATTGTTCTTTTGAAGCGAAACTTGCGGAATATAGTCGGTCATGGCTTGGGTAGCCATTTGCGTCGTAGAAGAACGACTAAAGCGCGGATGAAAGAGCGCCTTCGAAACGCCTCGTTCCTCGCCGGAGCAGGGGAAGCGGATTTTCAAAGCCTCGAGGTGATCTGCGAAAAGAATGATGGAGTGAGCGGTTGTGGCTACTTTGTCCCCATCAATGAGCCAGCAAGTCGCCAAAATCTCGTCGTTAGAAGACGTCCGGTCGATGATTACCCCAACCGACCCGGCATATTGCCTGGCTTCAATTTTGGTATTCAGCCCCGCAGCCCCTCGAAGTCAAGATCCGAATCTATCGGTCCAGTGCCCCACTCTGGCGACCGCTCCACCCGTGGGCGACCACAGTCTCCGTATACAGTATAGAAGGCCTTATCTATGTTGGGGGTTGCCGGGCGGAAATTCGTGAAGCCAGGCCGGCGGGCGGCTGCGCAGCTGGACGGGATTGCCACGGACCGGCGATAGCACGGACCGGCGACCGACCAACGCTCGCCACTGACCGGAGCCATAGGGGAGATACCATGCATCGCCCGGTGCGGACGGAACATCATTTGACCAGAGGCGTCGTTTAAACCCTGCCCATTCGCATGGTCCATTCGCCTGGTCCTTTGCTCGGTCGATTTGCTCGGTCCATTTGCCCAGTCCGTTGACCTGGTCCGTTTGCCTGGTCCCTCCTCCGAAGCAGCCGGGAGAGAGCCGGCACGGTAGAACCCTGACAGCGCCTAGATTCTCGGCGGGATGTTTCGAGAGATTAAGGGACTACGTTATAATGAACGTCCGCAGGCGCCGAGACCCCAGGTATATCTGGTAACCTAATGTCTCTCACGCGATGCGGATTCGGGCGCTCGTAGCTCAGTGGATAGAGCCCCCGCCTTCTAAGCGGGTTGTCGTTGGTTCGAATCCAACCGAGCGCGAATTTTTCCCATCGCAAGGGTCATTAGCTCAACGGCAGAGCAGTTGCCTCTTAAGCAATTGGTTCCAGGTTCGAATCCCGGATGACCCACCACTTTCGAAGAGCATCTCAAACGAGATGCTCTTTTTGTTTCACCAGAGTGAACGTTTTCATGAGTTTGCCCAGGAGATTTTCAAGGGTGGTATCAACCTACATCGGTTTCATAACTCCTTAACCATGCCCTGAAAAAATTGCAGGACACTTGCGTGTAGCCAACCTGGAAATTGGTTTTAGAACGATCTTGCGTTTTAACAAACTGGAATCCCGCGTTCTGGTAGCTGAAGTCTTGCGCATCACCTGTAAACTTGCGTTTCAACAAGGAGACTTGCGTACGACTTGCAAAAGGAAATTGATAATACTTAGACCTTCTGTATTTCGCTGCCGCACCGTATATGGTGCTGACGTGAACCTTTCGTTTTTATGTTTGCTCAGACTATCGAAACTAATTTAAGGCGCCTTCTCGGCGCTGCAATAATTTCGCTCACATTGCTGATAGCGACGGCGTCGGACGATCTTTCCAATGCATCAAAAAGACTTCCGAATTCATACCGAAAACAAGGGATTGCGGAGATTTTCCGCAACAGTGAGGACACGTCGAAAACGGCTCCTAATCAGCCTTCAAGCGAAACTTTCAAAAGGCAATTCGGTGGAGATCTTCGCAAAGCTTTCAACCACAAGCTTTTAGAAATTTCGCTTGCCAAGGAGCCTTTTTTGAGGTAAGGTATTCGAGTAACAAATACGCCCGCCCAAGCAACCAATCAAATTGGCTGACAGGTACGGCTAGTGTCCCGCCCGGACCACCATTGCGGATGGCCGAGCAACACCAGAACAGCAAACCGCGAAAGCGGTTGACCTTGCACAGGAAACTTTCGCGGAAACCTGCGTGGGAAACTGACAAGAATCCCAACACAGAACTGCACAGTTCATATGCATCCCTGGTTCTCCGGCATCCCGCAGTTCTTCTCTCTGCCCAATCCCTATCTGACCTAATCCAGGTGCCCCGGCATCTCGTTTTAATTCGCCACCACTATGAGGTCCATCATGTTCAAATGGAACCCACACGTGACGACTCGAGAATCACTGACGAAGGATTTTCTTGCTTCGCTTGTAGTTTTTCTTATGGCAATGCCGCTTTGCTTGGGCATCGCGCTCGCATCAGGCGTGCCAGTAGAAAAAGGAATTCTCACGGGAATTGTCGGCGGCTGCATAATCGGTTTCATCACCGGCAGCCCTTTGCAAATTAGCGGACCGGCGGCCGGTCTCACCGTACTTGTATATGAAATTGTCAGCAACCATGGACTTGCTGGACTCGCAATAATTCTGGTATCTGCGGGACTCTTGCAACTCTGCATGGGTTTTGCACGCATCGCTCAGATTTTCCGCGCGGTATCACCTGCAGTGATCAACGGAATGATGTCCGGCATCGGCATCACTCTAGTGCTCAGTCAACTCTATGTAATAGGTGCGCTTCATCCGAAAGCGCACGCACTGCACAACATCAAACACCTTCCGGATTTGTTCGCCAATCTATGCGACCCGACAACAACGGCACTGGAGTCCGTCAATATTGGCGTACTCACGATTGTAGTGCTTGTCTTGTGGAGGAAGTTCGCCAAGGGCAAACTCGCATCCATACCAGGCGCATTGGTGGCAGTAGTCGCAGCAACGATGACAACCACGCTATTGCATCTGCCTCTGAAAACGATTCCTCTGCCGGATAGCATTTTCAGCGGAATTCAATTTTTAGACCTAGCGACCGTTTCAAAAATGGACCCCTGGGCTATCGCACGCTTCTCTATTGTATTGGCGATCATTGCCAGCGCCGAAACTCTGCTCAGCGCAGCTGCAGTAGACAAGCTGCACCGCGGACCCAGAACAAAATACGACAAAGAATTGATCGCGCAGGGTATCGGCAATACTATTTGCGGACTCATTGGCGCATTGCCGATGACAGGCGTCATTGCACGCAGCAGCGTCAACGTGATGAGTGGCGCAAAGACAAATCGCTCTGCGATCCTGCACGGCATTTGGCTGTTGATCGCGGTCGTTGCCATCCCCGGTGTTCTTCGAATGGTGCCGATTGCGACCCTCGCTTCGCTGCTCTTGTTCACCGGGTTTAAGCTCATCGACTTTAAAGCGATTCGCAAACTTTGGGACTTCGGACCTCGCCTTGTTGGTGTTTACGCCATCACTACTATCGCCATCGTCGCCACGGACTTGCTTGTAGGGGTTGCCCTTGGCGTGGCGCTTTCAGTAATTAAACTCGTCTACACCATGACGCGTTTGAACATAAGTATCGATCAATCCGAAAACAAATCCATATTGCACTTGCGCGGAGCAGCAACATTTTTGAGCTTGCCCCTCCTGGCTGACGCACTAGATTCGGTGCCAGCAAATACAGAGTTGCATGTTTGCATGGACGAACTAGATTATGTCGACCATGCGTGCCTCGAGCTGATCATGGACTGGGAGAAACAGCACGAATCCACCGGCGGAACGCTTGTTATGGATTGGGGCGAATTGCGCGCCATGTTCAAGAGCAAACGCCGCGCCCGCCACATTCGTTCGGCACCGTCAGCCGGACCAACTCCTGTCCACGGACACGGCACCACACAAACAAAACCCGAAACCGCCGCCGTCTAGCGTGGGGTGGGCGATGTTTAACCAACTCGACCGAAATTAGCACTTGCCGAGAAACTGCTTCAATTCCTCAACATGCTCTTTGTCGGCGGAGCGGATTTTCTCGAGAACTGCAGTCAGTTCTTCACACGGTTGCGCATCAAGCAGATATTTGTCATAGGCTTGAAGAGCCTTACACTTTTCTTGAATAACAGTGATGACATCAAACTGCATATCGGAGATTGGATAAAAACCTTCTCCCTTGTTCGGTTTTACGCCTTCTTTATCGTTGTTGTTATTTTTTTGCTGCGATTGATTTTCGTTTTGCTTTGATTGACTATCTTGAGACTTATTCACTGTATTTGTCATCGTACTCCCCTCACTTCGCGTCGGGCTCTAAATTTCAAACTGCACTCTGTTTTTTATGCTTGGTTCTACCAGGAGGACAAACGGAAAGCAGCTAGGTTCCTAATTTCAGAAGCGAAATTTACGTTTGCAATCTGACTAAACAGGAACTGAGTAAGCCCTCTGCGGTCTCCTAAACAAGACAGAAAGGAGACTATTTTATGAACATAAAAAGTGTTGGAGATGCAGTCAGTGCAATGATGGGCGAGCCTGAAATTGTCACTATGCTGAAAGAAGACCACCGAAAGGTCGAAGGACTTTTTGCTGAGTTCGAAAGTGCACGTACTAGCCGCCAACGTAAGAGTTTGATCGACAAATTCGTCACCGAGCTCACAATTCACGCCACTCTTGAGGAGCAGATCGTCTATCCTCCGATTATGCGGGAGGAAGAAGATGGAGCCAAAGAAGCCTATGAAGAGCACCATGTGGTGAAGGGGCTGCTTCGAGAGTTGTCGAAGATGGACGGCTCTGAGGAAAACGTGAAGGCAAAGGTGAAGGTGCTTTCTGAGCTCATTCAGCATCACGTAAAAGAGGAAGAGGGCGAACTTCTTCCAAAATTAAAGGAAACGGGCGAAGACCTCGATATGATGGCGGAGACCGTCAAGAAGCATAAAATGCGTATGCTGAACAAGTCCAAGACCACGGCGGTCAAGCACAGAAAAGCTAGCTAGCGCCTATTTGAAGGCACAATGGGTCGGAGCATAAGCTCCGACCTTTTATATTGAATGCTCATGGGGAATATAGGTAAAAACCGAGAGCCTGCTGCCATGTTCAAGTTCTTCCAGAATCGTGCATCGAAAAAGAAGAAATCGAAAGGCGACATGAAAAGCGAGCTGAAGAAGACAGAGCTCGAATTAGATCCGCAGACAATTTCTTCTGAAACCAAAGCAAAGCGTTGCCCAAAGTGTAACCGCTTCTTCGCTGTGCAAGCTGTAATCTGTGATTTTGACTCCACGCTTTTGATGCTGACAAAAAACAATGAGGTTGAGTTAGCCAAGCCAATTACGGGATCACGACTCGATGGAAACATTATGGAGGTTCTGTGTTCGAGGAGATTAGGCAAAGGAAATTTGTGCGATGTGTACGAAGCTTTCGACACCAGCACCCAAGATCGTTATGTCGTCAAAGTCTTATCTGAGAGTCTAGTCTGGGACAGCAAATCTGCAAAACGATTTGTGCAAGGAGCAAAGGCGGCGCACTCATTAGAACACGAAAACATCGTCAGAACCCATTCAATTGGAACTGTCAGAGCGGAAAGAGGGAAATCACAACCTTTTGTTGTCTGCGAGTACTTGGAAGGCAAACAACTGAATGAGCTGATTACAAAAGAAAGTCTGCCTTCGGTCGCTGAGGTTTTGGACATCTTTGATGGTGTTTGTGCCGCCCTGGAGTACGCGCACGGACAAGAAGTCGTGCACGGAGATTTGAAACCGACCAATATTTTTCTGGCAACGACAGGCGGCAATGTAGTCCCGAAGGTAAGCGATTTCGCTGTTGCAGAGCGTCTCTTCCGCGAACTCGAGTGGGATAAGGTTTGCACAATGACGACGAGCATTTACGGATGCTCAACTTACCTTGCGCCGGATTTTATAGATGCTCGCTTGCCGACGGCAGTATCAGACATATATTCTGTCGGTTGCATGATGTATGAATGCCTTACAGGAGCACCACCATTCACTGGTGGCAATGATTTCGTTGTTATCCTAGCGCATAGAGACGCGCCACCCAAACCGTTCGCAGCAGATTACACGCCAAAAGAAGTAGCAGATCTCGTGTTGAAAGCGCTGGAGAAAGACCCACGCAAACGCTGGCAGTCAGCGGGTGAAATGGGTCAAGCGATCAGGGCTGCAAAGAAAAAGTATCTGACTATGAGTTAGTGCAACCATCTGTTTGCGCTAAGAGCTACGAATGCAGACTAATTTCTAAACTCATCAGTAATTTAGGAACTTGCCTCTCGCATCGACGTCAGCACACTATCTACAAAAGAAGAGAACAAAGCAAAGCGGCTGTGAGAGCCGAAAACATGAACGGAAGCTCCTACCAAGAAGTTTCCGGTTCTTCAGAGGCGACCTGGGCCGCAAACCCCGGTCGCCTTCTAATTTACTACCGATTTACTCCGGAGAGGTTTTGGCAAGGGCAGACAAGAGTCGTAAACCAGAACAAAACAGACCATACGACAAGTAAAAGTCGAAAGGCAAGCACATGAATATAGAAACACCTCAAAACCAAATGTTGCTTCGCTTACCTACCGAGGAATGGCAAGCCGTTGCACCTCATCTAGAGTTGTTAGGTTTCAACATCAAACAACCGATCTTCGAGAACGGCAAACCTCTCGATTTTGTGTATTTCCCAGAGAGCGGTGTTGAATCCATAGTTGCTATTGTGGAGGAGAACGAACTCATCGAGGTAGCAACTGTAGGCAAAGAAGGCTGCGTAGGCATTCCAGTAATTTTCGGAGCAGAGTCAATGACTGGGATGTGCTTCTGTCAAATTCCAGGGCCGGTACTCAGACTTCCCACGGTGGAGTTCAAGCGACTTTTGAAAACGCTCCCGACATTTGCAGACCTTATGAATAAATACGCGCAGTCGTTGTTTAACCAAACTGCTCAAAACGCCGCGTGCAATCGTTCGCACAACGTGGATTCGCGATGCGCGCGCTGGCTCTTGTTCTGTCATGACAGAATGGATAGAAGAAGTTTTCCACTTACTCAAGAATTCCTTGGACAGATGCTGGGTGTTCGTCGCCCAGCTGTAAACGTAGCTGCCAGCACGCTGCAGAAAGCCGGCTTAATCACATATGTACGAGGAATTGTCACTATCACGGATAGAGAGGGGTTAGAGGCAGCAAGCTGCGGTTGTTACCGAGTCATCGTTGATGGTTTTGAAAGTCTATTTGGTAAGGAGCCAAGCATTTTCTCCCCACCCGCGGAGCCATCTTCATCTAATGACTCAGTCCTTGCGACCGAGCCATAGATGAATGTTTCTCCATGCATTAAGCTGCGCGAGTAGCAGACTCAGCATTGGGAGTGATGACTACCTTGGTGCACATATTGTCTCGCTTCGCAAACATTGAGTACGCATCTGGCACTTCATCAAGGGTGATTCGATGCGAAACTATCTCACGCGGGTCGATCTCATTATTGATGATCTTTTGCAGCAATGGCTGCATATACTTCTGCACGTGAGTCTGACCCATCTTCAAGTTCACTCCTTTGGCAAAAATTACGCCGAGCGGAAAAGCATTTAGAGTGCCGAGGTAGACGCCAGGAATGGAAATTGTCCCTCCAGGGCGGCAACATTTTATTGCTTCTCGTAGGGCATGAGATCTGTCGGTTTGCAAATGCATGACTTGCATTGCGCCATCCATTACGGCATCTACGGTGTGCCCGTTAGACTCAAATCCGACTGCTTCAATACAAGCATCAGGTCCTCTACCGTTGGTTAGGGACTTCAGTGAATCAAAAACGTTGACTTCGGAAAAATTAATTGTATGCGCGCCGGCACTTGCTGCAAGTTCCAATCTCGACTCATGCTCGTCGATAGCAACCACGCGTTCTGCGCCCAACATGAAAGCACTGCGAATAGCGAATTGCCCTACTGGTCCGCATCCCCATACGGCTATTGTTTGACCTGCTTTGATATCACAATTCTCTGCCGCCATATAGCCGGTAGGAAAAATATCTGAAAGGAAGAGAGCGTGCTCTTCTGAAATTCCTTCAGGCAAAACGCACGCGCCAACATCCACATGCGGAACGCGCACGTATTGAGCTTGTCCACCAGGAAAACCGCCATACATGTGCGAATAGCCATATAGCCCGGCGGTTCCATAGCCGATTAAAGCCTCCTGCTGATGCGCATTCGGGTTAGTTTCACTGCACAAAGAGAACATCTCCTGCACACAATAGAAGCACTTACCGCAGGAAATCGTAAATGGAATTACAACTCTGTCCCCAACCTTGACGCGTGTAACGTCGGCACCAACCGCTACGACTCTACCCGCAAATTCGTGGCCGAGAATATCACCATGTTCCATCGTCGGCACAAAGCCGTTGTACAAGTGCACATCAGATCCGCAAATCGCAGAGGAGGTGATCTCTATAATTGCATCTCTGGGTTGTTCCAGTGTCGGGTCCGGCACATTGTCGACTTGGACTTTGTGCTTTCCTTGCCATGTTATTGCTTTCATACTTTCACCTTTGCGCGCTACTAAATTTCTTTTCGTAAAAACGATAGGAGAGAGACAAAGGTATAAAAACTTAGTTCCTATTGATTCAGGAAATAGGAGCAATATAAAAACAAGCTTGAAAGTCCGCATTACCAAACGATTTAAGATTCAAGAAAGACATTCTAAAATGGAGAAGAGCCGCTTTCTCAAGCGGCTCTTCCCTGAAACGTTTCGGCGTCGATCGAAACGTTCATATCCGTGGTTTTACAGCGTTTTTCTCGATTCTTCGTTTCTGCGTGATAAGACCGCTGCCATCATATGTAGTTCCCTGTAGACAAAAAGAAAGGAGTGCAATGCACTCCTTTTCTTTTCTCCCTGGGGTCGGGATAAACTTATACAGCCACCTGATCGTCCTGCGACCAATTATTGAGCGGGACTATGTTTTCGCTGTTCTCGAAAATTAAATGAAAGGAATCGTTTAAATCAGCAGACTGCTGCGTGTCGGTCGAGTCTTCACTGTATGGATAGAAATTCGGCAGAGCAGAGGTGGCATCGATTTTTTCAAACCAACTTTTTCTTTTCATAGACGTTATTTTTTCCCTCCAGCCTTTAGTATGACAAAAACAGACGACAACTAAAAACCTATATTGGGTGATACCTCGACTGGTGGCGAGTGCCTCCGAACACTGGAAACTCCGCGCCCCCTAGAGATACATGTTCATTCGGCACTTCAAAATCGTGTCTTAAATTCGTCTATACCAATTGTTATTTAGCAATAAAATAGCTTTCCATCACCTTTCTAATCAATAGATCGACATTTACCATTCACCATAAATGGTGGCAGAATTCAAAATAAACTGATGCTGCGTCGCCGATCTTGCTCCGGGGCTTAAAATCACCTTGCTCAGCGCTGGTCCCCCGATGGTCTATACTAAGGCCGACTGGGGAAATTCGATGTTTCTGAGAATCTTGCCGATTTTTGGCATTCTTTTGTGTGGCATGACCACAGCTCCATGCTGCGCAGAGACTGAAACAGACGCCGCAGTAACCGTCGAAGCGACGCCTGCATCAGCATCAGCGCCAGCATCAGCACTTACACCTACACCTGCAACCCACTCTTTACAGCCAGCACAAAACAAGGTTTCAACTTCCAAGACCGAAGCCAAGACCAAAGTTCTACGGAGACGTATTTCCGTAGATAAAAGAGCACAGGCACAAGACGGCGCAGCTCAAGACGGCGCAGCTCAAGATGGCTCCAGTTCTGATGCCCCGAGTTCGGCTGCATCCAACACCGATGGACGAGCACAACCTTCAGCCCCTTCAGCACGTAATCATCGCGACTATAACGCCCCGATTAAGGGTTTTCACCCTATCAGGAGGATGTTGAGACCAGTCTGGAGACTTCGACAAGAAGCAAAGGAGCTGGATGACGACCTTATCAGTTTGCAAAAGCCCATGAGCAAGCTCGAACCAGCATTCAATAAGCTCGACGACCAAATGAACGGCTTGCAGGGCGAATTGAAGACAATGGGCGGTGAGCTCAACTCTGTAAATAGCAATCTGCATCGCCTGACGCACGATCTTTCGGGACTGAAAGAATTGTCTCCTGAGCTCAAGAGCATGAACAAGCAGCTTGAAGGTCTCAGCGGGTTACGCGGAGATCTGCGCGACATCAAAGGTGTGCGCGACGACATTCGTGAAGCGACATCGCACATGCACAAACTGCACGGACCACTTGCAGAAATTAAAGAACCGCTGACGTCAGTGACGAAGCCGCTCGCAACTGTTGAAGGGCAACTCAACACGGTAAACGGAAAGGTCGTTCACGTGCACAAAGAACTCGTGCAAATGGAGTCGCAAATTAGTGAATTGATCACGCAGATGAAAGGTTTGCGCGCCCCTATGAACGGTGTTTCATCGCCCCTAACGGAAGTGCGTGGGCAGCTCGATTCTCTCAATAAATTACTAACAATCATCTTGATTGCCGTCGCAGCAGTTGCCGTGGGCGTTTTCGCGTTTGGACTTTTCGTAGTCGGAGTTGCTTTCAAATTGAGAGGCAGGATCGGCAACTTGCTCTCCGATAGAATGCGCGAGTGATTCTAATGCGCATCTGCACCAAATTAATGCAGTCACGAAGTCCATTAAAACTGCGTCACGCGGGAACTTTTCATGCTCACTAACACTCTGGCAATATCACCTGGACAAAGTCTGTCTGCCTTTGCAGAATGACCCTAGCGGCAGTAATACGAGATTGCGCAAACGGCTCCCGCACCCGTTACCTCACTGTTCACAATTCCAAGGTAAGTTAAGTTTACTAATCTAGTTTTGCGTCATGGAAAAACCTGTTTTACTAGTCGTAGAGGACAATACCGTCAATCAGATGGTCGTTCGCGCTCTGGCAGAAAGGTATGGCTACGAGGTTATAGCCGTTAAATCAGCGCGCGAGGCCCTGGGGCTCTTGGAAAGGCAAGAGAGGCGATTTAGCGCGATTCTGATGGATGTGAACATGCCCATCATGAACGGCATCGAATGCACGATGGCAATTAGAGAATTAGAAGCCGAGCAAGAATGGCGAACCCCTATTATTGGCGTTTCGGCTCACAGCGCGGAGAGCTGTAGAAGGCAATGCCTTGCAGCAGGTATGGACGACTATTTATCGAAACCGTTTGACCCAAACGTGTTCCGAAACACATTAAGCCAGTGGATTCCGCGTTCTGAGATGCAACATCTTCGAGATTTCCATTCGAGTGAGAATGGCAGAGAAAGCGCCTAAACTGAACTGTCAGATCTACCCAATAACGGTGACCCTGTCTAACGGCTAACATTCCTCTCAACTATTTTTGCAAGTCTGCAAGTGAACAATCTACCGCTTACGTCCGTAAGGCGACAGATAGAAGTGACGCAGTTGCCGAAACACTCTAAGTGGACGCGCACTGTATTTGGTACTGCGCAAAAAACGCTGGCACTCAAATGATCTCGTCAAAAGGCGTCAGCAGCAGGATTTTCCAAAATCAATCCCGACTCAGTCTTGTACACGCCTTTCATAATCCTCGTGACTTTTTCGTTCTTGCTTGTAACTAAAAGCTCACCGAATTCGGATATAGATTTGCAATCTTTTGGTCTCAAGCGCAGCAACTGGTGCGTTTGATTCTTCGCGTCGGTAGCAGCGAACTTTGCTATACACACAAAAACCCGGTCATCTATGACGCGCAAAACCTTTTTCTTCTGCCTTTTATTCAAGCCTCTAGCGCTACGGACCCAGTTTTGTACCAACCAACCAGGCAAAGACAGATCTCGAGCCACTGCAGCGGCAGTCATTCCGCCATCAACCCTTGCAACGGCATCATTTTTGAATTCAGGATCGAATTTAAGCTGTTTTTGATTCTGCATATTCGTTACCCTAATAGCTTTATACCCGTCTCTGATCATGTATGGTGATCCTTTCGGGTGATGTTTATCCCGCGATATAGTGAAACACTGTAGAAGGCACGTACCGTGGATGAGGTATCCAGATGCGGATCTTTATCGTTGATGACTGCGAGATTCTGAGAATGTCTCTAGACATCATGTTTCGGGCAGAAAACGGCGTCGAAGTCGTCGGGGTTTCGGACAGTAGAGATGCGGAGCTGATTCAACGAATTACAGGTTCACGCTGCAATACACTTCTGGTAGGACTCAGGCTGGGGCGGGCATGCGGGCTGGACCTTGTACGCAAATTGCGACAAACCAATTCAGCAGTGTGTGTGGTGATGCTCGGATATTCGACTGACCTCGGCAACATATCGCAAATGCATGACGCCGGAGCTGACGATTTCGTCTCCATCGCATCGAGCAATGCAGAAATAGTGACAAAAGTCCTGCAGGCTAATAGAAACGGACATATCACTGATTTCTCGGTAACTACCAGCTACGATCGGCTTCCTCTGAGTCCCTCGTAGAAAGCTTAGTCAAACCGGGGGCTTTAGGTCTCACTGCTGAAGCTTCTTGGGTAGCCCCATCTCCGCCAGAGCCGACCGAATTTCAGACATAAGCCGCGGCATGTCGAATTTGTGCATGTAAATAAAACGATGAGCGCCCAAGATGTCGGCAACCTGTCTGATAGATGACAAACATTGCTCACCGACGGCTCCAGGCTCCGCGGCCATCAACAGGACTGGAACATCGTTATGTCTCGGGTCTTGCCTGATACTTTTCAGCAGCTCAAAGATACTGTCATGCTCGAGAAACGCTTCAGCGACAATGACATCAACGTTATCCTTGGTTGCAAGAAAAACTCTTGACTCTTCCACTGTGGTAACTACAACCACTTCCTGACCGGCGTTTTTGCACTCTTGTTTGACTTGTTGCATGTAACCAGCCGGCCCATCTATGAGCATAATCCGGTAATTCTCTTCGGGCTCCGGATTCTTTCCCTGTTCGATTACTGTCATCAACGCATTCTCCACCTTCGAGATGCTGACTCCAACTGCTGACTTCGAGTGGGAATCAAAGTGCCAATTGACTTCGATATATTTCAAAATTGAAATGAAGTGCGAACGAATCTCCGAGGATTACTCGTTCATTCGCTTCGTTGCTTCGGCAATCTAAGGATAAATTTGCATTCGAGATTGTCCTCAAACCGGAAGAGAAATTCTCCTGAATGCGCCTCTGCAATTGCTTTGCAGAAGTGCAATCCTGTCTCGGTGGTAGGAGGAAGCCTCTCAAACGGATCTTAGCGAATCTGCAAGGTACCCAAAGCTTCGAAAGACTACCACTCAATTGAGGTAACCCTCGTGCATGAGCAGCGGGGGTTAACCATATACGCGTGACCATAATAACGCTTTACGGCAACGCGTGACCAAGCCCTATCCCGAGTCTACAAATGTTCGCCGATTGAAATCAACGAGACATGCGCTGTGGAAATCCACTGTTGTGATACAACCTCGTGTTTGGCACAATGAATGAGTAGGGCATCGCAAACGAATCGTGCGATTGCAATGACTTTGCACCTCCTGGTGCGGCTTTGCTGTGCTTCCAAGTTGGAGATTTAAAATGAATGGTATCGTAAAACCTCTTTTCGGCGCAGCCGCTGAGAGAAAACTGACACTCAGCACCTCAGAAAAGAAGTTCACTGATATGACCGATCAGGAGCTTATTGCTTGCTGCCAAGCCAGCAGACAGGGAGCGATCGATGTGCTGCTCAAAAGACATAAATCAACTCTCAATGCGATGGTTCGCAAGCGCTTTCCTGAGCTTCAAGATATTTCCGACGTCGTGCAAGAAGCACAGATAAGAGTGTGGAAATCAATTGGTCAGTTGAGAAATAGTGATTCCTTCAAAGGCTGGCTTGGACAGATGGTAACCAACCTCTGTTACGACGAATTGAGAAAGAAGATTCGAAATAATGATGTTGTGTCTCTGGATGAAACATATGAGTCGGACGATGGTAACAAGCTTGAAAGATTTGTGGTTGACTCAGGCAATCAGCCTGACAAAGACTTTCAGCAAAAGGAACTATTCATCGCTCTCGAGGGCGCGCTTAAGAAAATTCCTGTTGCTTTCAGAGAGTCAGTGCTCCTACGAGAAGTGGATGGTCTTTCGTACGAAGAGATAGCAGTCATCACCAACTCTGAACTCGGAACCGTGAAGTCGCGAATCTCTCGCGCCAGGACAAAGATTCAAAAGCAAATGGTTGACTACTTGAACGAAGCAGCTTAGGAGCAGGATGCTCAACACTATAAAGAAGCGATGCCCTTAACGGCATCGCTTTCTTTTACATTGCATTCAGTCCCTAATGGACTTAGGCAAGTTGCTTCAATCGCCGGAAAGAAGCTTCAGAGACTGAATCAGGTGAGCCGTTCTGACGTTCCACATAGTATTGAGCCAAATCTCTCCAGCAAGACGAACTCACAGAAACGGCCAGGTTGTGGATACGCGAACACTTGGATGCCGCGGACACGGCAGCCCTCATCTCTCCCTCGTACAGAGTTTGTCCGTCGACTTCAACCGTCCATAGCTCTTCCTTTCGCTGAATAAGTACGAGAGGCTTAGACATATCATTCCCCCACATGAGACTTCATACGCCGAGGACAGATGGCTGTGACAATTGTTCCAGCTTACCTCCAATTTTTAGAAATGCATAAGAGAAAAACGTTTCATTCGTGACAATATGAAAAAATCCAGTTAGACGATAGTCTAAGACCGCTCAAAACACTTGTGCCACTAGCACTGCGGAGCGCCAACAGTCATGCGCTTCTACTAAGACGTACCTCACTAGCGTGATTTCTTTTAGATAGACACTCGACTTCCGTCCTAGTCATCCGTCTACAACACTTTGCGGTCGAGGTTATGCCGTCATGAAAGTTGCAGAATACAGCAGGCTAAATGACTTGGTTGAAGAATCAATCGAGTTAGCAGATATTGCCAATTGTCTTTAGCCTGCGTCTGCAGAAACAAATTATTGCCACCATATACGATGCCCTGCGATTCAAGTTTAAGGCATCTATTTGTCCTTAGAGACTTTTCGCCGTTTTCTGGGTGGATTAGTTCTCTGAACTTCTTTGGTTATTAACTGGGCGAGAGCAACAGCTTCTAGAAACTCCTTTGCGTCTCTTCCATAAAAGAGCCTCCTCAACCCAACGGCTTGAACCGCAAAATTCATTGCTAGAGGAAAGTTCTTATTTCGAAAATGCATTTTCGCCAATTTAAAGAGTTCATCGCCTCTAACACCAGAATCTGCTGATTCCGACAATCTGGCGACTATTCGCGTTTGCTCTTCAATAGCGGCTTCCAAATCGATGTCAACCGAAGCTTCTATCTCATCAGCAATTTCCGGCAGAATAACTTTGGTCAATTTCATTTTTGATTTCTACTCCTGCTGAAGCTTCAGACTTCTGTAAAGTCCGCTGGTTCACTATTGGCAGTCACCTCATAGCCTATAGACGTTATACCTGATACAGGTAACTATTGAAAGATCATATTAGGAACCCAGATAAAATGGTGCGGTCCATACATCAGATGGAGGCATATTTATGAATAGTAGAAACAAAGAAAAATGTGTGCAGGCGAGCTTGCCGAACTTATATGAATACAAAGAAACCTTTGAGTCTGGAGGTGTAGAAATCATAAGTCCGCAAGGCGACACAGAAGAGATGCATTGCGAAGATGGATCGTGCGCAATTTCGATGGTGTTAGCGAGACGAATGAAATTAATAAGCAATTCAAAAGCGGCGTAGACAAAAATGCGCAACCAAAGTCTTGGTCGCGCATTTACAAAAATAAGATTCTGACTGCATTTTATGCATCAAATCCCTTTCTCAGATGCAATCCAGTCTTCTTAGGACTCGACGAACTGAATCAGCAGAATTAATCAGCTACAGCACCTTTATTTTCCTGCTCGCTGTCTTCTTCCATTTTCTTCTGCAGTCTTTTTTCATCAGTGTCTTCTGAATTTGAAGAAGCAGCTGGATCGGCGCAAGGGCACTTCTCATCAGCTTTATCACTATCCATCTGACTTTCATTCGGTTCACTCTTGTTCATGGTTCTATCGCTCTCTTTGTGAGTTACATGAGTCTAGAATGAACTTTATTGAAATAGTTCCTATTTGGATGCGTCAAGGCAACATCAGCTAGCACCTATAAACTCTCAAATAAAAAAGCGCCGGTCCTGTCCACCAGCGCTTTTCCTTCACTTAAGGGTCGACAATATCTACTTAGGCATCTTAACTTTCGGCTCTCTATCCCACAATCTGACAGCTCTGCAGTTGGCAATGAAAGTATCTGCATCCTTGCTGCCAGACATGGCGACAAAACCATTGTCGATGGATTTGCCCAGACCAGCCTTGTCAAACAAAGCAGTCGCGGGCTCGTTATACGCGATGAACTTCAAGTGCGCGTAAGCATCAGAGACAAAGTCCTTCGCTGATGCGTCGCTAGAGAGCTTCTCTGCACCTTCTGGGGACAGTAAGACTGCCACAGCATCGAAGAGCACCGACGGTCCGCCGCCAACCTTATGGTTAGCTTTCACGTGCGAACCGTCACTCAAATCCACACCGCCGATTGTAGGTGCAATAACTTCTACAGATGTGCCTTCAGCGGCTGCCGCTGACTTCAAAGCTGCAAACAATTTCGCATCAGCGCCATCACTCAAGAGAACACCAATTTTGCGTCCTTTAAAGCTATTAGGTCCATTTTGAATGATGCTTAACTTCGGAGAAGGTGGAAGGTCCTTCGTTGGACGAGCAGCTTTGGCCGGCGCGGGCAGATTCTTCATTCCCAGTCCGGCTGCCACTGTTTGAGCGAGCCCTTTGTCAATATTCTCCAGGTGAGCAACGATGCGTTCTCTGATCGACTCTTTCTCGACTTTCGAAAGTTCGAAAATTAGAGCATCCGAAATATGATTTTGCTCCGTCGGTGTTTGGCTGATGTAGAACTGCCTTGCCTGGCTGTAGTGATCAGCAAAGGTTTCCGAACGCGATCTTGTCTTTGTGCCCTGAAGCGGCTCAGGGAAAGATTGGAGTCCAACATCAGGAACTTCTCTCGGACCGCCCCATGAGTTGGGTTCGTAATTAATGCGTCCTTTGGGATTGACCATCGTCATGTGTCCGTCTGACTGGAAATTGAAGAATGGACACTTCGGAGCGTTGATTGGAATTTGCGTGAAGTTGGGAGAACCCAGTCTTTTCAACTGAGTATCCAAGTAAGAAAAATTCCGGAATTGAAGGAGCGGATCGTTCGAGAAGTCGATGCCGGGCACAATGTTCTGCGTGCAAAATGCAACTTGCTCTGTTTCGGCAAAGAAGTTGTCTGTATTTCTGTTCAGCACCAAACGACCAACCTTCTGAACCGGAACCAATTCTTCCGGAATCATTTTGGTGGCATCCAAAATATCGAAGTCGAACTTCTTGACGAAGTCATCGTCCACAAGTTGCATGCCAAGTTCCCATTCGGGAAAGTTACCTTGCTCAATCGCATTGTACAAATCACGGCGATGGAAATCCGGATCGGCTCCATTGATTTTCACTGCTTCGTTCCACAATACTGATTGCAAGCCAAGTTTTGGCTTCCAGTGAAACTTTACGAATGTACTCTTTCCTTGTGCGTTAATCAGCCGAAAGGTGTTGACACCAAACCCTTCCATGAAGCGGAAGGATCTCGGAATGGCTCTGTCAGACATCGCCCACATGATCATGTGCATCGATTCCGGCATCAGTGAAATGAAATCCCAAAGGTTGTCGTGCGCTGTTGCAGCTTGAGGAATTTCGTTGTGTGGTTCAGACTTAGCGGCATGAACCAGGTCAGGAAACTTGATGCCATCTTGAATGAAAAATACAGGAATGTTGTTGCCGACTAAATCCCAATTGCCTTGCTTGGTGTAAAACTTAGTGGCAAAACCACGTACATCGCGTGCAAGATCGAAAGAGCCTTTTTGACCAACGACTGTAGAAAACCTAACGAATACAGGTGTTTTCTCACCAGCTCTTTGAAAAATGTCCGCTTTAGTGACATCCGACAAAGGCTTGTAGTTCTCGAAGAAACCATGAGCACCAAACCCTCTCGCGTGCACAACTCTCTCAGGAATACGCTCATGATCGAAGTGGAAAATCTTCTCTCTTGCCGGCATGTCTTCCATTAAGGTAGGACCGCGCGACCCCGCTCTTAGAGAGTTTTGATCATCTGAAATCGGCACACCTAACTCGGTAGTCATCGGTGGCAAATTGACGTTTGTTTGATGAAGCTCACCGCCCTGACCAACTGTTGCCGGCGGTTCTCCCGCAGCTTGGGTGCCTTTGTCAAACTCCGTGAGCCCTGATACATCTTTAGCAAATGACACTGTTTGAAGACAAAATGTCAACGCGAAAAGTATCGCAGTAAATTTCAGCCTTGATTTGTCGTATTTCGTGAAAAACATTCTGAGCCCTTCCTTCGGTGACGGGACCACGCATAAAACAGCCAAACACAATGCTGCAAATAATAGGCCACCGTTTGCGTGGAGTAACTAAAATAGGCGATAGTCGAACAAAACTTAGTCTACTTACCGCGGTAACACGAGTGAGATCCGCAATGCTCGCTGCATGATCGACGTTAATACTTTCGAAGCGTAGGGGCGCGTTGCACAGAAGCGTAGGGGCGCGTTGCACAGAAGCGTGGGGGCGCGTTGCACAGAAGCGTGGGGGCGCGTTGCACAGAAGCGTGGGGGCGCGTTGCACGCGCCCACTTCAAATCGCTCCCTTCAGAACCCGTAGCGGCGCATAGAATGCACCGACTACAGGTCCGAAGCTTTGATGCTACGCAGATCTTCTCTTTCCGCCGCGGCCCTTCGCCGAACTACGCTTAGCTGCGGGCTTCTTAGCTGGAGCGCGTTTCGTCTCGAGAGCTTTAAGTTGAGGAATCTCCTCTGCTTCTTCAGCTTCCTCCTCTTCTCCCTCTACTCCCTCTTCTCCCTCATCACCAATTGCGAGCGTCGCCTTCATGGTCGGCAATGGCTCTGCCATTAGTTCTTCCTTGCGAGATTGAACCTGTTCAGCCAGTTCTTCAAGATCAGCTCCGCTTTCACGCAGCTTCTTGAACATCTCCTTCTCTTCTTCGCGCACATGGTGTTTCACCAACTCACAAAGGACAGTTACTTTCGAGTCAAGCTCTTCGTCGTCACCAGTCATTTCGGACAGTTCGGCCATCAAATACTTGACCATCTTGTGTTCAACTTCGGCTTCACCAACCAGCTCATCGCCTTCTTCAGCGTCTTCTTCCACAGCCGGGTATACAACTTCCTCTTCCACTTTCGCGTGAACGTGCAATTCGGTGATGAGGGAGAAGAGGGAGTAGAGGGAGAAGAGGAGGAAGCTGAAGAAGCAGAGGAGATTCCTCAACTTAAAGCTC
>JYMV01045012.1_pt1 | contig 25162 bp, 18 predicted proteins | sample 338911 | NCBI WGS metagenome assembly JYMV01 (sample SAMN03354496, study PRJNA234377) | hydrothermal vent metagenome | biome: Deep sea; feature: Hydrothermal plumes at the Eastern Lau Spreading Center, Western Pacific Ocean; material: Seawater | place: Tonga | collected 2009 | depth 2000 m m
TGAAGGCCATGTTTGATAATATCGACAACTATGGTGACGGCGACGAAGTTGGTGATAAATCACCGCTGGCAAACTGGTTGAAAGATCATACTGGCAATGGTCAAACGGATGTGGTTTTGACCGCTTGCGGGACATGCCCCAGTTCTTTCTATCCTTTTCCCAACAAAGAACCGGATGGGTCGAATATCGAGAAATTCATTGAGGCAGGCAACGTCCATATTAACGTGGCTGACTGGATCTACTACATGAGTTACGAAGGTGGAGTTCGCAGTGCAGACAACGGTCCTTCCGGTGCAGCTAACGTCTTTGATATTCCGGGTCTCAGTTTCGGTAACAGAGGTGGTGCGGACGAAATCCCAACGGCTCTGGGAAAGAAATATATCCCATCGTTGAAACCGTTTAACTCAGTACGTCCATGGCACTTGGAGCAATTCAAAGGTAAACCGTGGACACTTCATCTCTTTGCAGTTGATGAAGGTGACAAGAACACTGCCGATCCAGCAGTGGCGATTTCTACGGAAGAAGGCAAGGATGGGAAAGGCATGATTGCTGCCATGTGGCAGAAGGACGCTCCCATCTGGGCAGGAAAACCAGACCCACGCGGTATCGGGGTTGCTGAATTCATGGTCAACTGGCTGCAGGAGAAAGCTAGTTTTGCCGTCAATCCCAAAGAAAAAATGTCAACAACCTGGGGATACGTCAAAGCCAGAAGGAAGTAAGCTTCTCCCACAGGATTGAATCGCTTCTACTTATCACAAGCTGTGGCACATAAGTGAGTTGTGTCACAGCTTTTTTATGCTTCAATAATCAGTTAATCAGATCTTCCAGCTTCATTTCTTGAATCGTTTGATCAAAAGCGGAAATCGTCTGTTGGATATCGGTTTCAGTGTGCACAGCTGTTGTCATCCCGCCCCCGCTTGTCATATCAATACCGTTGAGAAGTAATCCGCAACGGAGAGTCTTTACCAAATCCGGATTGCTGGCTCCTTTTAACCTGCGGTAATGACACTGATATGCATCAAAATCAACGGCAGGCAAAGTTTTGTCTCCGTGCCCCAACAAGATCTTAAAACCGGAGAATTCACCGTAACAGGCCCAATCGAGTCCGTGCTGATCGAAAATCTGGTTGATCCCATGCCGTAAGATTTTGGCCACTTGATTGGCTTCTGTTTGCGGTTGGCCCGTTTTGGCAATTTTCAGCATCTGGATGCCAGCTGCTGCTGACAAAGGGTTGGCGTTGAATGTGCCGGGATGCGGCATTTTTTTTGATTTTGGATGCTTTTCAATTGATATTAGATCTACTATTTCCGTCTTACCGGCAACCGCACCTCCGGGTAATCCACCGGCCATGATTTTAGCCAGAGTTGTCAGATCCGGATCAACGTCGTAGTATCCCTGTGCTCCACCAGGGGAAACACGGAACCCAGTGATAACCTCGTCGAAAATTAACACCACGCCGTATTCTCGAGTCAGGTTTCGAAGTTGGGTTAGAAATTCACCATTGGTCGGAATTTCGCCGAAAGAGGCACCGGTTGGTTCCAAAATCACGCAGGCAATATCACTATCATTCATCAGGTAATTCTCGACAACGTCGATATCGTTCGGTGGAGATATGAGGGTCGTTTCAGGAGATAGAACGCCAGGAATTAGCATGTCATAGGGGGGATTTGCTCCTGGAATGATAGCATCATGCCAACCATGGTAGTGACCGGCAAATTTCAGCACCTTATTTCTACCAGTAAAGATACGGGACAACCGAACAGCCATTAAAGTTGCTTCGGTGCCTGAACTGGTGAAACGGATTTTTTCGGCGGAAGGAATCAGGTTAATGATTAGATCCGCCCATTCCAGTTCAAGGGGATGACAAGCACCATAATGCGTGCCGCGCTGCATCTGGTTGGTTACAGCCTCAACAATCCGAGGGGGATTGTGACCGAGTAAAAGCGCGCCATGACCAGACCAGTAATCAATAAATTCCTTACCGTTTACACCCCATTTTTTCGATCCCTGTGCATGATCAATGTAGATTGGAAAAGGATGGGTATGCCTGCTGTCATGAGTAACGCCGTCAGGAAAGAACTGATTTGCCCGTTGGGAAAATTCCTTGTCCGTTGAAAACATTTGGTGATACCGTTCTAGGATCGTGCTGTGTGACATAATTGTTCCTCAATATCCTGTAATAATAGAGCCGCAAGATAATCTGAAAATAAGCATTCATTGCCGAACTTGATTGATAAACACACTACAAAATAGATTCTGTTAAGTTGGGATAAAATCTAGCGGGGAGTCCACAGGAAAGATCGCCGATGAATTCCGCCACGCGGATTCCGATCGGGTGGCGTGGTATTGACCAGAACAGCGACATGATTGATTTCGCCCGATCGAGCCCAATCGGTGACATCAATATGAATCGGTGTACGAACATCGTGATGTCCCAAACGCCAGTGACGGTCCTTCTCAAATTGCTGCATCATTCCATTAAACCAGACCCAAACACCCCGGTTATAAACGGCGCCAATGGTCAGCCAGATTGATTTACCTTCTTCTATATCTGCAGGTACGTGGAATCCAGTTCGGTACCAAGCCTTGCCCCAAAAACCCCAGCCTTGTTGATCCTGATACCCTTGCCCTTCCCAGTTTAATGTGGTGTCAATCGTCGCCCAATCCTCACCTCTACCGACCAGGTACCATTGATAAATCACACCAACATCCTTCGGGTCTAGCTTGAACTCCCATTGTCTGGGCAACAAAGTTAACAATTCTCCTTCCTGACCACCGGCCTTGTCAGCTAGATCTTGATAGATCTCTTTATGCCATTCCAAAGTAGTTCTAAAATCATGTGCCCATTCTGGCGTATGGGGAAGAAGACCGGACTTGATTATATTGACTTCATCCCGAATGGCCAGCATTTTGTCAGCCCATTCAAGACCTACCTGAAATTGCCCTTGCGCCGCAAATTGCTCCATCCTCACATAAGCTTTCATATGATTATGAACTAATCTCAGGACTTGGACGCGCTGTCGGGAACAGGAATCCTGTACTGAATCTTCGGCTTGAGACATTAAATAATCTAATTTTTGCTGAACAGGAGGGAATATCGTTCTCCACTGCATTAACCTTCCCCAAGTCTGATGTGACGCTGTCTGCTCAACAGCAGATTCAAGCGTCCAGATGTATTCCTCTACCATGTCAGCGGCGTCAGCATAAAATTTCTGGCAATAATCGCGTACCAAAGCCTCGACATCAGCTTCAGCGTCCCACATCAATTTGGCACGCACATAATAATTCAGATGGGTAACCATCCATGAGTTTGTCCCCTCAGTCCAGAATCCCCATGTGCCGCGACTCCTAAAATAAGGCATGTCATGCTTCAAATTGTGAATTGCTGGAAACGGAAGATTTACTAAAGAGTTGCCTGGATCGTAGTCATAGACAAACACGCAATTGAGCGTATCAGTCCACCGATCCAGTAATTGTTTGTAAAGCGTACGTTGCCAGCATTTTTTATCACCCACAGGATGAAGGGTACATGCCGCAATAATAGCGGATTGAATACCTAGATTCGGACTGAATTCTGCAATCCCTTCGGGTAAACGAACACGATTGGCATAACCATTAGTAAGTACCCATCGATCAGGGAATTCCTTATAGACTTCCTGGGCAATGCAGTTGGCAAAACGAAACCACAAATCACTCAGGCTGGGATCCCCATAACCTTTGTGGTTAAATTCAGGAATACTGTCTTGACAACGCTGACAATAGCACATTGGAAACCCGTCTGGCGGGGCAAACCCAAAACTCAGTGTATCTGGATTATCTCGGAACGTATCTTTGATTGTCTTGACAGAAATATTGACTGTTTCTGGTTCGGAAAGACACAGCATGTCGCTACGCCGATCTCCATCTTTATTGATAGCAAACAGGTGGGGGGAACTCTCAAAATATTCCTCAGATGGAACCAATCGACGGATGCTCCCATCTCCCGGGATACTCAAAGACAATGTGTTTAATTTGTTGCAGTCACGCCATAGACGGAAGTCTTGATGATCTTGATCGGTGGTTGGTGCCCATCCGGAATACCAAATATTCCGGATACGGAAACTCGGTCGTTCTGTACGATCCATTGCATTGATCGAGATGGTATCCATTTCAGGTATGACTTCGCCAAATTCTCCCGGAAAGAACCAACGACATCCCAATTCTTCGAGAAAAGTGTAAACAGCATAAACAGTTCCACGATATTCGCCGTCTTCGTTACCCGCTAAGATCAGGCTGTTTCCAACTGTTTTGATAACAAAACCTTCTTCATTCAATTGGAAGGTAACGCCGGAAGGCACTTCTATACTCGAGTCCTTGACCATCTGGCTGTGACCAACCAGAATAGTGTTTCCAGAGACATCCTCCGATTCTTTTTTTATCTCAACGCGTGCATCACTAATCTTTTCAATATAGTCCTGGAGAATGCAAGCAGCTTCTTCAGCTTGTTCGCTTGGTTCATTTGCTACCACAATTGTGGTTTGTGGCTTGTGTTGTTCGGCTAGAATCAATTTAGCCTCCACCTCTTGTTGATGGTCATTATAAAAATAACAAATAGAACGGGGAAACTAGAAGTTTCATTTGGATAGCTTAGCATTCGGTGATTATCTACCATAAGAATCCATTAAAATCAAATAATTTCGAAGTACCGCTGCCGTTCCCAATCCGTAACAGCTTTTGAAAAATTGTCGTACTCCCACCGACGAGTCATTAAATAATGATCAACGAAATCGCTACCCAGAATCTCTCGAAATGTATCACTTTGGTCTAGCCGGTTGATTGCTTCTGATAAAGATTGGGGTAGCGATTCAAACCGGTTCTCATCTGCTTCGTAGGCGTTAGCAGTCAATGGATCTTCGGGATCAATCTGGTATCGAATTCCGTATAGTCCGGCCGCCAAGCTGGCAGCAATGGCAATATGCGGATGGGCATCTGATCCGGCCAGTCGATACTCAACTCGTGTTGATTTTGCGTCCTGTCCCGGAATCGCGCGGATGGCTGCTGTGCGGTTTTCAATTCCCCATGAGGCATTTACCGGTGCCCACGATCCAGGAACAATCCGCTTATACGAATTAACTGTTGGGCAAATTAAGGCCATCATCTCCGGCATAAGCTGTTTCTGTCCACCGATGTAGTGTTTCATGGTATCAGACATGCCCAAAGAATCATCAGTATCCGAAAAGCAGTTCTTTTCTGCATCCAGATTCCATAAACTCTGATGTAAATGCCCGCTACAACCAGGATAATCCGGACTCCATTTGGCCATGAAGGTGGCAACAAGCCCTTGCCTGGTACAAATCTCCTTTACCCCAGTTTTGAACAGTCCAGCTTTATCGGCAGACTTCAGTGCCATATCATACTTTATTGCTGTTTCATAGGCACCGGGACCAGTTTCAGTGTGAATCCCTTCCAACGTAACATCGTATTCTGCCATTGAATCAACCACCGTATGAACAAATTCCGCCGCTGCTGAGGCTCGTAAAACACTATAACCAAATGCCCCCGGTGACATAGGGGTCAAGTTTTTGAATCCTTTTTCCATAAGCGAATCGGCTGTTTCTTTAAACAGAAAATATTCGTATTCTACCGAGGCAAAGGGTTGAAACCCCATCTCATTTGCTTGGCCTATCACGGTTCGTAACAAGTGACGGGGACACAACGGAAACGGAGTTTCCTGATCGCAAAAGAAATCGAGTATAAAGAACGCGGTATCAGGTTCCCATGGAATCTGACGAAAGGTGCTAAGATCGATTTTTGCCAGTAGATCCGGATAGCCCTCACCTGTCAACTTAGCGGGCGTACCATAAAGTTCGTCATCAGAATCCCAATTAAAAACAACATCGCAGAAACCGAGTCCCTTTTCTGCCGCAGACAAGAATTTATCGACCGAAACATATTTCCCTCGCAGGACACCATCAATATCAAAACCACCGAGTTTTACTTTATGAATACCCTTTTCCCGAAAAGTACGTTTAATCTGTTCTAACATCTGTTTCTCCTAACTCCACTTGCGTTTTGTTGTTAATTCAAAAAGGTCAAATAACCTCTTTTTTCACATCAGATAAACCCAATTGTGTCAAACTTTTCCGGAATTCAGTTGCAGGCAGGATCTCTGTGAAATCGTACTCATTAATTTTTTCGACACCAGTATCGTGCATTTCTGCCACTAAGTTTCTGCTCCTTATCATCATAATTCTCAACACAACATTTCAGGAATAGTGTATTTGGCCGATATCACATAATTTGCCGTTATCAAATAGAATGCCTTCTTGTTTCAGCAGCATCTGTTTCCGAGTGATCTCTTCTCCATGAGTTTGACCAGCAAAACCACCTATTGACAAATCGGAAAGAATGACGCGATGACACGGAACCATTGGTGCGAAGGGATTACGTTTCAACGCTTGACCTACAGCTTGACTGGATTTGCAACGGACTTCTTTGGCTAACAACTTGTAAGTGGTAACTTTACCCTGTGGGATTCTTTTAACCGCAGCATAAACTTTTTCCTGAAAATCGGTAACTGTTTTTTTCTCTTTCTGCATCATACTATTAGATTTCGTCCCAAGGAATCCCTAGTATCTTCACTTTTTCAGCAAGCGTTGCAGGTTTTTCCCCAAAATTAGTTCCATGTCACTCTCAGGAATGAACGTACAATGTTTCCGCACAACTTCTAAGGACTGCTGATAGGTCATATGAAGTCTTACTGGGGGATAATCGGAAGCCCAGCACAAGCGTTCCGGCCCATAATGCTGATACAATTTTCTCACAATCCAGAGGGTATCCGAATATGGGAAATCCCACGACATTTGAGAAACATAGTGAAAACCCGAAAGTTTGATATAAATATTTGGAACTTCAGCCGATTTCAGAATCTCCTGCAAATTAGGATTTGGGGGATCTTCACCAGCTCGCGCTCCAGCCATATGATGGCACAGAAAATTAATCGTCGGGAAACGCCGTGCCAACTGACGCAATGCCGGATGCCATGCGGATCCCAATGCCAAGCTGCTGATCAGGTTTAATTCCGCTGTTTTCTCGAAAAACTTAATTCCTTCATCCGATTCAAACCAGTCATAATCGTTACGCAAATAATGGGTATAGCCTTTAAGCTGATATTTCTCTGCTGCCTTGTGCAACCGATCTGCAGCACCCGATTGATGGTAGGTCTCGGTCCATGAACAATCCACGTCTGCGAATTGGATCAACCGGCCTGGATATTTTTTGACGCATTCAGCACCATAATCGTTGTTGTCAGGATTGTGATCTATACGGGCACAGACCAAAACCGCTTGATCGACGCCAATACGATCCATCTCCCATAGCAGTTGTTCGACCCTACCCCGACTTGTGTGATCTGGTACGGATGGTTGATAAGGCCAATATTCCCAAGCATGGGTGTGACAATCAATAATCATGACTAACTCCTTAAATAACAACAGTCAAAATGGTATTAATCACTCATTTAATGCGCGTAAGCCGAAACGATGTATGTAAGGATTCCGTTCCGATAAGCATAGATAGGAAAATCACCTACTGAGCATTCGATTGAATCTTACCACATAAACGGGAAAGTTCCAATCTGTTCAAATGGAGATGAGAAAACGGGATTTCAAACGGATAGCAATGTACATACAGAGCTTGTTTTAGAAAATAAGTATTTGCGCGAAATCACTTCAATATTAACCGAACAATTGGATCAAGCCCGATCGGAGTTAAGGCACCTACGTCAACGCCGCTCATTCTGGAAAAGAGTAAAAGGAAGCTTTGCTAACAAACATGTTCGGACACACACTGATGTTGGCTATACAGGTTAATGCCAAACACCATAAGTTGGCATTTCATAAACAATGCCGATAATGCTCCAAACGCAACCGAGCGTATAATCACCTAAAATGAGTCCCATAAAGGCGGGAACTGCTTTACGATACAGCCGGACGCCGCCCGTTTTTAAAATGATAAACTTTATCAGCCAACTAGTGAACACAGCGAACCAAGAACGGCCAAGTCCACCTCCGGTGGTCAGAACGTAACCACCTGGATGAAAAGGCCACCATAAGAACCTGACTTTCATAATCATCAGAAAAACAGTAAAGAAAAAACCGGTTGCAATACCACCCATTTCGGCAGTATTCGGGTCACGCGGATGTACCAACCATGTCTGCAAGCGGTTGAACGTTTCCCACCCCATGTATCCGATCCAACCACGAGCTTTGTTAGTTGCCCCCAAGTCGTACATTACGTGAAGATAAATCCAAAATGTGAAAAAGATGCCGAACACAATTGCTACCGCAATGCCGATTAGCATTTGACGATAACCAATTCCGGTCCGTTCCGCGATTCGAAATGCTTCCAATTCACTAGGCATCGGATTAGCTCGAAAGCATCGATTGAGCGGATAAAGGTAGGTTAAGACTGTCAAGTTAGCTGGTCCCAAGAGACGTGTGCCGAGTGTAGTTACCAATGTACGCCCCGGATCGACATAAATCAGTGTATGCACCGGCGGTCCGATTTCAGCACGGGATCGTGTAATTGCAATAACCATGGGGAAATAAATCAGGAAAAAAAGCACAATTACCCACGATGACATGCCGGCGTAAAAACAGAATAACGTCAAAAATATCATGCCCACGATTGCAATTAAGAAAGCCAATTGATACTTTATCGGTTCTCTGGAATCATCAATCAGCTGCTGACGGCTGAATATGTGATGGATGATCCGAAAATAGTATCTTCGTCCGATCCAGACCGAGGTTAATCCAAAGGCGACCCAAGCCCCAATTGACTGCTCAAAAGGGTAGACATTTTGCATGCCAACTGCACTACCGAGAATCCGTTGTAGTCGCCCCACTATATAAAAGAACCAGCATGAAAACGATAGATCCAATGGCGTGAAAAACATCAATCCGATAATAAAAGGATAAAAGGATACCCGAAATGGTCCCATAGCGTTCCAAGGTTTGGTATTAAATCGAGCTAGCGTTTGGTTTTTAACGTTCAAGTATGGAATTGATGGATTGATATAATGCAGACCGTTTATTAAGGTGATACCTCCTGAAATGGCAAAACCCAGCCACATCCATCGATTGGTGAAAAACTGCCGAGGCTGATAGGTCATGGCAATAGGCAGTTGGACGATGGGATAACTCAATTTTTCGTTCTCTGTCCACTGTTTCCGAAGCAAAACGCTGAGTGAAAGCAACACCATCCAGAGTGCGATAACAAATCCTGACCAGGCGATAACAGGTGGCAGCCAGGTACGAAGATGCAGAGGGAAATACAGACTGGATTCACCCTGAAAAAAACCACGTAGAACTTCACGGTCTTTGACAGCAAACCAGGATTGTACGTATGAACCGAACAGTTGTTCCCATTCATTCTCAGCTGATGCAAACCAAAAAGCGTGCTCAATCGCAGGTAAAAGGTATCCCATCATGGTGTGACCACTGATTGTCGACACCATCACAACCATGGCATAAACTGTGAGCAGGTCTGCCTGAGACATCACTAAACGTGGGCTAATTCGTTGTAGGACGAAGTTAACCAATGACAAAACTAACAGCGTAAAAACAGCGTTAAAAAATAATGAAGCAATTGTCAGTTGTGTTGAATGCCAAACTTCACTGCCCATAAGTATCCAATAGCTGTTGATTCCTACCAAAACCAAACCTATAGCCAGGACATGAAATCTTATTTTATACTGAGAGATTGGAGTCTCACGAATCTGCTTTGACAAATTTACAGCCTATTTTGGATGTTTTTACTTTTTATCGGTATGTGCTAGCAGATATTCATTTGGAATCTGCCCATAATGTATCTTGTAAATTTTTAATCTCTCGTTGTAAACCAACTCCAAACCAGCAACTTCTCCAGAAAGCCATTTCTCAAGTCCAGGCCTTTTCTTTTCCGGGATCAGATGGGTTACACCGTAAAAAATGGCGATTTCAATAATTTTCTTCAAATCAGCTAACGGGATTTGAATCGCCTTTTCCTCGGAATAGAAGTGAAGTTCCCAGGGGTTGCGAGTCATTGTAATGGAGTTTGGCGCGTTTGATCTTATCCATTTCCCTGCATCAATCCAAGCCTTGCCGGCATCGCCATAAGGCCAACTTGCTTTTTTCCTGGCACGATCGATAATTAAAAAATTGTGGCTGGAAATAACCGTCAGGAGTATAAGTGCTGTCAACACAACCGCGACCCTCCGGTAATTCAAACCGCGGTAGACTATACCAAAGAAAATGTAAAGGCTTGTCCATCCGGTTGCGATGACCAGTGGCATTGCCGGAAAAGCAAGTCGGGATATCGGTCGCCAGCAGATTGCATGAAAACCATGCAGGAAAAGGAGAAGACACCATACGATCAAGAACTGCGGAATATGCCAGACTCGCAATATTTTGTTGATATCCTGATTGATCCGTTTGGATGTCTCAATCCCTTTCAAAACCCAAGAAGACTTATCTGGTCCAATCCGTTTCATAACCTTGGGATATAAGACTAAGATTGACTTCACATTGAGTTGATATATGTAGGAAATAACAAACAAAATCAGACCTGTTGCGGATGCAATACCAATAGGATAGGTATGAATTTGTTTGTAGTCAAACTTGCCAACAGATCCGTTTATATCAATAAAGCTCCACCAAAGATACTGTTTCAAAAACTCTTGGCTTTTAATAATCATACCGGAGATTCCCCAATCTTTAACTTTGGTAAAGAAGGACGGCAGGTTTTCACCGAGGTAAGGTTTATAAGTTCCTTCTTCCCATGGAAGGTATCCGATATAGCCAACGGCAAATTGCTGCGTGCTGAAGATGGGGTTGCCAAAATGAATCAGATTCCTCAGAAACCAGGGTGAGATTACCAAAAATGCCAAGACCAGTCCCGTCACAAACTGTCGATCCCGCTGTTCGATCTGCTTAGTGAAACGCAAAATCAGGTAGAAGATAGCGTAGGCAGGAATTAGAATAAGTCCTGTTCCCTTGGCGTAATAGGCAAGTCCCATTGCTATCCCCATGGGATAGAAAAAACGCGGATTTTTTGTCCCTTTGAGTACCAGGAGTACTGTCGTGCAAACCATAAACGCAAAGGTGATATCGGATAAGCAATAAAGCGAATGGCGAAAGAACTCAGGGTACAGCAAGATATGCAAACCCGCTGCCAACCCAACGATCCGGCTGCCGCTTAGCATTTCAGCTAAGGCATAGACAACAAAAGGAAAAAGTAAGCAGGATATGAAAATGGAAGGCATCTTAGCAGCAAAGGCATTCTTACCTAGAATCTTGAAAAAAGGTGCGATCAGGAAAGAATAAAGTGGCGGCCAATGGTCTTCGGGCCGGACAATTCGGGGATCATATTTGAGAAAATACCAACTTACGTAATCAACTTCCAGACCACGGCCTTTAATCAGGCTATCCGCCATTTCTGCATAACCTGAAGCATCGGCATGGCCGACATACTCAATCGGATAGACAATCTGTATCTTTACTATAAATGCTGCCAATCCAGCAATTAAGAGCAACCAGATGAAAAGTTTTTCCATACACTGTCCGTGAGAGTAGGAATGATAACCTAAATATTCTATGAAACCAGCATCTGGTAACAAAACGATACGGCATTGATATTCAATGGGTCGCTATTATCACCTACAAATGGTATTATACGCTTGCTTTTTCGTTAAATTGCACGTACAATTTCCATTGTCTTTTAAGTTTTACCGAAAGGGGGACTGTAACATGGCAGGCGTGGATATGACCCAAATGTCTGACGGAGTTTCAGGTCAAGAGACTACAGTACCAAATAAAGGCGAGCGAAACCAAAAGACAGAACAATCCCAGCAAACTCAGGAAGCAACGGCTAATGAAGAAGCAGAATCAACCTCGCAAACTGAAAATCAGAGTCAGGGTAACGAAACTCAGAAAGTCTCAAAGGTTGATGAAGGTGTTTCTGTAACTCAGAATGGCGTTAGTGGCGAAGGGCAAGTCATAGATGCCCAAGTTTAAATCCAAATTGTCCGTACCAACTTGGTGATTCAATCCCCCCTATACATCTCATCGAAGATATAATGCCTTACTCAATTTTCAAACACTTAATAATTCCTGCCGAATTATCCTACAGTGCTTTAGGGTAAAGCTCTCCCATTTCCCAACGTAGAAACAATACAGATCACCATTATTCCAATCCTTCCCCCTTCTTCAGTCGCTAGCTTGAAGAGGAAGTTAGCTAAGATTTAATGAGTACTGTGTCAGAGATCATATTAACTAACTATCCATAACGGTGCGATTCAGGAACTGTCCAATTTCATCGATAGGCAAGATTTCTTCAGCTGCCCCCATTTCGATAGCTACCTTCGGCATTCCAAAGATGACAGAAGTTGCTTCGTCTTGTGCTATTGTTTTACTCCCATTTTTCCTCATTTCGGCTAGTCCTGTTGCACCATCCTCTCCCATTCCTGTCAGAATCACACCGATGCTGTTTGCATTATAAACCTTTGCTACAGAGGAAAAAAGAATAGTGGCGGACGGCCGGTGCCCCTTAATTGGTAAGGCTTTATTCAACCGGATCCTTCCTCCAGAAACAATCATCATGTGGAAATCGTGGGGAGCAATAAGAACGACACCAGGCTGAATTTTGTCACTTTCTTCTGCCTCTTTTACTTTAACATTACTGGTTCTATCTAACCACTCAACCAATCCTGATGTAAATCCTTCTGAAATATGTTGAACAACTGCAATCCCACAAGGGAAATCAGCAGGAAGTTCACTCAACACCTTGTACAAAGCCTTAGGTCCTCCAGTGGAAGAACCAATAGCGACTACTTGAAACTCGGCTTTTACTGACGATGAGACATAATCTTGTGCAGTGGATGGTTCTGTCGAACGAGTTCGACGTTTTCCCTCCAGGTGAGTCACCACCGGAACTTGGGAAAGCAGCTTTACTTTCCTGACCAATTCACCGGCATCTTTGGCGGAAAACTGATCGAAACCGGGTTTTTCCATCGCATCTAAGGCACCAAGGGACATAGCTCTAAAAGCGAGATCTACTTCTGATTTCACCAAACTACTCACGACCAGAATTGGTGTTGGCTGATATGCCATAATATGCTCTGTGGTAGCTAAACCATCCATCACAGGCATATTAATATCCATTGTTATTAAGTCAGGTTTGAGTTGCGTGGCAACATCTATTGCTTCTCTTCCATCCTTGGCTGTACCTACGACGTCAATATCAGGATCACTATTTAAGAACTTCGAGATAATACCTCTAGCCACAGCACTATCATCAACAACTAATACTTGGATGCTCATGGCAACCTTGTTCTTAAAGGGAATTTCACGATCTGCTTTCTTTTTTTTTTGACCAAAACTGGCATCGAAAATTCGAAACTTAAAGCACTATACTTTACTAAGTACGTTATTTCAATCTGTTTGAGAAAGATCCTATGCGCATGCTATTATACCTTAATTTTCTCCAACATAGGAAAGAAGCCTAAACTACCATACATTAGGATATTACTCAAGACTTCCAGCTTTAATTCGTTATTTGGGTTATCTAACAGGATTAATCTATAGCGAAATTGGAGTAACTAGCAGCTTAGGCTTATAATGACTTAAGTACTGCCAATTAAATCCTCAACAGCAGTTAACAATGTATTTTTATCAAATGCACTCTTTACAATGTATCTATCAGCTCCTGCTTCAAAACCTTTCCGTTTTTCTTCCTCTTTGGCTAAGGTACTGACAATAATTGCTGGGATATGTTTATGTCTTTCATCGCTCTTATACTTGCTAATGAATTCATAACCATCCATACGCGGCATCTGTATGTCAGAAACAACCAATTCATATATTTTTTGTTCCATCTTTTCGACAGCTTCAACACCATCGATAGCAACATCAACCTCGTAGCCAGCAGACTCCAGAATGTTTCGTTCCAGTTCTCTTACCATCACCGAATCCTCAACCACTAAAATGCTTTTCACCACCGGTCGCTCTGGAACAGATAACGTGCTTGTTTGGGATAGCATTTCTCTTCTTACAGCTCCAATTTCTGCATTCTTCATTAAATCCGGAATATTGAGAACGAAGGCAACTTCCCCATTACCCATAATGCTTATTCCGGCAACGTTTGGAACTGTATTAAGATGTTGACTAAGACCATTTATAACCATAACTGTAACAGCTTCAAACTTGTCAACAGCGAAAGCGATTTGTTGGATACCTTGAGTAATCACAACGACTCGGGTTTCCTCCCGATCACGATGGCCCGATCCATTCATTTTCAACACATCATGCAGATAAACCATAGGAATGATTTCGCCTTCATAGACAATGGCTGGTTTGTTGGCAACAGACATTATCTGGGAGGACAAAATCAATTGAGCAGTTTTAATTGAGGTAGTTGGAAATGCGAAATGGCTTCCTTCCACTTGCACCATGCACAGTTGTTGGTTGGCGAGTGTCAGTGGTAATTGCAGCGTAAACGTTGTCCCAATGTTTACCTGTGTTTCGATTAGAATATCGCCCCTCATCTTGTCAACCTGTTGTTTTACAACATCCATTCCAACCCCGCGTCCGGAGGTATCTGTTACTACCTCCTTGGTACTGAAACCCGCTTCAAGAATGAGGTATGGAATCTCTTGGTCGCTCATGGCTCCCAATTGATTTTGATCGATAACACCCTTTTGAAGTGCCACGTTTCTAAGCTTTACTGGATCAATCCCGGCACCATCGTCCGCAACATGGATATATACCCGATCTCCAGTCTGCTCAGCTTTCAGGGTTATTGTTCCTTGTCGAGGCTTACCCAATTTTTCACGGACATCAGGCAATTCTACCCCGTGATCTACCGAGTTACGAATCAGGTGCAAAAACGGTGCCCGAAGGGCGTCGACAATGGTTTTATCAAGCTTGGCATCTTGGTCGTCAATTTCAAGCTGAATCTCTTTATTGAATTCTTGAGCTAAATCCCTGATGGGTCTTTTAAAACTGTTAAAGAGGGTTGCCACAGGCAATACCCGAGTATCTCTTACCGTATCCTGCAATTGATCAACTATTAAACTATGGCTTGTTATCGATTCAGTATATTCAAGTTTGATGTCAGATAGAGTCTTTTCTAATAGGCTGCTTTCCTCGCTAAGCGTTTCTATTAAATTGTTTAGTGCTTCTAAGCCTCTCTGTATTCCTAAACTGGCAGATCCGTTTTGCAACGGGTTCGCAACAGAGGTGGAATCGAACTGCGCGTTTAGGCTGCTTAAGGTCGTGCGTATATCATTTCTGCATATGGTTAAGGCATTTACTATCTTACTCAATCCGAGAAACTGAGTAAGATGGTTTTGAGAAGTAATTCGGTTCACGATCATTTCGTCAACAATTGTGGAAAGAGTATCCAACTTGGAAATTCCGACACGAATGGTTGCTTCTAACTGCCTTTGCTCAGGTTTGGCCAGTTCAGATTGAGTTTCAACCTTTTTTAGTTCTTGTCCTTTTGGTGTTTGGAGATCAGCTGTCCGCTGTTCAGCCAGTAAATCTGATATCGTATCTGCGGTTGGGCTTAGCTTATCATCGGGTGCATCTCCAAGGAACGGCTCTTGTTGCTGTGGTACAGGAACATCCACCTCAGCTTCCTGTTCAACCGATAATTCTGGTGGAGTTCGTACCTCTTCCGTAACAGAAGTGGAACTATCGGCTTCGGCTAAATATTCAGCCAATTCCGGGATTGTTTCGTCAATAAGTTTATAGAAATCGTCCGGATTCCAATAATTTTCCTCACTGTCCTCGGTCACATCAATTGCCATTTCAATCAGGCCAAGGCCCTGAAAAATCAGATCTAAGATTTGTTCAGTAATCTCAATTTTTTGTTGGTTGACAACTTGAAAAATTGTTTCCACTCGAAGCAAGGTGCCAGAAATATGCAATGATGTGAGTTGTGTTTCTATACTTTGTGCATACTCTCTGAGTGACTGAACAATAGAAAAGGCTTGATTTAAAATAGGATTTTTTTCTTCTACCATCTCCAATTTTAAAAGTTGCTCACTTAATTCTTCAAGGGATTTCTTGGCTGGTGACAGAAGTCCGGATACATCTTCCATCAGTTTGCTGGCAGTGCCAATTTCTTCGCCGGATAAGGTATCAGGTTTTGCTGAGGTTTCTACACTACTGGGTATGATAACTTCGGTAGGAGAATCTGTACTTGCTTCGACATGTAATGCTTGTTCAAGTCTACGGCATAATGCATCAATTTCAATGTCCGCTGTGTCACCAGCTACAGCCGCTTTAACCAGTATACTGATGGTATCAAGCCCTTCAAAAAGAAGATTAAGAGCGGCTATTTCTAGGTGCTCCCCTTCATCACGAGCAGCTATCAACAGCTCTTCCATCTGGTGGGCGACAACATTAATGTCATCAAAACCCATTAACTTCGATGAACCTTTCAGAGTATGAGCAGAACGAGCAATTTCACGAATGATTTCTGGATCGCCTGGATTGTTTTCAAGTGCAAGCAATCCTAAGTTGAGTTGCTCAATATGCTCCTCGGCCTCATCCCTAAAGATGCCTAGAAATTGTTCATCCATTCCTTCTTGCATTGTTTCTCGACTTGCACGTAACCTATGTTTCGATAAACCTGCAATGAATTTTGAACCCAGTCTGCGAAAACTTTAACAAAGACACTAAGGATTGGGATTAATGAACTTTCCCGATCTTTATATTGAAACAGACATTGCAAGAAACTTAATCCCTATTGGCTAGGAGGGTTGGGGCGCGGCTTGCCACCATTGCCCTGTACTTTCAGCATACCCTGCAGTGTTTGACCAATTTGTACCAATTCTTCAGAGGCATCAACCGTTTTTTGGGCTCCGGTTTCAACCTCCTTGGAAACTCCATCAACGTCCCTCATTACGCTAACTACTTGCTCCGATGCGGTTTGTTGCTGCCGTGTGCTGGCATCAATAAGAGTGGCTGCTTCTGCAGTCTGTTGCACCATCGCTAGAATCTTTTCCAAGTGTTCTCCAGTTTGCTCTGCTAATCCCGTACCCTCTGTAACTTGATTGGTACTTTGCTGAGAGGCTGTTACAGATTCGCCAATTGAACTGGTTATATCTGTGGTGAGATCTTTAATCCGCTGGGAAGCTTCTATGGTCTGCTCTGCAAGTCTTTTGACCTCGTTTGCCACCACCGTAAACCCTCTACCATGTTCCCCAGCATTAACGGCTGTAATGTTTGCATTCAAAGAGAGTATATCTGTCCGACGTGCAATTTCATCGATTTGTCCCAGCACTTCCGTAATTTCTTCTGCTTTGTCCTCCAGTCTTGAAATCCGTTCGGCACTTTCAGTCGTACTGGTTGAGATCATTTCCATTGCTTGAATTACCTGTTGAACAGTCGCTTGTCCTATCTCAACTGTTTCAAGGCTATCTTGAGCCAGCTCAGAAACATTATTGGCGTTCTCAGAGATCTGTTTTGAAGTTCTGGCCGTTTCTTCAACTGCAGCTACCGTTTGGGTAATGCTGGCTGACTGCTGTGCAGCACCACTCGCCTGGTTCTGACTTGCTTGTACGATGTCGATTGACGTATTGTCTAAATCTGAGACAGCACTCTGCACCCTTTGAATCATGTTGTCAGTATGAGCAACCATGATATTAAAACCGTCAACCAGTTGCCCTAGTTCATCCTCCGAATCTTTTTCCGCACGAAGAGAGAAATCGTCATTCTCTGTAACACTGTGCATGACGTCAACCAGATGAAAGATCGGTCCAGAAATTATCCCTTGGAAGGAAGCAGCGATAAGAAGCGCAACAACCGCAGAAATCAGCAAGATAATAGCACTACGCCCCATGATGTTTGCAACCCGCTTCCCGAGTTCTCGTGTGTGTGCTTTAATCAGGATGGTCCCTAAAATTTCGCCATCTTCTCCCTTGATCTCCTGCACGATAACCAGATACTTATTATCCGAAGTATATTCTTGACGTACGATGCCAGCTCGACGTGGAGCCTCTTCACTCTTATTCAGATCAGCCTCGCTAATATACTCTGTAAACAATACTGGTATTGCATAAGCGTTTTCCCCCATTGCCGCAGCATCGTAAAGAGCAGCCGCCACAATGTTTGTATTAGCTGACAATGTATTTAATACTTCCTTAGCAGTATCTGGGTCATCAAATTCCAAAGCCGTCACATTATTTGTTCCGATAATGTTAGCGAGAGTCGATAGATTGTTTGAAGGTATTTCTATCATACACAATGAAGGCTATACAGACCAAAATTACTGTGATGATAGATATAGCGATCGTAATCCCCATCAACTTGTACTTAATTGAAAGATCTTTCAACTTATTAAACATAGATTTTGCTCCTTATCTTCACTAATGGTTGCACAACTGACAATCCTTAGGGCTCAGACGTCAAGTTGGGAGAGGAAGTTTCACTCATGTTCTTAAGTTTTGAGTAAGTTGTCGTTTGTATCAGCCGTTTTTGGTCATCAGGCAGAATATCATTTAACTCGACTAGCATTATTACATCTCCTATGCCATCCTCATTAACCGACAGCATGTTAGTCGGCTTTGAAGCTTTTCCCATGCCCCATAGCGACTCAACTTCCAGAAGGCTTTCAACAAAATCGGGAATTGGATCAATGTGCTCGATTTCAAGATTTATAATATTATCTATTTGATCTACTTGAATACCCAGATAGCCATAATCATTTTTGACCACAATAACCTGATCATTTTGATCGTCCATCGAATTGTCTAAGGAGATGGTTAAACTAAACTGCTGATTGAAACTGATAACTGCCAATTCGTTTTCCCGAAAGGTAGTAAATCCCACGAGGTCATGCCGCATGAGTCCGGGAGTATCCGGCAACTCCTCAATTTCCGAACTCTCATCATCAAGAATTTCAACAATATCTTCAATGTCAGCACCAAAGACAATTCCTCCAGAACGAAAGACAAGCACTGGAACCCTATTAAAATACCCGATTGTAGAATCTGAATGTGACTGACGTAAATCTTCCATACCGAAAAAACGTGAATGACTTTATCCCGCACCAGAATTTTAAGCTGAAGAAAAAGGGTGACAAGTGAATTCCCCATTTATTTGCCGTTATTCTTTTTCAATTTATATAAAATTATGCCAAGCTACCCCTTTTCTTCGACTAATCTGCTATTCATTTCTGCCTCCAACACACTTTCCACATCGATAATCCCAATTAATGTTTCTTCCTCCGAATCTCGATCTTCATAGTACGTTTCAACATCAATAATAGCAGACGAAAGGAACTCACCTTCAATATACTCCGCTGTAACCTTCTCAATAGTGGTTAATGCTACCTGAATGTCAGATAGGTCTACCTTTATAATATCCTCAACCTTATCAACAAGAAGCCCTACTACCAATTGCAAATCCCTTTTCTCGATATTCACAACCATTATTCTGGTTCCGTCATCCATTTCTGAGATTGGCAAACCTAAGTAATCTCTCAAATCTAGTATCGAGATAATTTCGCTACGCAGATTTATCACTCCCAGTAAATAGCTTGGAACACAGGGAATCGGATATATTCGACGCCATGTCGTCTGATCGTCGATACTTTTGATGTGCTTGGCATCAATTGCATATTGTTCTCCACCAAGAAAGAACCTGACGAGCGTTCGAATATCTTCCGCTACACCCTCTTGACGAGTATCAATTCTCTCTTGCGCAGCCTGCTGGAGTATTGAATTCGTTTTGCGTCTTGCTAAAATCCCTCCAGTCCCTTCTACTTTCATGACTCAACCTCCGACTGGGAGGTATCTTCTCCTAGCTGTTTTAATTTCTGATGACAGATTTCATTTATGAGTCTCACTGAAAAGCCGCCAGAAAACTTGATCTCTTCATCCTCAGGAAACCTCTGAAGTTTGTGAACAGCATTTCTATATTCGCGAACAGCATTTTGTTGGTCTCCAGCTAATCGATAAAGTCGCGCCAGATTGAAATGCGCCAGAACGCACGAATCGTCAACATAGATGGTTTTTTGATACTCTTCCACCGCACGGTCAATTTCGTTTAGATTCTCGGAAACAAGCGCCATGAAAAAGTGCGCTTCCAAACACAGAGGATCTATATCGAGGACTTTTTGATAAGCTTCCGCAGCAGAGACATAACTGCCTGCATTTGCCAAAGATTTCCCTTTAGCTAGATAATAGTCAACCAGAGTTTGCTCATCCATCGTTCCAGTATCGATATTGCGACCATCAATATTCTTTAATCTCGTTTGGGAAACGAAGCTATCATTGGTTAAGCAGCTGTTTGTAAGTGCCATATTATTCCGCTCAGATGGTTTCCTGCTCGAGATTTTCTTATTTGCATAATTGCTCTGTATCGTATAAATAGGTGTGTTTCCAAAATTGATTATCGAGAATTCATCTGAAATGCCAAGGAGAGTTTCAGAATGCCCCAGAAACAAATGTCCTTTCCCATCTAAACATCGGCCAAAATTCCTAACAACCTGCTTTGTCAATTCACTGTCAAAATAGATAATCACATTCCGGCAAAAGATAATATCCCAGTTTCCTTTTTCAGGAGTTGGATAGATGGCTTGTTTTAAATTAAACTCACGAAAGTCAACCATCTTTTTGATGTTTTGATTTAGTTCATATTGATTGCCAACTTGGTGAAAATACTGTTCTTGTTGACCTTTACTAACATTTCGTAAGGCACGCCGACTATAAATACCTTTCTCCGCTTTTTTGATAGCGTTGTAATCAATATCAGTGGCAAGAATTTCGATATCCCATTTTTCAGGAAAAGGCAGTTTCTTCATGACCGTCATTGCTATTGAATATGGTTCTTCTCCCGTTGCACAACCAGCACTCCAAATCCTCAATTTTTGTATTTTATTGAATCTTTCGATGATGATATTTGGTAGAACATGATCTTCAAGGGCCGTGAATTGTGCGGGGTTTCTAAAAAAACTTGTTTCATTGATGGTAACATGCGATATCAGCCCACGTACTTCGGCCTCGTAATGACGATCCTGATGCAAAAATCGATAATACTTTTCAAAACTGTTGAAATTCTTATTCAATAGGTGCTGAGATATAACCGGAATCAGATGATTACATTTGGTTTCATCCAGATATATACCACTATGGTTACGAATCAGATCTTGAAATAATTTTATGTCTGTTGCTGATAACCTAACCAGGGCGTTTTCTGATATTTGTTCTTTCCCTGCCATCAGTGAACCTACATGCTTTCTTTGCTAATTTGGTTTTTAACCTTTAAATTGGAAGCAACTGTGCTACTTTATGAACCAGAAGTTCTTCTACTTTGCCCTTTACTGCAATTGAAGACGCGTCTTCAACCTTAACAAAGTCTTGGATTAGTTTATAGGTCGCATCACTGACCAAAACCGACCCCTTTTCGGCGGCACTCTCCAAACGTGCGGCAATGTTCACATTGTCACCAATTACAGTGTAATCTCTTCGGTATAATTTGCTGCCAATATCTCCCATAATGACAGTCCCCGAGTTGATTCCAACTCTAATATTGACCTGGTTCTGCCGATTCTGATTGAATTTTTTCAAAGCTTCAATCATCTCCAACCCCGCCTTAACAGCATTATAAGCACATTCTTCACGGGATCTATTTTTGGAATCAAGGTACAAAGCCATAATTGCGTCCCCAACAAACTTATCGATAGTGGCTCCATTGTCTTTCAGAATAACAACCATTTCATCAAAGTATTCGTTGAGCAACTTAACTAACGCCTTGGGATCCATTCGCTCGGTCATTGGCGTGAATCCAACAATATCTGCAAAAAAAATCGTCGAAAAAGTCTCTTCGACACGCATTTGATCGACTGAACTTTTCTGGTCTGCGGCAGCAGCGGCAGCTTCCACAGCTGATTCAGAGAGATAATGCTGCATTGCTTGGCGTTCTCTGATTAACCTTCTTTCAGCTATAAGTTTCTCCGCAATTACTACTAATTTGTCCGGAGGAAACGGCTTGGATAGAAATGCCGCGATACCAGCGTGTTTTCCCTTTCTTTGATCCTTATCTGAGTCTGCCGCAGTCAGCATCAATACCGGTATGTCTGACAGTGCTTCTCTGTTCTTCAGAGCTCGTGTGAGTTCCCGACCATCCATTCCTGGCATATTAAAATCAGTGATAATCAAGTCAGGTTCATGTTCAACTGCTGCATCATAGCCTTCATGTCCATCACTAGCTGTAAGGATTTCAAATCCTTGTTGTGAAAGCCCCTGCTTCATCATATTACGAACTAATGCACTGTCATCGACAACAAGAATCTTCTCACGAAGAGAGCTTTCTCCTTTAGGAGCAAGAGTTAAATTAATGCGACTAATTAACTCAGCTTCATCCACGGGCTTGGTAAGGAAATCATTTGCACCAACATCGAATCCTTTATCAATGTCTAATCCTGTTCCACGTACAGACAAAATCACAACTGGAATATCCTGCGTTGCGTTTCTTTGTTTGATTTCCTGACACATCTCATAACCGTTCATATTCGGCATATCCAAGTCAGAAATAATTAGATCCGGCATATATTCAACGGCTTTTTGTAACCCTTCTACTCCATCCATAGCGTGAATCAATTTAAAGCCATTTTTATCAATAATTCTGCCCACCGAAGCATGAACAAGCTTACTATCATCTACTAATAAAATACAAGGAGGATGGGAGTCTGTTGCCTGAGTGCCCTGAGGGATTTCTTCTTGTTTCTCTTCTTCAGTAGTTGTATCAATTTCCCGTATCTCATCATCCGGGGAAGGGGCTATTTTTACTTCCTCGGCGGATGATAATTTCGTTTTTTGAGGAGTACCCATCCGCGTAAATTCAAGCCATTGCTCGACCAATTTGAGCAAATCCTCTGACCGACATGGGATCTTCAGGAAATCTGAAGCCCCCCTCGCCAGAGCTTCATTTTCGAGTTTTGACTGATGGGAAAAAATGATGATCGGTTTGTTTTTTTCCCCTGAATTCCTTAGTTGCTGACAGATTTCCAAACCGGTAACGTTAGCTAAGGAATCTTGCAGAAGACACAAGTCCATATTCTCAATATTCGCAAGCGCTTCATCTCCATTCGCAACCGTGGTTATTTGGTACTTATTGTTGCTTACCATACGTGTTAGCATCCGGCTGAATAATTTGCTGTTTGAGGCAATCAAGATCCTGTTAGTTTGCAAGATGCTTCTCTATTGGGTAATCGATTGTTATGTATATATACTAATGATTGATTAGATATGTTTTTTGGTTAATACGTGATGAAAAGTGTTATTGTTTAACAACCTCTAAGGCTAACTTTAGAAGCTTGCTACTGATCGTAAGCCCTTTGGCTTTTGCAGGCACTAAATTCACTTTGAATTTAATCTTCGCCCCGGCGGTCTCCACGAAAGTAATGATTCCACCTGCCTTTATAAAACTATCCGTTTCACCAATAGTTAACTTCGCTGGATTCGCTGGAGTATCACCAAGGTCTTTAATCTTACCAAATACATCTCCTAATTCCCCTTCGACGCTCTTAGGCAAAAAGATCACATGACAATTAGCAAATAATGAAGCATCATCCTGTAGTGTTACCTTAACATCTTTGCCCCGGACTTTTTTACCAGCCAACATTGCTGTCAGTAGGGTTGCAAACTCCGGATCCTTATAAACACCAACTTCAAATATAGCAACGTTACTCGGCCATTCGGTCAATTTTACGAAGTTAACTATAAACACTGCCTTAAGCTGCTGCGGGGTGGCCGCATAGGAAACTTGGGTGTTGAAGGCAATTACACCCATGTATGCCAATATACATATTAAGGCAAGCAGAATGTACAGCTTATACCGCCTTCCCATAAATAATACCTTTAGTATCCCCTTAGGATGTTATTTCCAATTAAACTCAAGTTTATGCTCAATAGGTTTTGAAATTGATCTTTAGGTTATCTTAATCCTTAATTTTAGAAATTCCATTCCACAAGAACAACGATCTGACGTCCCAAACCAAGAACATCAATGCCGAAAAATCTAGGTTCTACATATTGAAAATGTTGCCTATTATCCCAAGATACTATTATAACATAAAAACTGTGCTATTATATAGCCATTGTAGTGATTACAGCATACTGCAAATTGCGTCATCCTTATCCTGATACTTACTGCGATACCTAATCTACTTATTCTCTAAAATCATGTATGTAACCATTGGCGCTAGTTTAAAGACTGAACTGAGCTATCGAAAATGGAATAAAGCCAACGTTCTCAATGAGGGTAAGCCATCCCACTGCAGCATAATGTTGAACAACGCCATCGTCAGGCCAACCCAAGTCTTGAAATAGGTCCGAGCGCAGTGTATTATTTTCGTGATCCCATATACAAAAATTGGCATTGACAGCACGGCTTCTAGCACCATTCGGTCGTTCCATTCCTTTTGTTGGCACAGACGCAAATTCGCCGGCAAGCCTGGGGTAACTTCTTCAGAGGAATAGGTTTTGGCTTGGCTGTGCTTGTAATTTTTTCCGCTGCCGCCGGTTATTGTCAACCTGCTGACAATATCGAAGGGACCTACTGCTATATTCGTCTTCCTTAGGGCCGTATGGAGATGTTCATCAGCAATGTGGTGGAACAAGATCCTTACCCAGCAATACTGAAACGCTATGGATAAAGAGTTTACATCCTCAGATTAATTTAGATCCACCAGTAAACAGCGTGATGACAATCATCAACCAAGCCATCAGGTATCGCCTGATGGCCTGACACATATAGCTGGCCACTACATTCTTGTCGATACGAAAGTGTGTACACTCGAGTTGGTTAATGTGGGCTGTTCATCAACTCCTCTATACCATTCGGAGTTGAGGCAAATCGTTGAGTTAGAATCCACCTCTGGTTTACTTGGTTTATCTTCGATTGAAAACGATGTCGTATGCTATGTTGAGGAGATGAGCTAATTACCAAATAATATTCTCATCCTGTACTCTGATGCCATCACGGAAAGAAAGAATTTAAATGGGTACCTCACGGAATTGATCGATTAAAACTCTTGTATAAGGAATAGTACTAACCAAAATTCTAGCTGGGAGGCAGCTAAACTCTTTGACATATGTGACTCAAAAATCTCCGAACTTCTGTTTTTTGATTTA
>JYMV01046783.1_pt1 | contig 25154 bp, 38 predicted proteins | sample 338911 | NCBI WGS metagenome assembly JYMV01 (sample SAMN03354496, study PRJNA234377) | hydrothermal vent metagenome | biome: Deep sea; feature: Hydrothermal plumes at the Eastern Lau Spreading Center, Western Pacific Ocean; material: Seawater | place: Tonga | collected 2009 | depth 2000 m m
TGGACTATCTAGCGGTACATATTTTTGTGTGTTCTCTGCAGGATCATTTCAAACTTCAAAAAAAGTAATGCTGTTAAAATAAATGCAGAAAATGGTTTTTGATAGATACGTTTTCACTTAAAACTAATGTGGAAAACCTATATAACATTTTAACGAATCAAATCAATTTTTCTATATAATGTAGATCAAAAATGAAAAATAATCCGACTCTTAAAGATATTGCACAAAAGCTTGGAATATCCATTTCTACCGTGTCACGTGCATTACAGAACCATCCTGATATAAATAAGAATACAATAGCACAGACCAGAAAGTTAGCAAAGGAAATAGGGTATTTTCCAGATGAACTTGCCATAAGTCTGAAAAAGAAAAAAACTCATACGATTGGTGTCATTGTACCAGAAATATCCCACTTCTTTTTCTCATCTGTAATCGATGGAATTGAGGAGATAACCTATAAAGATGGCTATACAATCCTTGTAACTAAATCAAATGAAAATCTGGAACGAGAAATTCTTAATACGGAAAGTCTTATTTCTAATCGTGTTGCTGGTGTTATCGCATCAATCAGTCAGTCAACAGAGGATGGATCACACTTCAATCGGGTCATCGCTAGAGGAACCCCTCTCGTTCTTTTTGACCGTATACTGGAGGACCTTGAGGTTTCTAAAGTAATAAGCAATGATTTTGAAAAAGTTTATGAAACAGTAAATCATCTCATTGAATCGGGTTTTCGACATATTGCTCACTTGGCGGGTCCGCCTCACTTGAACATTACAAAAAATCGTTTGGAAGGATATAAAAAAGCTCTCACTGATAATGGGTTAGAAGTTATGGATGAGATGATCATCCATGTCGATTTGAATGAAAAAGGTGGATCTGAAGGTGCAAAATCATTATTAAAATATTTACCAAGGCTCGATGCCATATGTTGTGTAAACGATCCCGTAGCAGTGGGTGTTTATCAACAGCTCAAAAAAGCTGAATTAACAATACCCAATGATGTTGGAGTAACGGGATTTAGCAATGACCCTATAACCGAAATGATCAGTCCAACAATGACTACAGTTGATCAGTATGGGTATAAAATGGGCCGGAAAGCTGCTGAAATTTTACTTGATCAAATCAATAATGAAAAATCGAAAACTATAAATCAAACATTTATAATTAAAAGCGAACTTATAATTCGTAATTCATCAGTACGAAAATTTTTGGCAGTGAATTAAATACCGGCACGTTATTTTTGAAAGAGCAGTAAGCGGTATGTTTTGTATTTGATAAAATTCGACCCGGTTAGCTGACCGGTGAAATACACCCGGTTGATTTTTACAAGGCGCTTTTCATATTTCCAATTCAAAAAACCGGTAAGCTTTGGATAGTTGCTTTCTAAATATTCGCCGGACATGGTTTTAATGGGATCAAGAACTTCAGTGACAAATTTATCCAACAGGTCATTTGTTGGCGCTGTTTCTTCCGTAATATCAATATCCATCTTTTTGGTGAGTGCTACTGCATTAATCTTTTCTTCAAACTTGGTCCATTTATGTCCACCACCTAATGGACTTTTACCCGGTACATTTTTACTAAAAAAATCACAAATAAACAAGTGGCCGCCATGGGGCAGCATATCCACAATCTTATCAATAGATAAGCCCAGTTTTACATATTGAAAACTCTCGCTGAATAGTATCATATCGTAGGATTTATCAGTATCCAAATCCTCAAATCCACAAACATGCACTATGGAACGATCACCTAATTTCTTACGAATATTCTCTGCAAGGAACTCGCTGGGAAGCACACAATCCACTTCATATCCAAGCTCAAGTAATTTTTTTGCTAAATTTCCCGAACCGCTGCCTACATCTAAAATCGTTCTCACCCCTTCTGGTATATTATCTATGATCAATTGGGAATGGCGTAACTGTGCTTCGGCAAAATTTTGTGCGGTGGCTGTTTTATCATTGGGCCAGTATCCGTAGTGGAGATCTTCAGTGTCCATAAAAAAACGGCCGATCAATAGTCCGATATCCAGGCCAACTGCTTTTGAGTCTATTTTTTTAGCCATTAATCAATAAATCCTTTTGCGATGCAGAGTCTCATAATATACGAGACATTCCTCATAAATCGCTTCTTGTTCAGAAGACAATTCTTCCGTTGGCTGCATATAAGGTTGGAAGCATGTTGATGCTTCCACAGAACTGTACCAGTATTTTGCCCACACACCATCTGTATCCCGCGGTCCTGCTGGCCACGATAACATTTCATCCATGAATGGTATTCCTACTGCTTCACAGAATTTCTGTAAAATATTTTTTGGATCATGCAATACATCTCTGGCATCAATGATAACAGGATCTTCGCCGATCTCTTCTGTTATTTTACGATATAATTCTACCTGCTGGGAAAAGCCCAAAAGCTCTGAACGGGTCACCTCATATTTTTTACTATAGGATAAAATAACTTCTTTTGGATCGCGAATGAGGAAGCAATTTGTTACTTGACCGATCCATGAAAGATCCACTCCCGGCAGATTATGCTGAGCCATATGTTTTTGATACCATATTGACGCTTCTTCAGGGATAAATCCGGTGATGTAATCCACCACTTTATCCCAACCACATTCCATGGATCGCAAAACCTCTTTTTTACCGGGATGGTCTATATCCGTATTATTTAAATAATATCCGTAAAAAGGTTCATCGGATACGAATGTATCCGGTCGATTCTCAAAAGAACGCATCATGGCCGTAGATATATTCCGCGGACCGGACCACATGGCAATGTGTTTAGTCACTGGGTGGGTATAATGTATCGATGTCTTTTTTATAAATGTTTTGGAGCCGCTTTGTTAATTCCCCTCTTTTACCGCCGGAGATCTCATGTCCATCAATTTCCACCACAGGAATCACTCCGGCAAAAGTGCCGGTTACAAATGCTTCATGTGCAGTATGGCAATCTTCCACATGGAAATTTCGTTCAAAGACAGGAATATCATTTTCCTTACACAAGCGAATGATGCTACCGCGGGTGACGCCATTCAAACAATATTCCCCGGTGGACGTCCACACTTCGCCTTGGCGCACAATGAAAAAGTTAGTTGAATTGCATGTGGACACGTAGCCATTCACATCCAGCATCAATCCTTCGTCAAATCCCAACCGATCTGCTTCAATGCAGGCCACAATGCAGTTCAATTTGCTTAAGGTATTCCATTTTGGATCCTGTGTTTTTGACGTTCCCCTGCGGATGCTTACTGTTCCCAAACTTATCCCTGTCTTTTTCACGTCCTCACTGGCTTTCTTGTATTCGGGGATAACCACAATGGTAGGTCCACTCACATTCACTTTGGGATGCTGATAGGGTGTTTTTTTCATTCCGCGGGAGACGATGAAGCGGAGATGAATATCCGATTCCATGTTATTGGCTTCCAAAGTAGAAACGATTATTTCTTCCAATTCTTCCTCTGTTTTACCAATATCCATTCCGATGGCTGCAGCACTTGCGAAGAGTCGCTTAAAATGCTCATTTTTATGGACCAGGTGTCCGTTATGACAGCGAATTCCTTCCCACACACCATCACCCAGTAAAAAGCCACTGTCAAAGACCGACACTTTAGCTTCGCTGCGTGGCACGATCTCCCCATTGACATAAATAAGGATATTTTCGTTGCGCTTATCTGCTTCGTATTCGTGGGTACCCATTAACCTTCAATAATCTCCCTGCTGGCGCGCACACCGGACTCAATGGCGCCATTCATGGATGAATGAAATTCAGAGGTATGTTCACCGGCGAAATGCACTTTTCCTTCAGGCTTGCTCAAGATATCTATAAAATCCCACTGGCCGGGGCTCAAATATGTATAACTGCCCTGCATCCAGGGATCCTCATTCCAATATTTGGAAATTCCAGATTCCCAAACATGCGGAGTTTCCGACCATAATTCGGTGGCTGTTTCTTTGGCCACACGCAAGCGCTGTTTCTGACTCATTTTTCCAAGTTTTGCTGCTGAAGAACCGGACGTAAAGGATAACAGAATTCCCCGGGGGCCTGGTTGATCAATGGAAAAATGATAAACACGGCGTAAAGGTGTATCGGTAAAAACGCGCTGGCCTACACTGCCCTGTTCATCCCAGATACGCCGTTTGAACTGCATGGCAATCTTCATGACCTCTCCATAGGACTGCTTGCGGATACAGTGCATCTTTTCATCAGAAAAATAAGGTGTAATCTTTGTTTTCCGCAGGATGGTCAACGGCATGGCCACCACACAGCGATCCGCTGAAATGGATGTCAACTTTCCGCTTTCTTCAAATGTGACTTCTACACCTGACTTACTGTGGCTTATCTTTTTCACTGGACAGTTATATTTCAAATTTGCTGCTATTTCCTTGGCAAAGCGCTTTGGTAATTGATCATTGCCGCCGAAGATCCGTCCTTCCACTGTATTCTCGCTGAAAGCTGATGCATAGAAATGACCGAAAACCATATTCAACGCAGACATTTGATCAGGGGTGCAGGTACTTTCTGTTGCATTCGTATACTTATATAGATCAATGATGTCTCGCGGTGCACCCTCTTTCCTTAAAAGCTGGGCAACGCTCATGTTGTCAAGATCCAGGACATCCTCTGGTATATTCTTGGGATCCTTGATCTTTTCCACCCAATGACGGACATATTCAAATTCCTGGCCGAATAGCTTTCCGCCAACCGTCCCTTTATAAGGCAACATTTGTTTCATGGCCTTGAAATCAGCCATGTTATATTTCTTGCCGCGTACGTAAATACCGTCATATTGCTTTGCCGGCAGTATATCCAGACCAAATTCTTTACAATATTTTCGGGCATATTCATCGCTGGAATCCACATATTCGGCACCCATTTCAGCGTATAAATTATCAGCAAAGGGATCGCGATAGGTCCGCACCCTGCCTCCGGGACGGGAACGGGCTTCCAGAACAGTAATATCGATGCCGGCATTCTGCAATTCATAGGCACAGGAAACACCGCCAAGGCCAGCGCCAATAATAATCACTTTTTCAGCAGAACTGTTATCAGTGATATTTAATAATGAACGCGCCGGTGTTATCGCCATTCCTGCCGCAGCAGCGGTACCGGCACGTAAAAATTGTCTTCGTGAGATCTTGTTTCCCATAATTGGACCTGCTTATTGGAATAGTTAAGGTCAATTCTACAAAACATTCATCTTACAATGCACATTTTTACCATGGGCTATGTAGATTTTTCCATGGAAATGCCCCTTTTTCAGCACTTCGAAAATGAATGGATCACTTTTGGTGTTTTTTTTGTGTTCATATTCTTTTTGATAGGTATAGCCGAATTCGTACGCTCAAAGTTAAAATGGGGCCCGGAGGCCAGCCGTAAGATGGTCCATGTTATCGTGGGGATCATGGTTGCCTGCTGTCCCCTCATATTCAGATCGAATATTCAGCCTATTACGCTGGCGGCCATTTTCATTGTGGTGAATGCTACTGCATTGAACATTGATGCATTCAAGGGTATGCATGATACAAAACGAAAAACTTTTGGGACTGTTTATTTTCCCATCGCTTTTTTGATCTTGGCAGCATTCTTTTGGGAAAAGCCCATTACCCTGATCCTGTCCATGCTGGTTATGACCTTCGCCGATACATTAGCATCTTTTGTTGGCGAACATGAAAAACGACCTTTAAAATTCCGTTTATGGGAAGATGAAAAGTCCCTCCAGGGCAGCGCGGCTATGTTCCTCTCCACTACGCTGATCATTTATGTGGGCACAGACTTTTTTGCCTGGTTCTTTGATGCTGCGTTTTTTCTGCCTTTGGAAGTGTTGATTGGCTGCGCAGCGTTTACAGGAATGGCGGCGACCTTGGCCGAAGCCGCTAGCAATAAAGGGTCTGACAACTTTTCGGTGCCAATAGTGACAGCCATTGCCTACGAGACTTATCTCATCAACTACAGCCACGGATCTTTACCCGCATTATTAACCTGGACTTTGGGTTCGGCAGTGATCTTTTATGCTGCTTACAAAGTACGCTCCCTGAATGGTGGAGGAGCAGTTGCAGCATTTATTATGGGAATATTCATCTTTGGCGCTGGAGGATTCCAATGGATAACCCCTATCCTGGCTTTTTTCATTTTATCATCCCTACTATCAAAATTGGGGAAAAAGTCCGCTGAAACCACACAAAAGAGCTCGAATAGGGATGTGCTGCAGGTATTAGCCAACGGCGGAATACCCATGATCATTGCTATTGTGAATTTTTTTCAGCCTTTTGACCTGGCTTATATAATGTTCTTGGGCGCTATCGCTGCTGCCACAGCAGACACCTGGGCAACAGAGATCGGCTTTTTCAGCAAAAAGGATCCCCGGCATATTTTGAATTTTAAAACAGTAATAAAAGGCACTTCCGGCGGGGTGACACTTTTAGGTTTTGTTGGATCTGCTTTAGGAGCTGGAACTATTGCTTTAATTGGAATGAATTGGCTAAATGATTTTCCAATTCACTGGATAGTATTAGCAGGATTTGTCGGGAGCTTTGTAGACTCCATTCTCGGCGGAAGTATTCAAGCCAAGTTCACCTGTTCAGCCTGCGGTAAAGAAACTGAAAAAAGAATACACTGCCAAATGCATACCAGCCACGCAAAAGGTTTCAAGTGGCTGGATAATGACGGGGTAAATTTTGTGAATACGATCGTGGGTGTATTGATCGTATGCATGTTATTTTAACAGCACCATCTTCCTGGTCTGAATGAACTCCCCAGCCTGTATTTTGTCATCATGTTGTAAGAACAAGCGCAAGTTTACAAGACTCACTATCACGAGTTAATCGCTTTTCCATTCTTAATGACCATTTTGATGGACAGATCTGTCACGTTATAGGGAATATTCATAAGCCTTTCTACGTCCCAAATGATGAGATCGGCCTTGCGGTCGATGGCGATGGAGCCTACCTCACCTTCCAAATTCAACGCTTTGGCAGAATAATAGGTGGCAGCCGCAAATGCCTCTTCTACTGTCATCCCCAAATGGATACAAGCCAAAGAAATGATAAAAGGCATGGATTGCATTTGACAACTGCCGGGGTTGTAATCCGTTGCCAGAGCAACATCTATTCCATTTTCCAACAATTTTCGGGCGGGAGCATAGGTGTCTTTACCGAGGAAAAATGTGGTTCCCGGCAGTAAAGTGGCTGTTACACCATTTTCCGCCATTTTTTCCACTCCAGCATCACTGACTGCCATGAGGTGATCTGCTGACACTGCTCCTACCTCTGCCGCCAGTTCAGCCGCTCCTGAATCCTCGAATTCATCGGCGTGTAATCTCGGTGTTAAACCTTGGTTCTTGGCTGTTTCAAATATGCGCCGGGATTGATCTACATTAAAGTACCCATTTTCACAGAATACATCACAAAATACAGCAATTCCCTGCTCCGCCACAGCTGGAATCATTTCAGCACACAGCAGATCCACATAGCCCTCATGATCATCTGCAAATTCTGGGGGGAATGCATGGGCACCTAAAAATGTAGGGATTATATCAATTTCATGGCTTTCATTTACTTCATGTATTACTTGAAGTGATTTTAATTCTGACTTTGTATCTAAACCATATCCGGATTTGCATTCTACAGTGGTTGTACCTAGTTTTAGGAAGCGGTCCATTCGTTTGGAAACCCGTTCGATCAGCTCATCTTTTGAAGCATTTCTTACGCCATTTATGCTGGCATTAATACCTCCTCCTTGAGCTGCAATCTCCTCATATGAAATTCCTGCCAGGCGTAGGGCAAATTCTTCTTCCCTGCTGTCTAGAAATACAGAGTGCGTATGGGGATCTACAAATCCAGGAGTGACGAGGGATCCACCACAGTCAATCGCCTCACCATTGCTGTTTTCTGCTATTCTATCTCCATCGATAGTCAATGAAGTGTTCGATATAGTTTCAACTTCCCCTGAATCGGGGTTATATGATGTTAATTGACCGATGTTTTTAAGGATCATTTCATCATGGGAATATCAACATCCCATTTTTTCGCATTTTCGATAGCTTGTTCGTATCCTGCATCTGCATGACGAAACAACCCCGTTGCCGGGTCAGTTGTTAGGACTCTCTTTACACGTTCTTCCATTTCAGGTGATCCATCCACGCATATGACTTGACCGGCATGAATGGCCAGACCCATGCCTACGCCGCCACCTTGGTGAATAGACACCCAGGTAGCACCGCTGGCCGTATTCGCCAGCGCATTGAGCAACGGCCAGTCCGCAACAGCATCCGAACCATCCTTCATGGCTTCAGTTTCTCGATAAGGTGATGCTACAGAACCCGTATCAAGATGATCACGACCAATAACGATGGGTGCGGATAATTCTCCACTGGCTACCATGCGATTTAATTCCACGCCAAACTTAACACGTTGTGTATAATCCAGCCAGCATATCCTCGATGGCAATCCCTGGAACTGGACTTTTTCCCTAGCCATTTTAATCCAACGCGTCAATGTTTCATCCTCGGGAAACATTTCCAGAATTTTATCGTCTGTTTTATAAATATCCTTTTTATCACCGGAAAGTGCTACCCACCGAAAAGGTCCTCTGCCGTCACAGAATAATGGACGGACATAGGCCGGCACAAACCCCGGGAAATCGAATGCATTTTCCACTCCTGCTTTCTTGGCCTGTCCACGGAGGTTGTTTCCATAATCAAAAGTAATAGCACCCATATTTTGCAGATCGAGCATACCCTGGCAATGTTCAGCCATGGTTCGAAAACTTTCTTTAATATATTTGTCCGGATCAGACTTTCGAAGATCAAGGGCTTCCTCGTAAGCCATACCATTGGGGATATAGCCATCCAGTTCATCATGAGCAGAGGTTTGATCGGTGACCATATCCGGTACAATACCCATTTTAGCGATTTTTGGTACGATATCAGCCGCATTTCCCAACAAACCAATAGATAACGGCTCTCCCTTCGCTGCGGCGTCTCGGGCTAACGTTAGGGCGTCAACCAGGGATTCTGAGGCCACATCCAGGTATTTAGTCTCTAAACGACGTTGAATTCGATGCGGATCGATTTCAACACAGATTGTTACACCGTTGTTCATGGTTACCGCAAGCGGTTGAGCGCCACCCATACCTCCCAGACCGGCAGTCAATACAAATTTTCCTGTTAGATCGCTGTTATAATGCTGTTTAGCAGCCGCAGCAAACGTTTCGAATGTTCCTTGCAGAATTCCCTGTGTGCCAATATAGATCCATGAACCAGCCGTCATTTGACCATACATCATGAGGCCTTTTTGATCCAGCTCGTTAAAATGTTCCCAGTTGGCCCATTCGGGTACCAAATTAGAATTGGCGATCAATACCCGGGGAGAGGTAGTATGCGTTCGGATCACACCCACCGGCTTCCCGGACTGCACCAGCAGGGTTTCATCTGGCTCAAGTCTTTTTAATGTGTCGAGGATAGCATCAAAGCATTCCCAGTTTCGAGCTGCTTTTCCCTTCCCTCCATACACAACAAGTTCATCGGGGTTTTCAGCCACATCCGGATCCAGGTTATTCTGGATCATGCGGTAAGGCGCTTCGATCTGCCAGTTCTTACAGGTGAGTTTACTCCCCTTGGGAGCATGAATCACTTTGGACATTTTTTCTCCTGAAATCAATCGTGAATTTATGCTATTCTCCCCTACACTCAAAAAGGGTATAGCCTGATTTCAGATTAAATCAAAAATACTGTTATTTAAATAACTGGCGAGCATAATCTGGTTCATCAACAATAACATTGTAAGAAAAAAGTGAGATACCTTTGAAATGGGTGATCTCTGTATATCTGATCTTATCTATCGCTGCCAATTCATTTTGATTATATAAAGCAATGCCCATAATGATCCTGTCCCGGTATTGCCTGGGCAGATGGTCGTATATAATATCAATATTTTCAGCAAATTTGCGAATATCCGGAGTATAATTCATTGGCATTACCCAATCCAAATAACCGGCTGCCAGCCACACATCCCATTCCTGAAAATAGCGATTTCTGGCCATAAGAAGATTTGGTTTTACAGCCGCAGACAGTTTACAGCCCGGACGCACATCCAAAAGCATTTGTTTTGTCTCTTTTATGAGGTCTGTAATGGCCGATCTGCGATAGGTATCCCATTCAATACTATTTTCATTATCAAAAACAGGTTTATTATGATTATATCTATTCTGATAATAATACGTTTTTGCATCTACATTATTTCCATATTCTGCATCATGAAAACGAATATAATCCAAATGCAGTCCATCCAATTCGTATAATGCTGTCAATTCTCTAAAAATAGCTAATAGATGTTTGTTTACTTCTGGATGATGTGGAGCTAAAAAATATCCCTCTCCAGCGATGTCATTTTCCTTATTGAATAATGTTGCAGTGTCATTGCCATTAGTATCAATCCAGTCAGAATGACCATTATACACATGATGCAACGCACGGGGTCGGTTTACCGTAGACCAAACTAAGTAAACATTGACCCAGGCATGAACATTTAGACCTTTTGCATGAGCTCGATCGATAACATAAGCCAATGGATCGAAAAAGGGATCCAGCAATAGTTCACTCCTGGGAACTAACTGCGATCGGTAATAAGCATCACCCCTGCCGCGAACCTGAACTAAAAGATTATTAAATCCATTTTCATCTGCAAACTCAATCATTTCATCAATGGCTTGCTCATTGGTCATAATATCACGAACCACCCACAAGCAGCGTTCATCGAACTGATTTATTCCAGCAGTAATTCGATCATGACTGATAAAAAGAAGGGCAGTCAATAGAACTGCCCTCAAAGGATTGTGAACTCGCTTGATCAAATCAACTATTCAGCTTTTTCATTTTCATTTTTAGCAACAGCTGTTTCTCCCTCGCTTTCGAAGTCAACAAATTCTATCAATGACATGGCAGCTTTATCATCATTGCGAAAACCAAGTTTGATAATCCGAGTATATCCACCAGGACGATCAGCATAGGCCGGCCCGATTTCATCAAACAGTGTCTGCACTGCATTTTTATGCAGTTTTTTCAACACCATGCGGCGTGAGTTCAGATCACCCTTTTTTGCTTTTGTAATCATGGGTTCAATGTATTCCCGTAGTGCTTTTGCTCGGGAATCTGTTGTCTTGATGCGTTTATGCTTGATTAAATTTTCAGCCAGATTCATGAGCATCGCCCGGCGGTGTGCCGGGTTTACACCCAATTTGCGATGTTTATTATTTTTTGCCATGTTTACGTGGGTTCTTTCAAGTATGTATCTACATCCATGCCGAAGTGCAAACCCATTTCATCCAGTTTTTCCACAAGTTCTGTCAGGGATTTACGACCAAAGTTCTTGTACTTCAACATTTCACCTTCTTCCTTTTTAACCATCTCAAAGATGAATTTAATTCCAGCTGCTTGGAGGCAATTGTGACTCCTCACTGATAGTTCCATTTCATCAATAGTGCGCTTCAGCAATTCTCTGATTTTTAAGTCTTCTTCGCTAATGCCTTCAGATACTTCTAATACTTCAGGACTTGCAATCGCTTGAACATATTTTAAATGATCGATCAAGACAGATGAAGCATGACTGATAGCATCTTGTGGTGTGATAGAACCATCTGTTTCAACTGATATAGTCAGGATTTCGATAGGTTCTTTTGCGCCAGGTACCGGGCTCACATCAAATGTTACTTTTGTAACAGGATTAAAAATACTGTCAATTGCCAGTGTACCAACTGGAGCATTCGGTAATTCATTCTCTTCAGCAGGAACATACCCTTTACCAATTCCGATTCGTAATTCGATTTCCAGTTTTGTGTCTTTGTTCAACTCGGTGATATAATGATCACTATTTAGTATCTCAAATTGATCACTGGCTTTTTGGATATCCTTGGCTGTGAATTTTCCAGAACCTTTAATGGTTAGATTGACTTTATCAGGATTATTTTCCATCAATTTGAAACGTACGCCTTTTAAGTTTTGAATAATATCAGCAACATCTTCACGGATGTTTTTAATTGTTGAGTATTCATGCTGGACGCCATCGATACGTACATTTGTGATTGCTGCGCCAGGGATGCAGGTCAACAAAACACGACGCAGCGAATTACCCAACGTAATTCCATACCCTCTATCCAGAGGCTGCAATGAAAACGTGCCTTTTGTGTCCGTAAGATTTTTATCATCAACTTGAACTTGAATATTCAGTTTATTAGCCATTTATATAATGCCTTTCTGTTAATTATTTTGAATATAATTCGACGACCAGCTGCTCATTCACCAGTATGTGCATATCTTCACGTTCAGGGAATGCTATCACACTGCCGGTCATTTTTGCTTTATCCAATTCCAACCAAGGCAGATCAAGGTCACCTTTGATGCGTTTCATGGAATCAAGGATAATGTCCATTTTTTTACTGCGCTCACGCACTTGGATCACATCACCTGGTTTCACATTATAAGATGATATATTCACTTTACGATTGTTCACCAGGAAATGCGCATGGTTTACCAATTGTCTTGCAGCAGGTCGTGTTGGTGCAAACCCCAAACGATATACAACATTATCTAAACGCTGTTCAAGGAGCTGCATCAAATTTGTACCGGTTTCACCAACCATTTTATCTGCTTTTTCAAAATAATTCCGGAATTGTTTTTCCAGCACACCGTATAAAACCTTAATTTTCTGTTTTTCCTTGAGTTGAGTTCCGTAATTGGAAAGTCTACGGCGCCTTGTTTGACCGTGCTGGCCAGCTTTATATGGTTTGCGGTTTAAAATCCGGTCAAATTTTGGATTACCAAAAATATTTTCACCGAACTTGCGAACAAGTTTTCCCCTGGGTGTTTTTAATTTTGCCATAAATTTATCTCCGCCCTATACACGACGCTTTTTAGGTGGTCGGCATCCGTTATGAGGCAATGGTGTCACGTCTTTAATGGAAAGCACTTCCAAGCCAGTTACGGCTAAGGCGCGAATAGCAGATTCACGTCCTGAACCAGGCCCTTTTATGCGCACATCAACTCTCATTAAACCCATGCCCAACGCTTTAGCAGCTACTTTTTGTGCAGCCATGGTAGCAGCATAGGCGGTACTTTTACGTGAACCCTTAAAGCCGGAAGTGCCGGCTGTAGCCCATGCAACCACATTACCATAACTGTCTGTTAACGTGATGTGTGTATTATTAAAAGTTGCCTTAATATGGGCAACACCGTTCGGTTCAACGGATTTCTTTTTAGATTTTTTCTTTTCTGTTCCCTTTTGACTAGCCAATTAATATCCTTTCTTAACCACCACTGTACCTTTGCCCAATCCAATCGTACGTTTCTTGCCTTTACGGGTACGGGCGTTGGTTTTGGTTCGTTGACCATTCACCGGTAAACCCCGGCGATGACGGATGCCTTTATAAGAACCCACATCCTTCAGACGCTTGATATTCATTGCCATCTCAGAACGGGCTTGACCTTCTATTTTTATTTCTAACTTGGTGATGGCATCACGAATGGCTATCACCTGTTTTTCTTTTAAATCTTTTACACGAATATTCTCATCGACCTTTGCTTCAGCACAAATTACTTTAGCCTTGGTCATGCCGATCCCATAAATGTAACGAAGGGAATATGCGACTTTTTTATCGCGGGGAATATCGATACCAGCAATACGAGCCAAATTCTACTCCTAACCTTGTCTCTGCTTGTGTTTTGGGTTTTCGCAGACCACAAACACCACACCTTTGCGGCGGATGATCTTACACTTTGAACACATTTTTTTAACTGATGTACGTACTTTCATATTTCTTACTTCTGACGGTAAATAATTCTACCTCTATTCAAATCATACGGAGAAACTTCTAATGTCACCATATCACCCGGCAGGATCTTTATAAAATGCATACGCATCTTACCACTGACGTGAGCTAGAACAATATGTTTATGGTCTCCAATTTCGATCTCCACTCTAAATGTTGCATTGGGCAATGTTTCTTTAATGATTCCATCAACTGTTATGGGCTGCTCCTTGGCCATTATGCTTTACCCATGGTTAGTATCTTTGGGCCATTTGCAAGAATGGCGATTGTATGTTCAAAATGAGCAGATGATTTTCCATCTTTTGTTTTAATTGTCCAGCCATCTGTATCTGTGAAAACATCCTTTGTACCCAGGTTGATCATGGGTTCAATCGCCAGGCACATACCTTCCTGCAATTGGGGGCCTTGTTTGGGCATTCCATAATTTGGTACCTGTGGTTCTTCGTGCAAGTCGGTTCCAATACCATGACCTACTAATTCACGTACCACAGAATATCCTTCTGCCTCAACAAATGTTTGGATGGTATGACCAATATCAGATACATAGTTACCGGGTTTCGCTTCTTCAATGCCTTTCATCAAAGATTCACGGGTAATTTTCATCAACTTCTTTTTGTCCGAGCTGATATTACCTACAGCAAAGGTTCTGGCTGAATCACCATAATACCCCTTTTTCTCAGCACCACAGTCAATACCTACAATTTGTCCTTCCTGCAATGTCCGCTTTTTAGGAATTCCGTGTACAACTTCTTCATCAATCGAGATGCAAAGTGTTGCCGGGAAACCCATATACCCTTTAAAAGCGGGGCGTGCTCCTTTTGAGCGGATAAAATCTTCTGCCATTGAGTCCAATTTCAACAAATCGGCTCCTGGCTTTACATAACTGGTTAGCATGTCCAACGTATCTGCAACAATTTGGCAGCTTTTAGCAATCAATTCTATTTCTCTCGCTGTCCGAACGTGAACCATTACATGCGCCTCCGTCCGCGAATCTTTCCTTTGGATAAAAAACCATCGTAGTGACGCATCAGCAAATGTGATTCAACCTGCTGCAACGTATCCAATGCTACACCAACAATGATCAACAAACTTGTTCCACCAAAAAATGATGCCAAATCATACCCGACATCCATGGCATTCATTAGGATGTAAGGGAAAATAGCGACAAACGCCAAAAAGAATGATCCAGGTAAAGTCACTCTTGTCAAAATATTGTCAATATAATCAGCGGTCTTTTTCCCTGGTCTAATTCCTGGAATAAAACCACCTTGCTGTTTCATTTGTGTTGAAACCTGAACAGGATCAAAAGCTATAGCTGTATAAAAGTAAGTAAAAAATACAATCAGTGTCCCGAAAACAAACCAGTAAAATGGATGGTCAAAAGAGAACCAGCGCATAACGCCTTGCATGAATTCACTATCGATAAAAAACATTGCGATCGTGCTTGGTAAGAACATGATGGACTGTGCGAAAATAATGGGCATAACACCTGCTGTATTTACGCGTAATGGAATATGTGTTGATTGACCACCATACACTTTACGTCCTACCACACGTTTGGCATACTGCACCGGTATCTTTCGCGTACCTTGTGTTAAATATACCACAAAAGCAATAATAACAAACATGATGCCTAATAGAATAAATTCTGAAAGCAGATTACGAACGCCTTCATTTATTAGAGCGACTTCACTGATAATTACAGTAGGTAACCGAGACATGATGCCAATCATAATTATCAAGGAAATACCATTCCCAATACCTCTCTCGGTAATACGCTCACCTAACCACATCAACAACATCGTTCCTGTTACAATACTGATAATGGCCTCAAATTTGAATCCCCATCCAGGATCGGCAATCACAGCGATCGTCCCTGCTGCTGAACTGGCAGTCATGGATTCCAGAAATATTGTTACACTATAGGCTTGGAAAACTGCAATAAGAACTGTACCGTAACGTGTGATCTGGGTAATCTTTTTACGACCAGCTTCCCCTTCTTTCTGCAAGCGCTGAAAATAAGGAACAACTGTTCCCATGAGCTGAATCATAATGGAAGCCGATATATATGGCATGATACCCAAGGCAAACAATGTTGCTTTTTGGAAGGCACCACCGGCGAACATATCAAACAATCCAAAAAGCGTATTTTGTAGATTCTCAAAAGCGGCATGTAAGGCATCACCATTTACACCTGGAATTGGAACATGGGCACCGAGACGAACAACCACTAAAATTCCAAAAGTGAATAGTATCCTCTTCCGGAGTTCAGGAATGCTAAAAACGTTTCTGATCTTATCAATCATTGAATGGTAACAGATCCACCTGCTTTTTCAATTTTTTCTTTTGCAGTTGCACTAAAGGCACTTGCTGTAACATTTACTTTTCGTGAAATATCGCCGTTTGCTAATATCTTAATGGGCTGTAATGCTGATCGAACCAAACCATTATCCTGCATTACTTGACCGTCTATATCTTTATCTTTCAATTTTTCGATCGCCGTCAAATTCACAACCTGGAATGATTTTTTAAACATGCTGTTTGAAAAACCTCTTCGTGGCAAGCGACGCTGCAAAGGCATCTGACCGCCTTCAAACCATGATAGCTGTTTACTGCCGCTGCGGGAATGATAGCCCTTTTCACCACGCCCACCAGTACGGCCCAATCCGGTTCCGGGTCCACGGCCACGGCGTTTTGTATCTTTTACAGCACCTTTTGTTGGTTTTAATTCACCAAGTTTCATCAAGCTTCCTCTACATTCACCAAAAAGTTCACTGTATTGATCATGCCGCGTATAACATCTGAATCACTATGTTCAACAGTTTGATTAATTTTTCTTAAGCCCAACGCATCCAAAGTTGCCTTTTGATTTGGCCGCCTTCCGATACGGCTGCGAACTTGAGTTATACGAAGTGTTTTTGTTTTTGCCATGTTTAACTAAAGACTTCTTTAATTGTAATACCGCGCTTGTTTGCTATAGTAACAGCATCTTGTAAATTTTCGAGAGCATTAACGGTAGCCCTGACAACATTCAGGATATTATTCGAACCATAGCATTTGGATAAAATATTATTCACTCCCACTTGTTCCATAATGGCACGAACAGCTGCACCGGCAATAATACCTGTACCTGGAGAAGCGGGTTTCAGCATAACTCTACTGGCCCCGTGTTTACCCGTAATTTTATGAGGAATCGTACCATTCAATATTGAAGCTCTAAAAATATTTCGTTTAGCATTGTCTTTAGCTTTGGAAATGCAGCCCATGACATCATTTGCTTTACCCAAACCAATGCCAACGTGACCTTTGCCATCACCAACCACAACCAGTGCTGAAAAACGAAAACGCTTTCCGCGAGAGGTCACTTTAGCGACACGATTGATGCGCACGACTGCTTCTTCTTTAAGATCTAATTCTGCTGGATTAATAATTGCCAATGAAATCTCCTTTAAAAAACTAATCCGCCTGCACGAGCACCATCAGCTAATGCTTTGACGCGGCCGTGATAAGGCAAACCGTTTCTATCAAATACTACTTTCTCAATATCCTTTACTTTTGCTTTGGCAGCGAGTGCTTCTCCCACTAATTTGCTTTGATTAATTTTACTTGCTGCTTTTTTCAATTTATTCTGTAGGTTTTTATCCAATGTGGAAGCAGATACAAGAGTGGAACCTTGCAAATCATCAATGATCTGTGCAGAAATATTTTTCAAACTACGTGAGATCACCAGACGATAACGCTCTGCATGAAACCGATTTTGTCTTCTGCTGCGATTACGCCTACGCTCAAAACGAATTTTTTTATCTGAACTTTTACTCATCTATTAAGTACCTGTGGCAACTGTTTTACCTTGTTTAGAGCGTACATATTCATCTTTATAGCGAATACCTTTACCTTTATACGGTTCTGGTTTTCTGAATGAACGAATTTTTGCAGACACTTCACCTACAAGCTGCTTATCAATACCGGAAACTGTGATATCTGTCCGTTTGGCTGTGATCTCTATCCCCTCTGGAGGATCAAAATAAATTTCATGTGAATAGCCTAAAAGCAATTGCAAACGACTACCCTGCATATTGGCTTGAAAACCTATACCTCTTATCTCTAAGTCTTTCGAAAAACCTTCAGAAACACCATGGATTGCGTTTGCAATCAACATACGTGTCGTACCATGAATCGAACGATGCATCTTACTATCAGACGAACGTGTGACGTCGATCTGATTGTCAGTTTGTTCTACTTTAATGGCTTGATGAACATTGATCTGCAGTTCACCTTTTGGGCCTTTTACCGTGACCAAATCGGGTTGAATATCAACCGTGATACTTTCAGGAATAATTACTGGTTCTTTTCCGATTCTTGACATATTCTTACCAAACGTTGCAAATCACTTCACCGCCAACACCAAACTTTTTTGCCATTTTATTTGATATGACACCTTTTGATGTAGACATAATTGAAATTCCTAATCCATCGAGTACGCGGGGCAGTTCTTTTTTCCCTTTATACACTCGTAAACCGGGCTTACTTACTCGTTCAATGACTGAAATTACCGGCTTGCCCTGGTAATCATATTTCAGAAAAACCCGAATCTGTTTCCTGTCTTTATCATCTATCAGGATAAAATCTTCGATATATTTTTCTTCTTTCAGTATAAAAACGATACGTTTCTTTTCAATAGATGATGGAATTTCTACCCAGCGCTTTCCGGCTTTTAAGCCGTTACGAATCCGTGTCAGCAAATCGGCAATTGGATCTGTCATACTCATTTAACTAATTCTCCTTACCAGCTTGCCTTTGTGATACCAGGGATTTCACCTTTTAAGGCCATTTCACGAAAACAAATCCGGCATAAACCAAATTTGCGTAAATAGCCATCAGCTCGACCGCAATTGAAACAACGGTTATAGCTCCTTGATGAAAACTTCGGTTTTCTTTTTGCTTTAATAATCAGTGATTTTTTTGCCATTAAGCAGCCTCAGCAATTTCTTCTTGTTGTACAGGTTTTTCCCGTAAAGGAAAACCAAATTCTTTTAACAGCCAGTATGCTTCATTATCCGAACTGGTTGATGTAGCAATTGTAACATCCATGCCGCGGATTGAATCGATTTTATCATAATCAATTTCAGTAAAAACAATCTGCTCTTTAATACCGAAGGAATAATTCCCTTTTCTATCAAAGGATTTGAAAGAAAGGCCATTGAAATCACGTGTACGCGGTAATGCGATTGAAATGAGTCTTTCGAGGAATTCGTACATGCGATTTCCACGAAGTGTCACTTTGCATCCCACCGGAAAACCTTTACGGATTTTAAAGTTAGATATGTCTTTCCGTGAACGAGTAACAACCGTTTTTTGACCCGTGATAGAAGTTAATTCTTCAATGGCGTTTTCCAGAGCTTTAGGATTGGTCTTTGCATCACCAATACCCATATTGATCGAAATAACAGAAATGTGCGGTACTTCCATTACATTTTTATAACCAAAACGCTTCATCAATGCAGTTACAATTGCTTCTTTATATTGCTTTTTTAAGTTTGGAACGTAAACTTCATTTTTAGGAGTTCTCTTTTTAGGTGCACTTTTTTTAGCAGTGCTTTTTTTTGTAGTGCTTTTTTTAGCAGTGCTTTTTTTAGCAGTGCTTATTTTTGCAACCGGCTTTTTCTTTTTTGGTGTTTCGTTTATCTCTTTCTTTGCCATAATTCTACTCTAACTCTTCACTTGTTTTCACAGCGATTCTTACTTTGCGGCCATTTTCTAAAATCTTATATCCTACCCGAGTGGTGTTTCCTTTATGGACCGGAAGCATATTTGAAACATGGATTGGTCCTTCTTTTTCCACAAAACCACCGGCAGGATTTTCCTGGGAAGGACGTGTTGCCCGTTTTATCAAGTTGACTCCTTCAATGATCACCTTATCAGATTCATGAAAAATATGCAACACTTTACCTTCTGATCCTTTGTGGTTACCACTGATTATACGTACCGTCATTCCTTTCTTAATGTGCATTACAATACCTCCGGCGCCATAGAAATAATTTTCATATAACCGACATCGCGTAATTCCCTGGCTACCGGGCCAAAAATGCGTGTTCCCCTCGGCTCACCAGCACTATTCAGCAACACTGCTGCATTATCATCAAACCGGATATAAGAACCGTCTTTGCGGCGAATTTCTTTCTTTGTACGCACGACTACTGCCCGTGAAATATCACCTTTTTTTACCATGCCATTTGGAATAGCATTTTTAACGGTAATCACAATAATATCACCCACGGTTGCATAACGTCGTTTGGAACCACCAATAATTTTGAAACACAGGATTTCTTTGGCTCCTGTATTATCTGCAACTTTCAGTCTTGTTTCTTGCTGAATCACTGTCTTTATCCAATTTTTACTGATTCACGAATAATTTCACTTACTTGCCAACGTTTTCTTTTACTGATTGGTTTTGTTGAAGTGATACGCACAATATCACCTTCTTTAGGTTCAACGCTGGCGATATGAGCCATATATTTACTTGAATTATCAACGATTTTTTTATACACTTTATGCTTGACACGACGGGTGACTTTCACAATAACAGTTTTATCCATTTTTGCGCTGATCACTTCGCCGGTGAGAAATTGTCTTTTACGTTCCATAATTATTTTGAACCCTTTTCTTTTCTAACACCCAATTCAAATTCATGCATCACTGTTTTGATCTGGGCAATCTCTTTTTTCAAATGTCTTAATTGTAAGGGGTTTTCCAACTGCTGCAAAGATTTCTGAAAACGCAGATTTTGCAAAGCTTCCACATCTTCGTGGAGCTTTACATCCAATTCTGACGGTGTCATTTCATTTAATTCTGAATGTTTCATTATATTTCTCTCCGCTCAACAATTTTTGTCTTTACGGGCAATTTATGAGAAGCGTTTGTAAATGCCAGTTCTGCCATTTCACGATCGACACCTCCCACTTCAAATAGTATTCGCCCGGGCTTTACAACGGCTACCCAGTATTCCGGCGACCCTTTACCCTTACCCATCCGGGTTTCAGCTGGTTTCTTGGTGATGGGTTTATCTGGGAAAATACGAATCCACATTTTACCAGTTTTGCGAACCACCCTGGAAATTGTGATACGGGCAGCTTCAATCTGGCGGGCAGTGATCCAACTTGACTCAATTGCTTTCAAGCCATAACTGCCAAATGACACTTTATTACCTCGTGTTGCCATTCCACGGCGATTACCGCGATGGTGACGACGAAATTTTACTTTTTTAGGTTCTAACATTATGTTACTTAAACCGTATTACCATTACAAATCCAAACTTTAATCCCAATGACTCCATATTTCGTTTGGGCTTCTGTCAACGCATAGTCAATGTCTGCGCGTAATGTGTGCAGCGGGACGCGGCCTTCATGAAACTTTTCGCTGCGGGCAATTTCTGTTCCGCCAAGCCGGCCGGCAACGTTGATTCGAATACCTTGGGCCCCCATACGCATGGTGGATTGAATCGCTTTATTGACTACACGTCTGTAAGAAATCTTTTTTAACAATTGGTGTGCAATATTTGCGCCAACCAGAGCAGCGTCTAATTCGGGACGCTTTACTTCTGAAATATTTATCTGTACGCCTTTTTCTGTAAGCTGATTCATTTCTTCTTTCAAACGATTCACTTCTTCACCACCTTTACCGATGACAATACCGGGGCGTGCTGTATGGATAGTGACAGTGATAATTTTTGAAGTCCGACTGATATCAACACGGGAAATACCGGCATTGGGCATACGATGCTGGATATATTTACGAATCTTAACATCTTCTTCCAGTTCAGCGGCAAATGATTTATCAGCATACCAATTGGAACTCCAATTCTTATTTACAATTAAACGAAAACCGATTGGATGTGTTTTTTGGCCCAAAATGTCTCCTTACGCGTCACTCACTACAACAGTGACATGACTTGTTGGTTTATTTAATCGTGAAATACGACCCATGGATGCTGGTCTAAATCGTTTCATATGAGGCCCACCATTTACAAAGGCTTTCGACACGATCAATCCATCCGGATCGATATTTGCATCTTCAGCTTTCTGTAACAGGTTACTCACCGCAGAACGCAATGTTTTCTCAATTACTTCTGAACCTTTCTTTGGAGAAAAATGCAGATAATTCAAAGCATCACCGACTTTTTTACCACGTACTTCATCTATCACGATGCGGATTTTTCGTGGTGATTGTCTAACGTATCTGCTGCAGGCTTGAGCTTCCATGGCTATTTACGATCTCCGGAGTGCATTCTAAAAATTCGAGTCGGGGCAAATTCACCCAGCTTATGTCCAACCATATTTTCCGAAATAAAAACAGGGATAAATTTATTCCCATTATGAATAGCGAAAGTGTGGCCCACAAAGTCAGGAGTGATCATTGAGCGCCGTGACCATGTTTTAATCACTTTTTTCTTACCACCATCATTCATTCCCTGAACTTTCTTCAGGAGTTTTTCATCAACGTAGGGTCCTTTTTTTAAGGATCTTGCCATCCTACTTTCTCCTCTTCACGATATAATCATTTGATTTCTTTTTCTTTTTTCTGGTATTATACCCTTTGGTAGGCTTACCCCAAGGTGTCGTAGGATGACGACCGCCTGAGGATTTTCCTTCACCACCACCCATGGGGTGATCGACAGGATTCATGGCCACACCACGGACAGATGGTCTACGGCCTAACCAGCGGCTGCGGCCTGCTTTACCCGAAACAACTTGTTCATGAGATTTATTACCAACCTCACCCAATGTGGCTAAACATTCATCACGTACCATGCGAATTTCCCCAGATGGTAATTTCAACGTGGCGAATCCACCATCAAGAGCCATGACCTGTGCAGCTGCACCGGCGCTACGTACCATTTGACCCCCATTACCGGGATTCAATTCAACATTATGTACAAGCATACCTGTAGGTATTTTTGATAGCGGTAAAGCATTTCCGATTTTCATTGGAGCATTTTTCCCAGATAAAACTGTGTCTCCAACTTTGATTCCAAAAGGAGATAGGATATAACGTTTTTCACCATCAGCGTAATAAAGCAATGCGATATTTGCAGAACGATTCGGATCATATTCTATTCCAGCTACTTTTGCAGGAATATCGTGTTTGTTCCGTTTAAAATCAATGATACGATAGCGTTGTTTATGACCACCCCCACGATGACGTGTGGTGATTCTACCTTGATTATTACGACCGCCTGTCTTACGCTTGGCTTCTGTTAAACTTTTTTCCGGTGTATTCTTCGTGATTTCTGAAAAGTCCGGCCTTGTTGCAAAACGATTTCCAGGAGTTGTTGGTTTGAGTGTCCGAATACCCATTATCCAGCATCTCCCCTTATGAGATCAATCGTTGAACCTTCTTTCAACGTAATAATTGCTTTTTTCCAATCGGAACGATGCCCAGACGTGCGTATAGTCCGCCCACCACTGCGGACAGTCATTTGTTTGGCTTTGCCCAATCTGTTCATTGTAGCTACATTTGCAACTTCTACATCAAATCTTTTTTCGACTGCATCCTTGATCTCGATCTTATTAGCAGAACTATCTACGTGAAAAGCATATTTTCTTTGAGTTTCTTCCAACTGACTCATTTTTTCAGTAAATAAAGGTTTAATAATGATTTCTCGTACTGACATTATTTCACCATCAATTGTTCAGTTAAAGCTTCAACGCCGCTTTTTTCAATAAGGATCACATCACAATCGATAAGATCATAGGTACTGGCATGGGCTGCTTCCAGTATGGCAACATTGGGCAGGTTCCTACCGGCCAAAAACACTGAATCCTTGCCTTCACCCAACAAAACGGCTACTTTTTTTTCTGATATATTCAAATCACTCAAGATTTTTGAAAATTCTTTAGTTTTTGACGCTGAAATATTCAATTCATCGATAACAATTACTGCATCGTTTTTGGTTTTATGTGAAAGCACAGATCGGCGAGCCAAACCCTTCATTTTTTTAGGGAGTTTATAGGAATAACCATGTGGTTCTGGACCAAAAACGGTACCGCCGCCCTTCCATAAAGGCGATCGGGTTGATCCGGCACGAGCAACACCACGGCCTTTTTGTTTAAAAGGCTTACGACCGCCACCTCTAACCTTGCTTCTATTTTTAGCAGCATGTGTGCCTTGACGGCTATTTGTCAATTCAGACTGTACAGCTCGAAATACAGCATCTTCATGGGGTTCAATCCCGAACACAGTATTATTGAGCTTCACTTTTGAAACTTTGCTTCCATCCTGTTTATATACTTGAACTTCCATGATTATTTCTTAATCAGTATAAAACTGTTTTGTACTCCAGGTACTGCACCTTTTATGAGTAATTGATTTTTTTCACCATCAACGCGCACAACTTCGAGATTCTTCACTGTGACTTTTTCAACGCCCATATGCCCTGCCATGCGCATTCCTTTAAACACTCGTGAAGGATCAGATCCTTGTCCAATTGAACCTGGAGAGCGTAAATATTCTTTCTGCCCGTGAGTCAATGGACCCCTGCTAAAACCATGACGTTTAATTACACCAGCAAAACCTTTGCCTTTTGAAGTACCAGTCACATTCACAAGATCACCTTTTTTGAAGATAGACGCTCCAAATTCCTGACCTATTTCATAATCAAAACCTTGTATCGGTTCAAATTCAGATAAAATACGCTTTGGGGTGGTTTTTGCTTTGTCAAACATACCTTTCATTGGTTTATTTGTATGTTTTTCTTTCCGTTCACCAAAGCCCAGCTGAACAGCAGCATAACCATCTTTAATTTCAGTTTTCACTTGCGTCACAACACATGGGCCAGCTTCAACAACCGTAACCGGAAACATGGTTCCATGATCCCCAAAAACTTGTGTCATACCAATTTTTTTACCAATCAACCCGCGCATAATTACACCTTGATTTGAATATCAACTCCAGCTGGTAAGTCTAACTTCATTAGCGCTTCAACTGTTTTTGGAGTGGAATTTAAAATATCAACAACTCGTTTGTGTATCTTCGTCTGAAACTGTTCTCTTGATTTCTTATCTACGAATGGAGATCTAAGCACAGTATATATCGTTCGTTTTGTAGGCATTGGGATTGGTCCGGAGATAACTGCTCCAGTGGATTTTGCTGTTTTTACGATCTTTTCTGTGGATTTATCCAACAGATGATGATCGTATGCTTTGAGACTTATACGTATGGTTTGGCTCGCCATTTTTTATTCCTTATTCAACAATCTCCGTAACAACACCAGCGCCGACAGTCCGGCCGCCTTCACGGATGGCAAAACGCAGTTCCTTATCCATGGCAAT
>JYMV01009051.1_pt1 | contig 25152 bp, 25 predicted proteins | sample 338911 | NCBI WGS metagenome assembly JYMV01 (sample SAMN03354496, study PRJNA234377) | hydrothermal vent metagenome | biome: Deep sea; feature: Hydrothermal plumes at the Eastern Lau Spreading Center, Western Pacific Ocean; material: Seawater | place: Tonga | collected 2009 | depth 2000 m m
AGCAAGAAGAAATTACAAACACCGAAGATCCGCTAGAGATCCAGGCGGTGTGGGGAGTTCAAAACGAAGAGATAGACGCGTTTGTAAATCGAGCTGCAGAAGGCGGCAGTGGCTTTAGACCTGCAACCAGCAGCAGAACGTTCGAAGACAATATGTGGTTTAAGATGATCGCGCATCCTTGGGACAATTGCTGCGAGGAACTTGCGGCAGCTTTCATGGGCGCTGTGAAAATCGGATACTTTGGCGATAGCGACCACGTCTACTCGACGCTGTTTCAACCATCGAGAGAGGAGCCGAAACCCAATGGAATTTTCCTTTGGAGTCACGATACTCATTACGTTGACGAAGTGTTGTCGCTATCCATCAATGAATTCGCTTACCGCGTAGCGCTGGCAGCATCATTCGAGCAGGAACGCATTTCCGTCAAAGCAGCAGCAAAGGCATGGAAAAAACTGGCAGGAAAGTGCTACGTAGGCTGGTGTGCCGGCGATGGGCTGGAGGAAGCAATCAACTACGTCGACGAGGCTGGAGGGTCGGATGAAGATACGGCCGACGATGGAAATTCAGACGGAAGAAACTCCGACGACTCCGTAGACGAAAGCGAAGATTCCGCCTCCGACGAAATGGTTCGTGGCAATTTCGAGTGCGCACTAGATCCGCAGTATTCGATTACGAGTCCATTTTGGCGCGCGCAATGGATAGTAGAATTGCTGAATGAAGATGAACGCCGCAACTGGAGCGATATCAAAGAAACCTTTCGCCCGGGATGGAACAAGCCTTTAACAGAAGAGCGCTACGCCTCGCTTAAAGAGTCCGGCAACACACGCCTGCCGCAAACAGCGCTTTATTTGCTCTGGAGACTTTTTTGGTTCAAGCAAACAGACCGGCTCAGAGAATGCTGTGATCTCTATCGAAATCACAATGCACGAATTGTTCGCGACCTGGTGGTATTTCTCGAAGAACTAGAAGCCGGGCGAAAAGACATTTACTGCATCAAAGACATTCACGCTGTGCGAGAAGAGTTTCTCAAGCTTGATCTCATTCCCGAACGCGAAGAAGAGAGAAATCAGGAAAAGGCATTGAATGCTGTTGCAGAAGTGAAGCGACTTGAAACAGTCTCTGCAGAAGTGAATGAACTCGCAAAGGAAGGACTCGAAAAATTACTAGAAAAGGCTTGGCAGTGTGTCACCGATATTGGTGCCCTCGAGAAGTTCGAGGCAGCAGCAAGGACATTACCAGGACATGAACTGGAATGGCGGTGCCTTGATTTCGTGCGCAACTACGAGTTTCGACGTGGGGATACGGAAGCAGAAGAGGAAGCCGTAGGAGTAGGAATATGGCTGGGACAAAACGGCTGTGAAACACTGCAACCGTTCATCTGGGGAGCGCTGTACTCAGAATCATATCTGCGAACGGCCAACCTCCTTACGTCAATCGGACGCACCACCGGCGCGCTCGACAAGCGACTGGAAGCCTGCTGCTTGAAACAACTTGAAATTGTTGAAGAATACCACTTCAAGCGCGCGCTGGCAGTAAAATTGCTTGAACAGTTGAAATCGGAAGCGGCCATTCCTGCCCTATGCAAACTGATCGACGAATACTTTGAAGAGCTTGCAGACAAGCATGACTTCGAAGCCAGACTAGCGACGATACCTTGGGTTGAGTGCCTCACCGCCACAGCCGAAGCGTTAGGAGCGTTGGTCGAGGTTGACACGAAGAAGAACGAAAATGAACGAACTGTTCGCCAAGTACTGCACAAACTGTTGGTTCATTCGCTGAAGAATTACGAGGAAAAAACAGCAGTCGCGTCGTTAAATGCGCTTGTAGCATGGGGTGAAACACACCTACTCCCACAGATTTCTTCCATGTTAGCAAACGACACGCCAAGCCAAATTGCTGCACTTCAGGCAGTAGAAGCTCTCGCTTCGAAATGGAAATCGGCGGACCGAAAATCGTTTGTCACTATGTACTTTAGAAACCCGTCCGACGACAATAATTCTGTCACCCTGATGTACTATCGCGCCGCACATGCATTACATGCGGCAGATCCGAAACTCGGCAAGACTGAGCCGATTGAAAAGGCTCTTGCTGAAGCGCGGCAGTTGTACACATATGGTGGCGACCTGTGGAACCAGTTCCGCATCCTTGATTGTCAAACTGTCGGAAAATTCCCCCAATTGGATATTAACTCCATCAAACACTTTCTACAATCAGTCAACACAGATGTTCGCGAAGCGGCTGAAGCAGCCTTTGTGTCACGTGGTGTTCCTTTTGAAGAGCATCATCCAATCGAGTGGCCAATCATTTGGAAAACGTTGTCCGAGTCAGGATTGGACATGCAAATCGGGCCCAGTGAAACTGCAACCGCGAACAAGAAGATGGCTGACGCTTCTATCAAAATCGCAAAACTAATGCTCGCGGATAACGCCATCTGTTTCGGTCCCCCAGCGGCTTGGCTCTGGCAGCACCCGAGTAAAGAGGCAGCGGAAGTTCTAGCGCAAGTCGTCGAGAAAAAACTGAAAGCGGTGCCCGCAATTGAGAGCGGCGAATATCTCCCTTCAGAGTACACATGGTTGATGCGTGCCTTGGTAAAACACGCATCGTACCCACCTTGCACGGCGCTCATTTCTCGCTGTCTCGCGCATGAAAACCGCGACATCGGCGGTGCATTACTGAGTGATTTTGATTCGATGCCCATAGAATTCGCTCCCGAGCTTCTTAAGATTGCAGAAGAGCGTGACGGCTGGCAACGCTATTCAATCGCGAAGTGGGCGATAGCAAACAAGGATCTAGCCGAAATTGCAGAGGCCATGAAAGCAACTGGAGTCACAGCGAAGAAGCTCAAAAGCTGGACTAGCTAGGTAAGCGTAGGGGCGATGCCATGCATCGTCCGCCCGATGTTCAGAATTGTCTCGCGTATCGAGTTCGGCGCAAGCGACATGCGATGCGCAGCGACAAATTCACTATTTGCCGGCTTTGCGGGTCCACAAAACAGTGTCGGCGACGTAGTGATGAACGGACCAATTGTTCAACACAATCAACGAGAATTGAGTCCAGAACATATCGATATTCTTCGCACTTTGATTGACCAAATATCCAAAACCGATGAGCATAAGCCAGAAGATTGGAAACGCGAGTAGAATCGGTCCCTTCATCAGCTTTTCTGCCAGCTTCTCGGTTCGTCCATCGCGTTCTAAGTAATAAACCATCGCGACGTATTGAATCGCGTGATAGATCGAGATGAACAAAAATCCTCGGACATAATACTCAACGGATAAGAATCCGAAGTAATGAACACCAAAATACAAGATCAACATCAGCAACCCAACCGGGTTATAGACGCTGTTGTTCTTCGCCTTTATGTACTCGCTCACCAATCCGAGCAAAAATCCAGCGTAAGCAAAAACCGCAAAAGCAATCATTGCTGCATCAGGAACATTCATCGGTGCAAAAGTATCCGACGGTTTGCCGTTCCAAATATGCCAAAGCATGTCAGAGCGCCCAAACACAAATAGAGGGACAGCCAAATGGTACGCCCAGAAATTGAGCTTCCGCGCGAGATCGTTTTCTTCATTCTTGCGAGAGAAAATTCGATTGACGCCATACATCTGACGCAAGTAGTGAAACGACTGCCACATAGCAGCAATCGTTATACCTAGGATAAAGTGACCAGCGGCCCAAAAACCTATTAGTATCGCCCAAGTAGCTAGGAAAGCAGGCCAGCCGAAAATCCAGTGAACCTTGCCTTCACCGATTTTGCGCTGCAAGCGGACATAAGTCGCTGAAGTGTGTGGCGCAGTTGCCAGAGTATTAATCCAAAAATTCCACGCGACGGTTTCCTTGCTCAGCCCCGGTTCGCCCAAGAACAAGATCACCGGCAAGTAAAACGCCATTCCGCCAAGAATGATCCATTGCACTTCGTACCCGAACGGATTTAGAAACGTGAGCTTCGGCAGCCACGTAAATTTTCGAGGATCATGTGCAATCGACTTACTCAAGGACTCCGGTCCCAAACAGGCAGGCTTTAACTATAGTATGCCCAACAAGAATGGCAAGACGATGCAGGTTCTCAGTTAATCTCGTGCAATGAGACTCCAGAAAGCCAACGGCAGCGGGGGCTTGCAATACTTAAGCAGTTACTTGACTGTTGCCAATGCGCCAGAGTATACTTAAGCAACCACTTAACCATTCATACAGAGGCGACCAATGGCAAATCAAACTCAAAATCGTTCGGTTGTGCACGATGTTTTTGTGCTGGAACGTGTTTACCCACACCCACCCGAGAAAGTTTTCGCAGCATTTGCAGATTCCAAGAAAAAGCGCCGCTGGTTTGGCGGAGAAGACGAAGGATTTGAAATCCAGAAATTCGAAATGGATTTCCGCGTCGGTCAACTTGAAACTTGGGAATTCAACTTCAAAGGTGGCGAGCCAATCTCAACAGAAGTGCGCTACCAAGACATCGTCGAAAACAGCCGCATTGTCGTGGTTTATACAATGGACTTTAGCGGCAAGCGTGTCTCTTCCTCGCAAGTTACAACTGAATTGATTCCGACAAAAGAGGGCACCAAGTTAATTCACACAGAACAAGGTGTATTCTTCGATGGCGTCGACCAAGCGGCAGGACGCAAAGAAGGTACACAAGGTATGCTCGAAATATTGGCGAAAGTGTTGGACAAAGACTAGGCGCCGGCTTGGTTGTTGGTGAAGTAAAGAACGACGTTCAGAGATAAAAAGTCGATCTCCATGTTGTGACGCCTGATATGATTGGCGCTGGTTCCAGAAAACTCAACCGGGTCGTAACAACATGGACGCCAACAAATATTACGTGCGGCATATCATGGCCGCGTGGATCGCATCGGAAGAAATCAAAGGTCCCAACATGCGAATGGACGACGCTTACTCGCAAAGCGATCGGCTGCGCAGGCAATTTACGCCATTAATCGAAAATGCATATTGCATCGCCGACCTGATGTTAGAACTCGGCGACAAGCGCGTAGCCGACGGTGTCTGGAAGCCCGGATTTTAGATTCGTGACACCAAGTCTTCAACCACTGCGATCAGCCCGGTAACCACGCGAGCGAGATTGTTGTAGTCGAGTTTGTCTGGCGTATCAGTTTCCTCATGATAGTGCGGATAGCGATAGAAAGCAGTATCCGTCACCATGAGTCCGGGATATCCATGCTTCCAAAAGTTTCGCTGGTCAGAAAAGAATTCCTTCCGACGGAAACTTTACTGAGTTGCGAAACGTGCTCAGACAGCGATTCATCAATTCAGACGATTGCATGTTCGACACAAACGAAATGAAGTTTCCAATCTTTGGATAAATCAAACCAAACGCTGAATGTGGAAATTTCTGCGAATTTGGTTCATCCGAAAAATACCCAATTGTTTCCAGACAAATCATTGCTGAGATCCTGTCGCCACGCTCCTTGCATCTATTCGCATGAATTTGACTGCCCATTTCATTTGTGGTGAAAAAAGGCGGCTCTTCGTTCGTAAACGCCACAAATCGAAGCGTCTTTTTCAGCTCCTGCATCCTTAGACTTCTCGCGATTTCTAACAAAGCGGCGACGCCGCTGCCGTTATCGTTTGCCGCCGGACAATCGTAAACAGAATCATAGTGCGCGCCCACAAGGACTACATCAGGCGATACACCCGGCAATTCCGCTATCACATTCCAAGTCTTGTGTGTTTCCAGAGGAAACTTAAGTGTCTTCGCGGTCTTCTCAACATTTCTGTGGCTGGCAACTTGAACCGAATACTCCTCGCGCTCAATCTCATATCCGCAGCCTTTCAGCACATACTCGATATAGCCGGCCGCCCGCTCCAAACCTTCAGGCGCACTCGTCAAACTTCGCGGACCAATATCTCCAGCGAGCATGCACACGTGATCGTGGAGCCTTTTGGCAAGCGCCCGCTCGTTCTCTGTCAATGGTGGAAGTGGACCGCGGTGTGACCCCATGAACCAATACTCGATTAATGCGTCGAATCATTCGGACAGGACTGATTTTAACCTTGTTTTGGAGTATGCTTCCCTAAGCACATCCTGCCGGTCAAGGAGAAAGCAGATGGATATATACGCAATGCGCCACATTATGGCTGCAATTATTGTCTCGGAGGAGCTCAAAGTGCCGAACATGCGGCACGGCGATGCATTCTTGAGCGATGACAGGATGCGTAAGCAATTTACGGCACTTATTGAAAACACCTATTGCATTGCCGAATTAATGATCGAAATTGGCGACAAGCGAATCATGGAGCCTGCACAGTACAAGGGCGAAAACCCAACAGGTTAAACCGACGAGGCAGTTCGCGATGCTCAGACTGGCTCTGGCGATTTTGCTATTTACATCCTTGATGGTTGTATCGCCAGCCCAAGCAACGGACACACCGACTGGAATTGAGACAGGAAAAACGCTGCTCAAGGACGCTCTAGAATCCAATGACCGGGAAAAGCTAGACAAAGCAGCTGCGATTTTTCAGACAGAATGGGATAGGCCAGGCAGCGACCAGGCATCGATGGTGGTGGAAGTTAACAACACCGCCCAGCTCTATCAGGCGATGGAATTGCAAAAGGAGTCGCTTGATTGGTGGCGGAAGCTATCAAAAATCGAACCGGAAAATTGGCGGGCATGGGCGAAGATCGTTCAGTGTTCGCAGGCACTGGGTTTGACAAAAGAACGTGACGAGGCGAGAGAAAAAGTCTTTGCGCTTAACAGACAGGGTAAGGTCGAGCAAAAGTTTTTCGTGTGCGAACAATTCACCGACGGTGACAAACGAATTATGTCGCTGGAGTATTTCAAACCGGAAACAAAGCTTGGTGTGATGGTGACGTTTCGCGTGATGGAAAAAAACTCGCCAGACACTCTTTTCAGACGATACACGCTCGGCGAAATTGAGTCCGATACACAAATCGCCAGGGAACTCAAGGAAATCGGTCCCAACGATCACATGTACTCGATTGACGGATTTAATGAGGGAGGCCAGTGGCTCATTACCATGACCACGAAAAGACCTACCTACGAAGAATTACGCGCAATGGTGCTGAAAGATCTCGCGGTGGTACGCAAGGGCGCAGCGAGGAAATAAGTTCACTACTAAGAGAATTCGCGAAGTACCTATCATCAAGTACTACGCTAATTACTTGTATGGAACAACTTTGAACTTCCCTGGAATTCTAATTTTCACAAACTCGTTCATTCCAACAAAATCAAAATCAGATGCTTGAAACCTAAACACCTTCTTTTTACCTACAAAGACTTCTGAGTAAGTTGGATTATCACTGTCATACCCGTCCATCACTTTGAACTCATCGATAGAGTTCCAGGCGACAAACCTTTTGTCATTCGCGAAGTGGAAGTAGGTAATTCCTTCTTCGTCTAGAACTATCCTTCTTCCTGTATGTACACGGCGTAAGTGTGAGATCCAGAGAAACACCCCAGCCACACCCCCGACAAAGATTGAGACCATCCCAAACACATCTGGGATGTGTAAAAGAGAGCCAATAAAGATCATAAAGAAACAGACGACAACAGCTACAGCAATTGCAGAAATAGAGAAAATTCCGACTGTCGGTATGACGTAGGCTTCCTTTTCAACTCTGATGGGAAACTCTTTGCGCTCTTGGCTCACGACCTTAACTCCAAAACTAGCACGTTTTTAAACTTCGAAACGTCAAAAGGGCTTCCAGTTCAGGCTCTCCAGACAAGGTCAAACTTGTTTCTGCGAATAAACAGATTGGATACAACTCCCCGGTAAATTGCACTCAGTTACCGGCAAGCGCAACTGGCGCGCAATTGGGAGATTCTACGATGGGTATCGATGTTGTAGCAACAGCTAAAGAGTTCCAGAAGCATGCAGAAAGCGGCTATCTTCCGGAAAATCTGGCAAAGGAAATGCAGAACCTCAGCCCAGCAGACAGACTGGCAGTTGCCAAACAAGTTGCCTGGGACATGCAACAAAAACCGAATGCCAACCTGCCCAAAATCGAATTCTATGACAGTGGCGATTTGAAATCAGTCGAGAAGACTACCAAATCAGGTAATGGCGAGTTCGTCGATCACACAGTTCTGGACAAGCAAGGCAGAACCAGAATGGAAGTGAAGACCGCCAACATGAAAGAGTCCTATGAGACTTCAACGAACATCGAAATCAAAGAGAAAGATGAAAACGGCAAGGTGACTCACAATTTCGATCAGACAGTCAGAGTAGGCAAAAGTGGTGATGTCACCGTGACCTACGACGACGACAAATACACCTACGACAAGACCACAGGCAAGCGCGTTTCGCATGTAGAGAAAACTTCTTGGGGCAGCCGCAATATCGATTTCGATCCGAAGACTGGACACGAGAAGTCCGCTGTCGAAACCAACGCCAAGGGCACCGTGCAGAGAACCTACGATTCGAGCACCGGAAAAATCCGTCAGGAAGAGTTCGTTAACAATAACAACACAACCGAGACGGTCAAGTACAACTCCAACGGTGACAAACTCAACAGTGAAGTGCGTACACCTAATGGCTCGCGTTTAACGACGTTCAGCCCCAGCTCCGGCAAACCGGTCCACCTGGAAATGCGCAACAAGAAAGGCGAAGTCGAATCGTCCTTCGACATCGTAGACGGAAAGTACATCAAGAAATAAATCTAGACAGATAAGTTTGAGGGAAGAAGCGGGCAGCGGAACGAAAGTTCCGCTGTACTGCTATTTACAGAGGGAACAAGATTTGGGTGCGAGCTCACGATGCCTGAATTACAGCGGTCATTAGAGCATCGCGAAGATACCCTTCAATCCTTTGTAGATATGGGATGCACGCGCGGTAAGTCTGTCCACTGATTTTCCAAACTTGGATTTATACCGTCGATGAGCAATGTACTGAGAGCGTCTCGATCGCGTATGTTTCTTCGAAGCGCGAGAGTATGCAACAGTTCTCGACACTTGCTTTCGGCCGGAAGCCTTCTTGATTGCGGCGCTGCGATAAGCGACCTTGGAGGCAGATGCTTTTGTCGCGGCTGGCTTCGTTGTAATCGTTGTCGCGCCTGATCGAATTGCAGTCTTTGCCGGGGCAGTCCATGCAGTGGCAGTCTTAGCTGGAGAGGATTTTGCTGCAACCTTAGGCGCAACGTGTGCTACCTGAACCACCGGTGCTTTCGAAGCTCTATTCTTCATGCTGCGTTCAAGACTCTTCTTAACAGCAACGGGTGTCGTAATTCGCGCCGATTGAGTAGTGGGCAGTAGGTCATTGAACTGGGGAGCCGCGCTTGTTTGCGACTTAAGTTGCGCTCGCAAGAGATCTATTTGAGCTTTAAACGGCTCCGGCTGCTCTTCCAGCGAATGCTTTGGTTGCTCAAGCTTTGGCGGTTCATTTAAAGCTTCGAAGTTCGCGTGTGGCTGCGCAACGGCCATTGCCAATGGTTTTTCAATCGACTCCGTCACACCTGTCGCGACTGCAACTTCAAGCGAACCGTCTGCTCCGGGCGCTTTTGGTGTTTCATCCGCATCAACATCGCGCTTCGGTTCGAAATTCGGAACAGTCGAGTAGCAAACTTTCGCTATACCGTCGATACCAAGCCGCCTTGCAGCTTCATGCGATAAATCTATGCCACGTCCCTTTACGAATGGACCTCGGTCGTTAATTTTGACAGTGCAAGTTTTCCCGTTTTTGAGATTTCTGACCTTAACTCTTGTCCCGAATGGGAGAGTTCGACTTGCCGCCGTCAATGCGTGCTGATTAAAACGCTCGCCAGAGGCTGTTTTACGCCCATGGAAGCCCGGTCCATACCAGGAGGCGATAGTAACAATCTCTCCATCCTCATTCATTTGCGGCAAAATAGCTAAAGGAAGAAAGAGACAGGTAGAGGAACACAATAGTCCTTTCCATCTGCGCTGGTTCATATAGAGTCCTTTGCCAACGCGCATAAAGACACGCAGTAGCGCGAGGGGTGCAACAGCGAGCAACTAATTCAGGTATTTATGTAGTGACGCCACCTGTCAGAAAAAAGGTTCCCGAAGCCAGCGAAATCGCTTAAGATAACGCGACAAAGCTGAGGAGAATAGCCAAGTGTCGAAAAGCTTAAATGGACGACTGTCGCTCGTAAGGTTTACTGCAACTGCAATCACAGCATTAGTGGTTGGAATAGCTGCGACCGGCTGCTCCGGTGGAAACGCGTCCGGCGGGCAGGCACAAGGCGCCCTTCCAGTGATAAAAGCGGATCTGGCGCACGTTCAATTGGAGGTGCCCGGAACTCAGAAACTTATCTACGAGATGAAAGAAGCGCCGGGCTTTACTTTGGACACTAGTGATTACAAGTTCCAAGAGATAAAAGAGCTGGCAAGCGAGAAGACCGCGGTTCAAGTGATCGCGGGGCAAGGCAAAGTATTTAGACTGCCATATACAACAAAGCAGCTACAGTATGCGATAACGCCCGAATTCAAAATTGAAAAAGGTCAGCGCCTAATCTGCGGCATTGGCTATGAAGTTCCGAAAGATGGGGCCGTCGCGTTCTATCCGACATGGGTCGGAATGATAGACGTCAAATGAGAACGGTCATTGAGCCTGTTCCATTTCCTTCTTAAGCTGATCGATTAACTCGGCTGCAGGTGAGCTGCGAGCCAAAGGTGCTCCTTGTCCCGCCCACTGAGCGCCATAGCCACCGTCACCGACACTTTTGGCTGCCGCATTCAAAGCCTTCCCTGCATCGTAAGCAATCGGATAGTCGGGAACTTCAATTGGATCAATGTCGCGCCCAAGGGCTGTAAATGAATTCGCCAAACATCTTGCCGGACGACCCGAAATTACTCTCGTCATAACCGTATGAAGGGCCGACTCTGAATGCAGAGTCGCACGGAAATAGCTGTCTGCAGAAGACTCGGGACAATCAATAAATGCAGTACCAAGCTGACATGCTTGGGCGCCAAGATTGAGAAACGCCACAATGCCGGCACCATCCATAATACCGCCAGCAGCAATTATAGGAACTTTCAAATTCGACACAAGAACACGCACCAACGCGGACAAACCTAAGCAGTCATCAATCGCAGAGGGATCGAATATTCCGCGATGACCACCTGCTTCGTAGCCTTGTGCCACCACCGCATCAATTCCGGCGCTTTCCAACTGCCTTGCCTCGCTCAAATTCGTAGCACTGCCGAAAAGAACTATTCCAGCGCCTTTAAGGCGATCAATCTTAGTCTGCGCTGGCAAACCAAAGTGAAAACTCACAACCTTCGGACGCAATTCCAGAATCAAATCGAGCATCGCATCATCTTCGATAAAGCTTTTGTAAATCTCCTGCAATCTACTCGGAGGCTGCACGTTGAAATTCGCAAACTCCGGTGCCAAACGGGACAACCATGCCGTTTCACGTTGCGAATCAGCGACCGCAGGCTTGTGGCAAAACACATTTACGTTGAATGGTCGGTCTGTGAGTTTTTGAGTTGCGAGAATCATCTCTCGAGCCCCCGCCGCATCCACAGCCCCCACGCCGATAGAACCCAATGCACCAGCGTTCGAAACCGCCGCAGCCATTGCAGGAGTTGAAACACCCGCCATCGGAGCCTGAATGATAGGCAGTTTGAGGTCAAGGCTCTTAAGGACTGTGCTCAACGAATTCTCCAATAGGCTCAAACAACATGAAAAAGTTCGAGAATCTAGTTTCTCATCATCCCAGCTTTCCATCTATAGATTGGTTGGGTTGTTTCGGGATAGACAACATTTTGCCGTTGTCACTTGACAGAGAACGACGGCCGGGTTTCAATATGTAAGCACTTACGTAAGTCCTTACATATATCATTAACACCGGCGCACAGGAGTGCACTATGGACTATTTGGAAGAATTAGGTGGACTAGCTCTAGGTAGTCGCCTTAGGCGCTTGTCGGACCGAATCAGCCAGGAGGTCGCTTCCATTTATGCAGCGCAAAAAATTGAGTTCGACCCACGCTGGTTTCCGATATTTCATCTATTAGCCAGCAAAAAGGAAGCATCCATAGTGGAAATTGCAAAAGCAATTGGTGTGACCCACCCTGCGGTTAACCAAATTGCACAAGAACTCTTATCGGGAGGAATGATTGTTGCTGAGTCCGACGCAAAGGACAAGAGAAAGCGCATCCTGTCTCTCTCTAAAAGAGGTCAGAAGCTGCACAGAGAACTTACAGAATCGTGGAGGATCATTCGCATGTCTGTATCAGAAACAATAGAAGAAAGCGGTCACGATCTAATTCCGGCACTTGAAGCTTTGGAGTCATCGCTAGATAAGAAGAGCCTGCTAAGTAGGTTCACCCAAAACAGCGCAATAACAAGTCAAAAGATTGAAATCGTTGATTTTGAGCCAGTCTTTAAGGATGACTTCCGTAAACTCAACGAAGCCTGGATCAAGAAATTCTTTTTTGTCGAGGACGAAGATAGAGAAGTCCTCTCGAATCCCGAACGCATCATCGGTAACGGCGGCGCTGTTCTATTTATTCGTCTTGGCGACAAAATCGCGGGAACCTGTGCACTCATGAAACTAGACGACTCAACCTACGAGATTGCAAAGATGGCTGTTTCAGAGAACTTCCAAGGACTCGGTCTTGGAAAGAAACTCCTTCTCGCTTGCATAGAACGCGCCAAGCTTCTGGGCGCAAGTTGCGTGTCCCTCGAAACCAATACAAAGCTCGCGGCTGCTGTGCAGCTCTACAAGAAGACCGGTTTCAAACCAGTTTCGTCAGAAGATGCACACAAATCCAAGTATTCGAGAGTAGATCTAGTAATGAAACTGGCTTTGCGTTCGGAATCGAAATAAACCGGTCGCGAAATCAACCTAAACTTGAGAATCAAAGAAAGCAATTCAATTGCCGTAGTTGATTCGCGTCAATATCGTTCCATTATCGCAATTCATTTTGACGACTTTTCCATCCTGGTCGACCTCAAGATCGACACCACAGCTTCCGCTTACTGCGCCCCACCACTTAGATTCCATTTTCTTTCCATCGGCAGAAATCTCTCCAGAGCCAGTCATTCCTAGAAGAGGCATTGCCCAACCGCAAGACCGCCCCTTCTGCCAATAATGATATGTAAAACCATTGGTTCCGGCAAAGTCACCGGCCATATCGGGGATCGCCCCCTGCGACATTTTTCCAACCGCCTGTGTCTTCTCTGAGGAGGAAGAAGAAGAAGTCCGCACAGGAGCCGCAGGCTCGTCATCGATTTTCGGAGCCGGACGAGGAGCAGTTGGCACCGCTGCTAGTATCAAATCCTCACCCTTCCATCTAGTTGCTTCCAGTACAGGTGTTTGGGTTACCCCTCTTTCGGAGACAACCTGCTGCTGCACCTTATCCTTCAAGAGATTGAACGCGTCACGCAGTTTCGTAGTTGAACCGCCAGCCTTAAGACTTTCCATCAAGGCGCTCGTGAAAACGCCGTTAGGCTTGTTTTTTGCCTCCCAAGACGATTCGCTCTTTGAACTAGAGCAGATGACAATCGAGCCGGCACCCTGCGCAACAGCTGCTGCATCAACGTTGCCTACACGTCTTAGGCCTTTACTTGCCTCAGCGGCACCTCCCGAATGGCAAGCATCAAGTATGACGAGAACGCGATTACTATGCACTCTCTCTTTGATTGTGGCAGCCAGATGTTGAATCGGAATTCCGGTCGTGAAAAGTTTGTCAGGATTGGTATCGTGAGCAACCAAATAATTTACGCCGGCCACGTCCATCGATGATGGGCTACCATGGCTCGAAATGAATATAAGCACCAGATCCTCAGGAAGAGCGACTCTGGGCAACCAGCTGTCTCCGAGTATGTCGAGAATTCTGTCTTTGGTGGCACCTTCGTCCGTAACAAGCTTGATGTGATCGGGTGCGAAATTACACTTGCCAACGAGAAAGTCTCGAAAGTCGGCGGCATCTTTGGCGGCATATTTCAGATTCATCGATGAATTTTGAAACTTGCTGATGCCGACCAGAAGAGCCCATTTGTCTTTTATTGGAGTACCGGATATATCCAAGTCAGATTCTTCGGCAGCAAAAACGCAATTAAGCGGCAAAAGCGCAAAAAGCAGTGCCACAGATACCAAGCATTTGAATTTCAGGATTTTCTTCATGTCGGAGATTGTGCAGAAATGCTCACGAGATTTTACACCACATAGCAACGTGGCATATACTTTATCGAACTCGTAAGCCTGGATGATACATGGCACCCTCAGCATCAATTCAAGTTCTAAACATACTAAGTAACGACGCCAGCAGTCGCGCCATCCAGACATTTTTGTCCGCCCTTCAGGGCATCGCCATTACGTCCGAAGCCAGCTCACAAGAGGAAACTCTAAGGATTCTCGCCGACCAAAAGGTTGATGTTGTGCTTCTCAATCTGCCGGCGCAAAATGTCGATGGTATCGAACTGACTCGGCAAATCAGAAAGCTGCATCCGAGTGTACGAGTGCTAATTTCCACTGCTAACAACAAACCAGAGGACATTTTCGCGGCGATGGACGCAGGTGCTGATGGTTATGTTCTTGAAGGAAACGATACAGGGCTTGAAATGGCAATTAGAAGTGTCAGGTTGGGCACTGTCTGGTTCGACCCGGGCATTGCGGCACAGGTATTGGACACGATAGTTTCCGCCTCAAGCAACAGCTCAACGCGAATTCTGCAGACAGGATTACTGGTGCTGCCCCTCATGCCTGAAGACAAAAGTCTACTTAGCAACGTTGCCGCCAGCAGCTGTAAGGACGGAATCTGCATGGTCGATCCATCATTCGTGAAAAAGCTCCGGCGCTATGCACCTTCAGAGTGGTCACACTGAGCAGAGATGATTGAACGTACGCGCTTATTAGCACTAGATGTGGGAGACAAGCGAATCGGGGTCGCAGTGTCCGATGTCACCGGTATGCTAGTGACACCGGTAGAAACAATTCACAGAAAGAATTCAAAAACTGATATAGAACGAGTTTTAAAACTCGCTGCAGAACATGAAGTCGCTGCACTGGTGATTGGCTTGCCAAAAAACATGGATGGCACCGAAGGTGAGCAAGCTGCAAAAGTAAAATCATTCGCAAAGAAACTCATGCGCGAAGCTCGGTTGACTGTGCATTTCGAAGACGAGCGCTTGAGCACTTTCACAGCCATTGAGCGTCTCGTGGAACGCGGTGTTCAGACAGGCAAGAACCGGGATTTGGTGGACATGGAGGCCGCTGCCATTATTCTGCAATCGTATTTGGACAACCAGACAAAGTAATGCTCGAACTCACCAAAAACTTGAATTCAGATATCGTCCTGGAGATCATAAAACTCTCCGAACGAGCGCGAAATTCTGAACGAATGATGTTTCAAAAACTCATGTCAAACCATGCACAAGCAAACACAGAACCAATTGCTGATTCACAACCAAAAAGTTTGCTAGATGTTTTGCAGGACTTGTCTGATGAGCAAGTGATTGAACTCACCGCGCTTATGTGGCTCGGTCGCGGCGACTACTCTAGTGGAACAGTGAAAGACGCATACCTGGACGCTCTCGACGTAGCACGCCAATCATTCAAGCGAGAAGAAGTCGGCTATCTGGTTGATAAACCTCTCAAAACTTATTTGCTAAAAGCGCTCGAGCTTAATGCGGACAGCGAACTTTCATAGACTCCAAAGCGAAAAACATTCAAAGGACACGGTCTACAGATGAGCAAGACGGAATACGACCTTCGCCGGTGTTTCAGCTCTGCTACAAACGCTTTCAAAAAGAATATCCTAGTATCATTGTTGGTCGTTTCGGTTCTCCCTCTACCTGGCTTTTTAATGTGGACAGATGCTCCACTGCCCATTCTGGGAGTAGAACTGACTTTGTTGGATTGCTTCTATCTCGGCGCCGCTCTCTTAGTGATTTATGGCATGTTCGGATCAACAAGCGAACATATTTCAATGCCTGCACTCCTGTCTCCATTTTTCAGACCAGTTGAGTTTTCTAAGCGCTGCTACAAGTTCTTCTATTCGGATACAAATTTCTGGAAATCGATGTATGTGATGATACTCGGAATAATTTTTGCGCTAGGAGCACAGTGGTTGGCTGGACCGTGGAAAATCTCGGCACAAAGTAATCTGATCTGCGCAGGCGTTTACACGGCGTGCCTCCTGATTTGGAGCCAAGATCTGGTGGGCTGGATGCTGGCACCTTTCTACTTGGCCAATCACGACTTACCTGCAAACGAAGCCTATAAGAGAAGCCTATTCGCTGACAAGGAAAACCGATATTGGAATCTGCGAATAACGGCAGTTTTATCTCTTTTGCTTCCGGTTTTGCTTTTCGGAATACTCAGATATGTATTTCTAAGGCCAACCGATTTTGAGAACTACCAACTCAATCTGTTTCTCACATATATTCTAAGCATCGTGCCCTGGCTGCTGGCAATGTTTGGTTTGTTTGTATGGAACGAAATTTACAAGCAGAGGATTGGGCACACGAATGCGGAAACGGCTGAGGAGCCAAGTTAACGACAACGTCTCATTCTTGTTGCTCAGGCGGCAGCTCTTCCATGAGCTTTTTGATTCTATCAGCAACAGCTTTGGAAGCAATAACACGCTGCTCCATAAGCTGCTCTGGCAGCTGTCCTTTTGATCTCAGCACATGCGTATACCAAAGATCTGCAACATAACCCACTCCAGTTAATCCGGTGGCTAAGCTTGCACCGCAAAGTCCTGTGATAGAAGATGCATGATTCTGATATCCTGCTTTTCGCGGTTTGTCGGCGTATCTATAGTATGCAAGCAAACTATGGACGCCAGAAGCAAGGGCTAGTCCTCCGATTGGTTGCGACGTGATTACGTTCTGCACTGCGACTTGCTCAAGTTGATGCAATAAAGCCATCTCACTTATTAGCTCTCTTGGGAAAATTTCATTGACTACACCGTATGCTTCCAAGATAGCGACCGATGTAGCTTGGCAGGAAGCATCATTTCTTGTTGCTGCAGATGCATTCTGCAGTTCTACAACAGCGGCTTTCAGCTCATCGACACTTGGTCGCTTTTGCAAAACGCCAAACTCCCTGTCCATAAGTTTCATCGTTTTTCTCTTTGCATAACGACTACCAGCGGCGGCAACAACAGGGTTTAGCATTACTTGCCCTGCTGATAAAGTACTAAAAACAGCAGAAGAACCGCCAAATTTTGGAGTACGCACAGCCTTGTAGCCGTACCGGTATTGCAGCGCTGAAACTATACTGCTGCCGATGTTGAGAGCATAGAAAATATTCTCCTGAGTGCGAAAACCAACTTTCGTAGCTTCGAACCTTATATGCTCCGTGACGATTACATCACGCATAATTTTCAGTAGTTCTGTTTCAGCCTGGTATTGAGCCCATCTCGGTTGGTTCTCGGACAATTCTGTATTTGAAGCCAGTAGTGCATCCCTCTCAGCGAGGATTTTATCGATCTGCCTCAACACTTCAGTGAGATATTTAGTAGCGGACTTCGGATCTCGATGCTTAATCCTATCTTTTAGCAAATGCCAACCATTTGCTGTAAGCTCAACGCCAGAGCTGCAAGCACCAATGATAGATGTTACTTCTCCTATTGTTTGCAGGTTGCGCAATGCATTGATGCTTACTTCCTGCGGGCGGTGCAGTGCTTTGTACGTCTGATCAGTACCTATTATGGCGGCAGTCATCGATCCTGCAGCAGCGGCTTCCTGGCCGAGGAAATATCTTGTTCTCTTGAACTTTTGATCGCTTAAGGCACCCAAGCGGTAATTCAAAGAATACTGCTCAAAGTCTAGTCCCAACAACAAGACTCTTAGGGTCAGGCGCTCGTAACTTCTTTCGAAATCAGATTGAGCAGCGCCACCATATCTAGTATCATATGCGATCCCGGGCCTCACAAAGGCAAGAAAGGCAAAAACGGTGCAGAGAATGCATTTCAAGATCTGTCTTCGGTATGGACGTTTGCGAGTTTTTTGGCTATGAGTAAATTGAAAAACACTGCCTAAATCACAGGCTTGAAGCATATCTTGCTCACCAGCTTACAAATTTGGTTCACCGCCCGCAGGCCTAGATTCAACACAAAACACAGAAAGCGTACACCTCGAACGCCCCTGTTGACTTCCATTATTAATGACCCCGTCCAAAGTCTACTAAAGGCTACAACCTAATACAAGCTGTAACTTTTGAATTCTGTAGTAGCGACTTCGCTGCTGGTTTAATCTGCGACCTTCAAATCTAATGTCATCATTTGACTACACGCTAAAACCCTTGTCACGACAAAAAAGTCAGCGATTCTGTCGAGCGACTTTCGAGGTATCAAGCACGTGCCACAAATGTATTAGACGCGAAGCTAGGGTATAAACAGGGCGGCGGCCTAATAGATAATTCAACCTAAGGGGGGCTAGTATGGAATTTGCAAAAGGTCTCACAGAAGAAGAGATGAATGAGTACAGTCTGAAATACAGATACTGGAGTGGTATTCCGACATTTCTTCGAGCTCCTCATCGTCCAAACATGGAAGACACTGAAATAGGCTTGATTGGCTTTCCTTACAGCGGCGGCAATCCAATTGAACGCATGCAACACCATGGTCCTCGTGCCGTCAGAAATCGTTCATGTGCTTATCAACGAGCTCACAGATTTTTGCAAATCAATCCGTTCGACACTATGAAAATCAGTGATCTTGGTGATGTTCCACTTCCGAACATTCTGAATCCAGATCGCTCAGCAGAAGATGCAGAAAAGTACTTCCGAAAGGTGCACGAAAAAGGGATTATTCCAATTACCGTAGGGGGCGATCACAGCATCACGACGCCCATTCTTCGCGCAATTGCGGGCAAGAATTCAAAGCAAAAGGGACCGATTGGCATGATCCACTTCGATGCCCACGCGGACAGTTGGGGTCCTACTGCTGGAACAGCCAACCATGCCGGAGCCGCATTTTTCATTGGCGCAGAAGAAGGCTTGATCGATCCGAAGAGAACAATTCAGATCGGATTTCACGGCTCAGTAGCAACTCTGGAGCAAGAACAGTGGTCTCAATCAATGTACACTGTCACTACAATGGCAGACATTGAAGAGAAAGGCATCGACTGGCTTGCCAAAGAAGTGCATCGTGTAATTGGCGACGGTCCAACATATCTCAGCTTTGACCTTGATGTCCTTGATCTTGCTTATGCTCCTGGAGTAGCTGACCCAGAAGTCAATGGAATGACTACACGCGAAGTGTTTTCGCTGCTAAACAAGCTACGCGGACTGGACATTGTCGGCGCGGACATTGCCTGCTTCTGCCCACCACTGGATAACGAAGCGCAAATCACCGCGCTTCTTTGCAGTGAACTAATGCTGCACTTTGTTGCACATATCGCTGACTATCGCAAAACAAGACAGCCACTAGCAGCGGCAGCTAGATAGTTCCAGCAAGAAACGCCAGAAGTCGGCTGTTCGCAATATGCTTGCAGCCGCCTTTCTTGGTAAGTGCTTTTGCATTAGAAGAGGTGATCTAACGATATACTCGAGGAAACACAGAAAGTAGCTCCAAGGCACTGCTCTGCTCGTATTGCTCAATACCTTATTGAACAACTACTTCGTCACCAACATTAATCCAGCAATCATGAAAAACAAAATCAGCCGGCGTTCTATCTTGCTATCCGGAGCGGCAGCAATGCTCTCCTCTAATCTTGTTTCAGATGTATCGGCGGCCGACAAGAAGTTATTTGAGGACCTGAATCACCAGAAATTTATGCTTCTGGCAATTCAGCAAGCCCAGAAGGTGCCGGAGTGTCCATTCGGCGCAGTGATAGTAAACATCAAAACACAGAAAGTTATTTCGGAAGGCTGGGTTCGTGTCGAGAAAAATCCGATCTGGCATGGCGAGATGACAGCCATATACAATTGTCCAAATACCGACGAAGGGTTTGATTGGCGCGAAGCCGCTCTTTATACAACTGGCGAATCATGCCCGATGTGCCAGTCTGCGATCATCTGGACAAAGATGCCGCTTGTAGTTTACGGCAGCTCGATACCATTTTTGCAAACCTGTGATTTTGGACAGATCGACATTAGAGCGCAGACCGTGATAGACGCGTCTCGCTACGGGAAGTGCGCGATCATTGGTGGCATTCTGGAATCAGAATGCAATGAGCTTTTCAAACGCGCCAAAGAGCTAAGTTCTAAGAAATCATAGATTTACCGACACTCGGAAGAAACAGGCAAAAGATCGAAAATTGACATGCAAAATAAACTTCGACACGTCGTTATTCTCAAGTTCAAGCAAGTTGCTACAGACGAACAAATCGCGAAAATTGTGCGGGAGTTCAGCGGTCTTCGCGCAAAGATCTCGCAAGTATTAGACTTAGAGTGGGGAACGAACGTTAGCCCCGAAAATCTCGCAAAAGGATTCACGCATTGTTTCCTCATAACATTCAAAGACGGCACCGCCCGCGATGAGTATTTGGTTCACCCTGAACACAAAACGTTCGTTGACTCACTCTTGCCACTTGTCGAAGACGTATTTGTAATAGATTTCAACAACACCAAATCCTGACACGACGGAGTTTTGTTCGTTTTGGAAAGTGAACTAGTAAATGAGTTTGCAAGGCTTCGGGAAACGGCTTACAGAGACTTGCGCACACATTCTAATATGAAGGGATGCGAGCATGTCTTCCAATATTTGGCTCTTCCGTCCTTTTCGCCAGGTGTGGCGTTTGACGTTTTCCGTAAACCACACAAAGAACTGGATACTGAATTTGTACTCGTGAAAACGACCTGGCGATCAGACATTGACGGGGAAAAATTTCGAACGCCTGTTGAAAGACTCAAACATCCTCGCCCATTGGAACCAACAATGGAAGTGCAGTTGCTAGCTGTACCATCCACAACGCTATCTATTCTAGTGAATGAATTGCTTGAACTCAAAATGAAATCAGCAGAGCGTATCGGCCTGTGTCTTGACGGAATAGCTTATGAACTGACTATCAATCATTCTGGTTCGGAGTGTTCCTTGCGATGGAACATGCATTTAGCGGACGAGTGGGAAGGCTTGAAAAACTGGATAAGAAAGGCAGATTCTACCTTCAATTCGACTCTGCCAACGAAAGAAACGAACAGTAGACAAGAGAACGACTGACGGAACGGGAGCCTCATTATGATCATAAGAATGGACCATGTCAGCATTATCGTTGACGATCTTCCAGCAGCAATCGCGTTCTTTAAGACGCTTGGCATGGAGCTTAAAGGTTCGATGCCGGTCGAAGGAGAGTGGGTAGATCGTCTCAATGGGCTCAAAGACGTCAAAGTAAACATCACAATGATGCGAACACCGGATGGCAATGGTAAGGTTGAACTGACGAAATTCCGCAGTCCAGAGTTGGTCGACATAAATCCGGCGACTGCCCCGCCGAATGCGTTGGGTCTCAGGCAGATTATGTTCGCAGTTGACGACTTAACTGATACCGTCGAACGCCTACGCGCCCACGGTGCAGAACTTATCGGCGAGTTCGTCCAATACGGGGATATGTACAAGCTGTGTTATGTGCGAGGTCCTGCGGGGATCATCGTGGCGTTGGCCGAAGAATTGTTCTAGCACCCTAAGCGTTCTGCACACCTTTGCATTTCGGATAACGGTGGCAGCCCCAGAAATTTTTTCCGGCGTTCGGACCACTCTTCAGCACGCGTCGAATCATGCGCCCATTGCATTCAGGACAGTTGGGTCTCGCAGTTCTCCATGACGCGTTGGAAACCGGTAGCCGTTCCTTCAAATACTTCAAATCCACTCTTAGCTGAATCAATTCCCGGTGCAGCCTTCGCATCCTGGCATCAGGTGTCGTTGAACGATTTTTCAAATTTTCAACGGCGTCCGACAAAATTTGCGCACCATTACTTAGTTGCTTCCGCACCACTCTAGCTTTAGCTTCAATTTCACCTTCAATCGTTTGCTTAAATTGAATATCTACATGGTTTCTCTTTGCGCTGTATTCAAACTTCGATTCTATTTCCTCGCGCCACTTCACGAGATTCTGGGAATTCACCGGTCCAAAACCGTTCACTTGCAATACTTTCTCGAGCGTGACATCAGCAGCAGTTTCTATACCGAACGAGATCAACGCGGCTTTCTTCGCAGCGCCGACTTTTTGAATTTTTGCCTCTTGAATTTGGAACTGCTCCAAGTAGTCGCGCAGGTGCAATGATCGCCGATTTTGCATGTAGTCGTTGACACGCGCTTTCAACTCTTCCGGTAATTGTTCCAGAACAATTTTTGCTTTCTCAAGAGAGGCACGAATTTTTAAAAGCTCTTCTACACCAGTGTTCTTTCGCCATTCAGCTTTGCATTGCTCCAGCTCTGCCTGTACTTTCTCGTACTGCTTTCGAAGCTGTTTGGTATACGGGAAACGACGAGTGAACTTATACACTCCTGCAACTGCGATACCAAGCCAGATCAACCACGCTGTAGGAGCGATGATCGCCATCACGCCAGCCAGCACCAGTATTAGTGTCGCTGTAAGATTGCGATGCCCTCTCCAGTTCAGAATTTTGGCACTAACCTCAGGCAGGTCGATGTCGGCGAACTGCGGTTCGAGCTCTTTCGGTGTCGGGATGGCAACAGCTTCAATTGCCGCCCAAGCCGCTTTGATATCGAAGAAGACTGGCGTGGAATCTGTGGTTTTATAAAGAGGTCGAAGGAAAAGCGAGATGCCGTGGTGCTGTTCCATCTTGCACCACGGACACGCGGTCGCACCGTTCGGGAAGAAGTGCAACTCGTGGACAGAGCATCGCAGCAACGACCGCTCAAGCGACGTAAGTACCTGAACCCAGTGTTGTGCAGAAGGACGTTTCGTACCTGGGCCAAACGCAGCATCGAACGACTCGCGCACATCAACCGGGAAGACCCCGAAATCAACAGATCCAGGCGGTGGCGACATTCCGACCGACCGCTTTCCACTGTAAACGAAACGGTACTCTCGAATCGCTCGCTCGATCGGCATCTCTCCTGACGAGTAAGCGCCGGAGAAAGGATGGCGACCCATACAGAGCAACTGGAAGATGATGACGGCAAGTCCGAACGCATCATGATCAACAGTTCTGAGAACTTCCCCTAATTTCTTGCCTTGCAATTCAGGCGGCGTGTATTCAGGAACTCCAACACGGCACAGATAGTGTCGCGGACCATCAACGATCTGGAAACTGTCCGCGTCGATAAGCGTTGCTTCAGCGCTATCTGAAATCAAAATTCCTGAATGGTTTATGTCGCCGATCACACAATTCGCGGCATGCACCGACGCAACCGCCCGCGCTACGTTTATTGCAGCTCTAACTAGAAAACGATAATCGGCATGCGGGAATGTTTTCTTACGTGCGGCTGGCGAATAGAGCTCGTGGAGCGCCTTGCGGCCGCTCACCAAGTTCATTAAGAAACCCGCGAAGCGTCCATCTTTCTGGTGAGCAATTGCCAATGGAAACGCAGCATACTGCGAATTGAATTGCGACAGCGAACGAATCATCGCTGCAATTTTCTGCTCTCTATTTGCCTTGTCATTCAGCGTATAGACTTTCGCCGCGCAATCGAGCCCTTCTACTTTGTAGACTTCGCCCTCGCCGCCTTTTCCAATGCGCTGCCCGAGTCTGACAGCTTGTCCTGCTACAACAAGTTCCATCATTTCCGCACCGCCAGTATGATCGCCTTGTCGTCATCGGTGCGAGCATTGATAGGACTGCTGTCGAGATATTTAGCGAGCTGCTGAGATAAAGTTGAGTCGCGCCCAATCATTTTGCTAGCAGATAGTGGACGCAGCAAACCGTCGAAAAAAGCTCGGTACGGACGCTGCGCTGAGATCTCCAAGGCCAGCCGCTCAAGCCCATCGGTGAGCAGACACAGCACATCGATCTGAACATTTACTCTAGAGATACGAACATTTGGTTCCGGAAAATCTGTAATGAAATTTGTTGTCGAAGCATATTCACCGTTATGCGGCCAACTTGCACAAACCCACTCCTCTGAATTCTTCGCTTTATAGACTGCACATCCATCACCAATGTGAATAAACGTCGAGCCGCCTTCATACGAGAGCGCGCAAACAATCGTCGCCGCGAAGTCTCGTGGTTTGAGCCCGCGGTTTTGCGCTGCTTCGCTGATTCTCGCTCTTACAATGTCAATCCACGAACGGATCGTTTCATCCGATGGAGCAGATCTGTTGTGTGCATAGTGGGTGCGGACAAGAGAACTTAAAGTTCGACACGCGAGTGACGCACCTTCACCGCCCCTAACGGCACTGCCTGCACCATCCGAAACAATCGCAAAAAGGTTTCCGCTGTTTTCTATGAAACAGCATTTGTACGCATCCTGAAGACGGGCGTCCATCCTCGCGTGCGCCGTGCCGCGCGCTGCAGCTGCAACCCATGTCCAGCTTGTCGCATTCAACTTACGACAGCCCATCCCTCCGGCGCAACCGGGTTAGTCAATGGCACACTGTCTCCTGGATTAGACCGTGACACTGAGCTGAGTGAGTGTGATAGCCAAGCAAAGAGTTCTTTGAAAGCGAGACCTTTGAGCTTGAGCGGAGTCCTGACCGATAATTTATTCAGCACTTTCATGTCAGCAGACTCAACACCAACGGCGTAGAAAATAAACTCCTTCTTGTCCTCGCCTTCCTTAATCAACCGTTTTGCGTTCTCCCAATAATCGGTTGGGGATCCGTCGGTGATCAAAAAGATCCAGGGGCGGTAGTAAGCGATACCGTTTGCTTTATATCGATCCTTACGCTCACGAAGCATACGAATGGCTTGCTCGATAGCCATACCGATCGGCGTCACGCCGTCTGGCTTCAGCTCTCTCGGCTGATACCTTGCGGCCGATTGGAAGTCGGTTTCGACTTTCACAGGTCCGAAAGTTATGACAGCAAGTTCCACCCGTTTCATGGCGAGGCTATCTTCAGCCAATTGCTTTTTGAAGACAGCCAGGCCTTCGTTTAGCTGCTGAATACGAGTTCCTTTCATCGACCTAGATGTGTCCAATAACAATATGCAAGGACAACGCGGCTCGGGATTCTCTGCGAATTCGACGTTGCCGAAAGGCAAATGCTCGTATGTTTCGACCATGAGTTCTCCTGCAAATTGCTATCTGCAAGAACCAATTATATCGTCAATAGTGCGATGCTCACGAAACTGAACTCATTTTTTATGCTGTTCTTGCTCCACATTAATCCAAGAAATATCTGACGCATTG
>JYMV01037213.1_pt1 | contig 25133 bp, 23 predicted proteins | sample 338911 | NCBI WGS metagenome assembly JYMV01 (sample SAMN03354496, study PRJNA234377) | hydrothermal vent metagenome | biome: Deep sea; feature: Hydrothermal plumes at the Eastern Lau Spreading Center, Western Pacific Ocean; material: Seawater | place: Tonga | collected 2009 | depth 2000 m m
GTTATTATTCCCTGCAGCACCCATTTACCCAGCCAAAAACGGATGACTTGGATGAACTCAAAAAGGCGCCAGAATCTGTTCCTTCCCGTCAGTATGATTTAGTTATAAATGGTTATGAAATTGCTGGCGGTTCGATCCGAATCCACGATCCAGAATTACAACGCTCTGTTTTTGAAATACTTGGTATCGATAAGGAAGAAGCTCAGGAAAGATTTGGGTTTTTCGTTGATGCACTCAAATATGGTACACCACCCCATGGTGGTATAGCCTTCGGTTTTGATAGACTGGTTATGCTATTAGCCGGAACCAATAATATTCGTGATGTCATTGCCTTCCCTAAAACAACTTCTGCCATGTCTTTGATGGATGGTGCGCCGAGTTCTGTGTCTAAAGATCAATTGGAGGAATTAGGGATTCGAACCATAAAATGATCGCCATTAAAGGCATCCTTTCGGATGCTTTTTCATATTTATGACCATCATAAACCATTATTCGATCATTCATTTTATTATTTGGTATTTGGTTGGGCGATATACCGGGATCCGCTGGTTGTTATTTTTATTGTTCTCTTTTGGCTGGGAAATGTTGGAGTTGGTGTTGCCGTATAACTTTGCGATTGAAACAGTACCAAATAAGATCGCTGATATTTTAGTAAACTTTATTGGTTACGGTTTAGGGCTATATTTTAAAGGGCAGAAAAATAATTAATCAATGTTAAAAAGACTGATCATAACAGCATTACCGGATGAGGCTCGGCCCTTTATTGATCGCTTTAAATTAGCAAGTGATGAAAACCAATCAGATCTACGTGTTTTCAATAATGAAACTTGCAGTTTATTAATAACAGGTATCGGTGGTAGTCGAGTGAAAAGTGTATTACCTGTATTTCTGAAAAGAATTTCTGATTTTGATAACATCGTATTATTCAATGTTGGTATAGCTGGCGGGCATCCAGATAAAACAGAAATTGGTGAGGTATATCTAGTAAATAAGGTGACCAATGATGAAACCGTTGATAAATATTCCCTAACTGAATTCGATATGATGGCCTTAACAACAGTGGCAAAAGGGATCACCGCTGGACATGTTGGTTATGAGAGTTTGGTTGATATGGAAGCAGCGATTATCACTGCAACAGCTATCAGTTACTTAAATATAGATAAAATCGCAGTTATAAAAGTTGTATCTGATCATATGGATATTGCTGATTGGTCTTCCGTGAATGTATGTGAAATAATAAAATCAAAATTAGACTCAATATGCACCTTGATGGAATTATATGCCTAGAAAAAGACTTAATTTATTCAAAAAGAATTGAGGTATGCTTTAATAGTTCTTTCGCTTTTTCTTGTTCAAACAGATTCTCAGGCATGGCATCAGGCAATATGGATGGATCGGCATTAATTACATAATTAAGATCTTCTTCAAATAAATCTCGATTTCCCAATTTCGTGTGGTAATAACGGGCGCGCAATACCCTCGTACCTAAATAGTTGGGACTGTCAGCAAGCGATTGATCAAAATTGCTTTTTGCTCTATCTAGAGGAACACCGGGTAAACGAGAATAAAACGTACCGAAGAATCGAGTTGGCCCACCATAATAATAATCTTCATCTAGGGTTGCAATCCGGTGCATTGCCGTTTCAATAATCTCTCTTGATTCAATTCGGGTCAGTACTGGTTTGGTGGTGAGATAACGTCCAAAATTTGCTGCCCACCAGAATAATGCAGGGATTGTTTCAACTGGTGCTTGTCTGATAGCTGTGATTTGTAACTCTGAATTATCCACTGATGAAGTATCAGCAAATGATTGAAAGTAGGGGGTATTTTGAAAACCAGTAAGTGCGGCGTTTGCACCCTTCAGATACAGGGTGTCGCGTTTTGCGGGGTCAATTTCTATGTAATATCCTTGAAAATAGCACGCTCTACTTAATGATACATTCAATTCAAGGTTTTGAGAGTTCATTTCAACCGCCTTTTCGAAAAATAATGCCGCCATTTTTGCGCTCTTTGGATTGGCTCGCTTTTCCCAATACAATTTCCCCTCTTTAATAAGATACTCATAATTCAACCTATTTGCATTCGATGTCGTGTTTAAGTAACCGCAGCCCATGGATATCAATAAACAACCGAAGACTAAATAAATATTTTTTGGTCGCATGTGACCTCTGGTTATGTAAAATTCGCTATGCAATGGATTAACTCCTGATTCTTGATGTAAAATATAGTACAAAATTAATATTGAAAATCAACAAGATGGAAAAGACACTTGATATAAAAGGTATAGACCTGGCGACTCTTTTTGGAGCAGCGGATGCCCATCTGCGATTAATTGAAGGATCTTTTGCAGTTAATGTTGTTGTCCGAAACGATAACATTAAACTTAAGGGCGATGATATACAGCTTGATTTGGCGAAAGAAGTCATTCATGAAATGAAACAAACGTTGGCTCGTAAAGGATCTTTGACAGCGAAAGATGTACGCCAGTTGATCGAAGTTGTAACAATTGATAATGGCCATGATAACCAAGTACCGAGGGATGTTATTCATTATGGCAGAAAAGGAGCAATAATTGCCCGATCAGATGGTCAGCAAGAATACATTAATATTGTTCAGAAAAATGACATTGTTTTGACTATTGGACCTGCGGGTACAGGAAAAACATATATTGCTGTTGCTTTCGCAATTGCTGCACTTGAAAATCGCGAAGTGGATCGCATAGCGTTGTGTCGGCCAGCTGTGGAAGCTGGTGAAAACCTTGGGTTTTTACCCGGGGATCTAAAAGAAAAAGTTGACCCGTATCTTACACCTTTATACGATGCCCTCAGTGATATTATGCCAAAAACAAAGTTGAAAAGAGTTTTATCTGATGGTTCAATTGAAATAATTCCTTTGGCTTATATGCGTGGTCGTACTTTGAATAATGCGTTCATGATCCTAGATGAGGCCCAGAACGCTACACCGATGCAAATGAAGATGTTTCTTACTAGGCTTGGCGTTAATTCAAAAGCAATTATTACAGGTGATATTACGCAGATTGATTTACCAAAGAGCAGTGATTCAGGTTTGATTCAAGTGGTGAATATTCTGAAGGGAATCGATGGTATTGGATTGGTAAAATTAAATGAAAGTGATGTGGTCAGACATAAATTGGTGCAGGATATCATTCGTGCCTATGATAAAACAAACAAAATGAAAAAGAAGTGATTAACCATTTCCTGAAGTTCGAAATGCTATGATTCCAGTGTCCATTGATACTAATTTTACCGAATATTATAAGTGAAATAATTACTGGTTAGCATTTAATATTTCATCAGCTGTTAGAATAGGTGCTAATCGATGGTTAATGGCTTTTTGGATAGTAGAAATTGATTTTTATTTGCGGAAAATTCATCGACGACCGGAGTCATATATTCTCTATTATAATTTATAATTAATACTGATGGAAAAAATACAAAATGTAGTTATTGCCGCTGCGAAGCGAACTCCTGTAGGGGCGTTTCAAGGATCGATTTCTTCAGTAAGTGGACCTGACTTGGGCGCTAAAGTAATTGGCGGGATTTTGGAAGAAACGATGCTTGATCCGGCATCGGTGAATGAGGTGATAATGGGTAATGTATTAGCAGCAGGATTAGGCCAAGCGCCAGCAAGACAAGCTGCATTAGGATCTGGTCTGCCAGATACTGTAGAATGCATCACCATAAATAAAATGTGTGGATCTGGTTTAAAAGCTGCTATGCTGGCGACACAGGCTATTCAAGTGGGTGATGCTGATATAATTATTGCGGGTGGATTTGAAAATATGAGTCAAGCACCATACCTATTATCCAAAGGAAGGGATGGATATCGGCTAGGCCATGGGGAGTTGATCGATAGCATGATAACAGATGGTTTGTGGGATGTCTATAATGATACTCATATGGGTAATTGTGCTGAAATTTGTGCGCGGGATCGCCATTATAGCAAAGAAGATCAAAATGACTTTGCGAAAGAATCTTATACGCGTGCGCTAGATGCTCAGAAAACTGGAGCATTTAATGATGAAATTCTAGCGGTAGATGTAACGGACAGAAAAAGGAATACGGTCACGATAAATATCGATGAAGAACCTGGCCGAGCGAATTTTGATAAAATGGACAAATTGCGCCCAGCATTTGAAAAGGATGGTACGGTAACCGCAGGCAATGCGTCTAAAATCAATGATGGAGCTGCTGGTGTATTATTAATGAGTAAAACCAAGGCTACAGAATTGGGGTTTACGCCATTGGTACGTATTCACAATCAGGCTTCTGCAGCACAGGAACCTGAATGGTTCACAACAGCGCCAATTAAAGCAATTAGTAAGGTGCTTGAAAAAGCTGGGATGGAAGTTGCTGACATAGATTTATGGGAAATTAATGAGGCCTTTGCGCCGGTCGCCATGGCCGTCATGGATGACTTTAACCTGGATCATAGTAAAGTAAATGTAAATGGTGGGGCTATTGCTCTCGGCCATCCAATTGGTGCAAGTGGTGCTCGTACCTTAACCACCCTCATCCATGCTTTGAAATCACAAGATCTTACGACAGGCTTGGTAACCTTATGTATTGGCGGTGGTGAAGCGTCAGCTATGATTGTTGAAAGGATATAATGCACTTCCTTTCTGAAGAACAGGAATTAGTACGAAACACAGCCCGGAAATTTGCTGAAAAACATCTTAAGCCTGGTGTGATCGAACGCGATGAAAATGCGGAGTTTCCATCTGAACAGGTAAAAATGATGGGTGAACTTGGATTTATGGGTATCATGGTTCCGGAAAAATGGAATGGCGCTGGCATGGATACAATTAGTTATACTCTAATTATTGAAGAATTATCAAGAGTAGACGCATCTGCAGGTGTAATTGTATCTGTGAATAATAGCCTTGTTTGCCAGATAATTGTCAATTATGGTAATGATTGGCAGAAAGAAACCTATTTAAAAAAGTTAGCTGGTGGCCGGCAATTGGGTGCTTTTTCTTTAAGTGAACCGCAGTCCGGTTCTGATGCCAGTAACCTCCACACTGTTGCAGAAAAAAGTGGGCAGTACTATATAATTAATGGCACGAAGAACTGGGTTACCAGTGGTATCAATTCAGATGTAGTAATTGTAATGGCTCTAACGGATAAATCAGCAGGTTATAATGGTATATCTACATTCATAGTACCAAAAGACCTAGATGGTTTTTTGGTAGGTCAAAAGGAAGATAAACTTGGTATTCGCGGCTCGGATACATGTGAACTGTATTTTGATAATTGCCGCATTCCAATTGAGAATCTTATTGATAAAGAAGGTCAAGGATTTCGTATTGCCTTAGCCACACTTGATGGTGGTAGAATTGGCATAGCCGCACAAGCATTAGGAATTGCCCAGGCAGCATTGGATAAATCTGTGCAGTATGCAAAAGAAAGAAAACAATTTGGAAAAACCATCGGCAGTTTTGGTGCGATACAGGAAAAGATTGCCTTAATGGGTACAAATGTAGAAGCGTCACGGTTATTGATACAAAAAGCGGCTGTTCTAAAAGATGCGCATAAACCCTATACCAAAGCTGCTGCAATGGCTAAGAGCTTTGCATCGCAAACAGCCATGGATGCAACTATTGATTGTGTGCAAATTTTTGGTGGTTATGGATACATGCAAGAATATGGTGTTGAAAGATTAATGCGTGATGCAAAAATTACACAAATCTACGAGGGTACAACTGAAATACAGCAAATGGTAATCGCAAGGGAAATAATGGAGAATTAATTATGGCAAAAATAGATTGGGACAATCTTGGATTTAATGTAGTGGAAACACGTAGTATGTACAAGGCAAGGTGCAGACAAGGAGAACCCTGGCAGTCAGGTGGTTTGATTCCATATGGAACAATCAAGTTATCGCCTGCTGCTGGTGTATTGAATTACGGCCAGGGTTGTTTTGAGGGGACCAAAGCCTATCAGACAGCCAAAGATCGAGTGGTCCTGTTTCGACCTGAAATGAATGCTAAACGGATGGTTATGTCTACCAGACGGTTATGTATCCCTGAAATGAATCAAGAGTTTTTTTTGCAAGCAGTAGAAGAAACTTTAAAAGACAATATTGATTATGTTCCTCCCTATAATAAAGGCAGTCTATATATAAGGCCGATCGTTTGGGGAACGTCACCAGCTATTGGTGTTAGGCCTGTGGAAGAATATACTTTTATGGTATTTGTGTCTCCCGTTGGACCCTATTTCAAAGGTGGTGGGAAACCTTTACGTTTAATAGTAAGTAATGATTATCACCGTGCTGCGCCTAAAGGAATAGGTGACGCTAAGGCCATCGGTAATTATTCAGCTTCCTTGTACCCGCTTACCGAAGCAAAAAATAGAGGCTTTGATGAGGTTATATATCTTGATGCTAAAAATGAAAAATTTGTTGAAGAAGTCGGTTCAGCTAATTTATTTGCATTAAAAGGTAATACATTAAAAACACCAAGACTGTCAGGCAGTATACTGCCTGGCGTAACTCGTGATTCAATTATAGCCTTGGCAAAGGAAAAATTAGGACTTGAAATGCTAGAAACTGATGTTACGTTAACTGAACTTTATGATGCAGATGAAGTTTTTTGTACTGGAACTGCTGTTGTTGTAACGGCGGTTGGTAGCATTACTGATTTGGATGGCGAACATAGAATTGCGGATGAAAAAATGGGCCGATTGACATCTAAATTAAAAGAAATGATCACCGGTATTCAGCACGAGGATATACCTGACGAATTTGGTTGGTTATATCCAATAAAAGAGTAGTGTAACATGCATCCGCGTCGTCTTGCTAGAGAGGGTATTTTGTCTGCCCTATATGCTTTGGAACTAACTGGTGAAACAAAAGAAAAGGTTTTAGATGATTTATTTGAAAGAAACAGTTACGATGGAGAATCAAAAGCATTTATCACTGAACTTTATGGTAATATTGTAGATAATAAAATCTGGGCGGAACAATTAATTTCTGATAACCTTGATAACTGGAAACTGGAGCGGGTAGCCACACTAGATCAATTGATTATGCGAATAGCAGTAAATGAAATTTATTTTACTGATGATGTTCCACCTAAGGTGTCTATCAGTGAGGCGATTGAAATTGCAAAATTGTATAGTACCGAGGATAGTTCAAGTTTTGTAAATGGTGTACTAGATGCGATATACAAAAGTAAACTGGCCAATGATGAAACCGCGTAATCATTAAGCTCTGAAATGCTAGAGTCAATCTTAACAAAAGTTTTCGGGACTAAATCTGATCGCGATACAAAGGCATTAATTCCTATCGTGGAGGAAATCAATGCGATCTATGAGACACTACAAATAAAATCAGACGATGATTTGATCAGTCGCACAGGGGAATTCAAATTAGAGGTAGCCTCTGCTCGTGAAGTTGCCCAAAAATATACCAAAGAAAATATTTCTGACAATGAGGAAGCTGATAAATATGTACTAAATGCAGAGCATGAAAAACTCGATGAAATATTACCCAAAGCATTTGCCATGGTCAAAGAAGCATGTAGACGCACTATGGGAAAATCATGGCGCATTATGGGGCAGAAAATTTCCTGGGATATGATACCATACGACGTTCAGATATTAGGCGGGATTGTCCTTCATAGCGGCAAAGTTACTGAGATGAAAACGGGTGAGGGAAAAACCCTGGTTGCTACAATGCCGTTGTATCTGAATGCTCTTTCTGGCCGTGGTGCCCATCTGGTAACTGTTAATGATTATTTGGCACAGCGCGACGCAGAATGGATGGGTGAGATATACAAACGCCTTGGTTTGACGGTTGGCTTTATATTGAATACAATGGATAACAGGGAAAGACAAGCGGAGTATAATTGTGATATTACTTATGGAACGAACAACGAATATGGATTTGATTACTTACGTGACAATATGGCCCTAGCACCGGAAGATCAAGTTCAACGGGACCATGCTTTTGTCATTGTCGATGAAGTAGATAGTGTTTTAATTGATGAAGCAAGGACACCATTAATCATTTCTGGATCCGTTGATGCACCAGTTGATACAACCTACAAAGAACTCAAGCCAATGGTCCAAAATCTTGTCAAAAGACAGAATAGTTTAGTGACAGAAATGGTGGTGGAAGCGACACGTTTTATTGATGAAGAGAACAATGATGAAGCGGGTTTGAAACTATTGCAGGCCAACAGAGGTATGCCGAAACATCCAAAACTGCTTAAGATTTTTCAAGAAAAGGGTACAAAAAAATTGGCTCACGATGTTGAATCGGAATATATGCGTGACAAAAAACTCCATGAGGTAGATGAGGATCTATACTTTAGCATTGAAGAAAAAACCCATGTAATTGATATCACTGAAAAGGGGCGGAAATCTTTAGCGCCCGATGATCCGGATATGTTTGTCATACCGGATCTTGGCGAAACGTTGCATGAAATAGATGTAAAAGAAAACCTCAGCACTTTAGAAATCAAACAGGAAAAAGAAAAAGCGCATCAGCAGCATGCAGAGCAAAGCGCTCGAATACACAACATCAGTCAATTGTTGCGTGCTTACACATTATATGAACGGGATGTTGAATATGTCCTTCAAGATGGCAAAGTACAGATTGTGGATGAGTTCACAGGTCGAATCCTGGCTGGTCGACGCTACAGCGATGGTCTTCACCAGTCTCTGGAAGCGAAAGAAAATGTTACGATTGAACGCGAAACTCAAACGCTGGCAACAATTACAATCCAAAATTACTTTCGTATGTATGACAAACTTGCCGGCATGACTGGTACTGCAGTGACAGAAGCGGAAGAACTGGGCAGCATTTATGATTTGGATGTAGTAGCAATCCCCACCCATCGTAGTGTCATAAGAGACGATCGAGACGATTTGATTTATAAAACAAAACGTGAGAAGTATGCTGCAGTGATAGAAGAAATTGCCGAATGTTATAAGAATGGTCAACCTACACTCGTTGGAACTGTAACTGTCGATTCTTCTGAATTATTATCACGAATGTTAAAGCGACGTGGGATTCCCCATAATGTACTAAATGCCAAACAACACAAGAGCGAAGCAGAAATTGTAGCGCGTGCTGGCCAAAAAGGGGCTGTTACCATTGCGACAAATATGGCAGGCAGGGGAACTGATATTAAACTTGGCAAGGGTATACAGGAATTAGGCGGTTTGCACATCGTAGGTACCGAACGGCATGAGTCACGCCGGATAGACTTGCAGTTACGAGGCCGCTCTGGACGTCAAGGTGATCCGGGTTCATCAAGATTCTATCTGAGTCTTGAAGATGACTTGATGCGTCTATTCAATTCCGAAAAAGTTGCATCAATAATGGATCGTATGGGGATTGAAGAGGGAGAAGTAATCACGCACAAGATGGTGACCAGGGCCATACAAAATGCGCAAAAAAAAGTAGAAGGAAGAAATTTTGGTATTCGGAAACATCTCTTAGAATATGATGATGTGATGAACCAACAGCGGCAGGTAGTCTACGATATTCGCAATAATGCGTTACGGGGAGAAAATTTGCATAATACTATTCCAGAATTAATTTCCGATTTTGTTGATGATGAATTAGGCGGTCAAGATGAAGAAAACCATGAATTATGGGATTGGGAGGGTTTGGAACAGATTTTTTCATCGGTTCTATTGACTGAAATTGATCACGAAAAATTCGATAATGAATATGACGCTGAACATTTCAAGAAAAAAATTGTTGATGAAGCCATGTATTTATATTCTGCTCGAGAGTCATTATTGCCTGAGGATGTAATGCGGGGTTTTGAGCGATTCGTGGTATTGCGAACCATTGATGAAAAATGGAAAGACCATTTATACGCAATGGATCAGCTTAGAGAAGGAATCAACCTCAGAGCTTACGGTCAGAAGAATCCTCTACTGGAGTATAAGTCAGAGGGTTTCTATATGTTCAAGGAAATGATGGCCGACACGACCCAAATAACATTACAGCGGTTGTTTCGGACGAAGATTCAAGGTATGGATCAGGCCGCGCAAGTGCAGACCAGTCAAGCCCGCAATGTGCAAATGAAGCACCAAGATTCAACTAATCTTGGTTTTACAGGTCCACCAGAGGCTGCTCAAGCTCAAAATCGTCCTCAGCAAGCAATACGAAAACCAATAACCGCAGACAAAAAGATTGGGCGAAATGAAAAAATAGAGGTAATCAGTCCAAGCGGTAATCGGGAAACAGTAAAGTACAAAAAACTCCAGGATTATCTAAACCGCGGATATACTCAAGCCTAGTATTATATCCTTTAAACCTGGTTCTGTCGAACATATAATATTTGATCAATGATTTGCTACGATTATAATTTGGATTATAGAACCTTGATGTTGTCCAATCTGATAATTTTTTTTCTTTAGCTTAGTATATATTTATTATAATGTGATATAGATCATAAGGATTTATAAATCCAGTGGATAATCTTACCAATATATGTATTTTCATGGCTTAATTACCGACACGATCGAGGTAAGGAAATAAATGCATTCAAAAATTAATAATATGGTAAATATTTATAAATTAAAAATGTACTGTCCCAATATACTCAGTAAGAATCTAATGTTTTACATTACTTTTTTGATTGGTGCCCTACACGCACAATTAACGGTAACATTAGGGACAGTAGAGTATCCAGGATACGCTTCAGATATAGAAGTTCCTGTAATTGTAAATAACCCAAATAATACTATATCGGGAATGCAGTTCGATATGATGGTTGATCCAGATATTATATCACCTTCTTCAATTAATGCTGGCGGTTCTCCCGCTGGATTTGCTGCGGATATGAACCAGCTTTCTTCTGGTGCCTATCGAATTTTACTTTTTAATGCTGGTAATGCGGCTTCGATTCCAGCTAATTCGGATACTGTAATGACCATTCATTTTGATGGATCTGCTATTGCGTCTGCTGTAATTGATCTGGTAATGTCCGAACTTATTGTAACTGATAGCAGTGGATCCAATTTGAGTGCCACGAGTGGCAATGGGATGGTTTCAATTGGTTATGTTGTAGGCTTGAGCATGAGTTCAGATAGCGGTAATGTGTCTGAAATGGATACATTACAGGTGAGTATGGATAACAATGGTACAGTAGGTGGGGTGCAGTTTGATCTTCTAGATCAGCCAGACTATATATCTATAGATAGTCTATGGGCAACAGACCGTACCACTGGTTTTACAATTTCAACTACTGATGTCGGTAGTGGTACCAGAATTCTTTTATACAGTGATATGAACAATGATGTAGCGCCGGGTGCAGGCCCAATTTTAAACGTGAGATACCTTATACATAATGATGCTTATGGTGGTGACGTATTAATTAATTTTAATGCAGTCACCGTTTCTGACAGCATTGGTGGTATATATTGGATTTCAACATTAGATACTGGTAAGGTCACAGTGTTCCCTGGTTACATGGAAGAACCTCATAATTTGATCGCGGTATCTGGGTTGGATGGAGAAGTGCCTTTAAACTGGGACCCACCTGTAGGACCCATTCCTCCTACAGTACCGTTAACCATTGAAATATTAACTGATAATTATCCGGGTGAAACTAGTTGGGATCTGGTGCATATAGATGGTGATAGTATAGTAGCCAGTATTTTTACAGGGGAATTAGTCGACCAGGCTACATTATACACCTGGGACTTAAATATACCATCCGGAGGGTATATATTTACAATTTATGATAGTTTTGGTGATGGCATATGCTGCGGTTGGGGCGAAGGGTACTATCGTATAGTTCTCAATGGCACTGAAATAGCAACTGGCGGAGAATTTGAAGCATCTGAAAGCGTAACATTCAATACATCTGACGGTCGATTCAATATTATTCAATACAGCTATTTAAATTCCATGCCGATTGAAAAAGAATTATCTACTTACGAGGATCGAGAAGATTTTACTTTATCTCTACCATTTTTCGTAGATGCGGGTATAATAAATGTGCGTGATCAAGAAGATGATATTGATGAATCAAGGGATTATCCGTCCCATAGAAGTATGCCTGCAGTTTCTGGTTACAATTTATACCGCAGCTCTGCAGATGCTGCAGAGTATCAGCTTATTGCTAGTGTTGGCGCAGATGTATATGAATATACTGACAGTGAAGTGATGAATGGTGTTACCTATTACTACCATGTAACAACAGATTATTCCCCTGAAGGTACGGAGTCGGGGCCTAGTAATATCGCCGATGCTACACCAGTTGAATGGGTGGAATTATCTATAAGCGATGGTAGTGCATTATCTGGTCGCACTGATACTCTTGACATATCTATTAATAATGAGGCCGAAATAAGTTTTTTCTATATTGAAATAACTGATGAACCTGATTATATCATTGCGGAGTCAATACTACCGACAAATCGTACTCAAGGATGGACGCTTGATGTTACTGAGGCCAGTGGTGTTATGGTAATCACAGGGTGGGGCACAAGCAGTTATATTGCTTCTGGCAGTGATCCAGTGTGTAAAGTGATTGTACGCGGCGCGAGCATGGAACCAAGTATGGTAGATGTGGAATTCACTTTTTGCAATATCAAAGATTTCAATGATGTTGAAATGAACTGGACAGGTTCTGATGCAGATTTTGAGGTGAGTGTTGAAACCCAGGTTCTAGCGATACCAAATGCGGTGGCAAATCCTGGAGATGGAATTACAGTACCGCTTATGATCAGCAATACCCAACCAGTTTCAGCAATTCAACTTTCGCTCAGCAGTGAAGCAAATTATGTGAGTGGAGTAACTGTTATACCAACCGATTATATGGATTTTAATGATTGGTACTTCGGTGGAAATCAGGAAGGAAACCAGTATAATATTATTATTACTGACTTGACGCTTAGTAATCCAATTTTAGCCGGGATGGGACATATTGCTGACATTTATCTGTATGTTGAACCTACAGCGCCAGTAGGTAACAGTGTTTCTATTGAAATAGATAAGATTGTAGCGGATGCGAATAGTATACCAATGTATACTGAAGTGATCTCACCAAGTGTATTTGTTGGCACACCAATGGCACATTTTTCTCTCGATGCAGATATAACTATGTCGGGATATGCCACGGAAACTGTCACAATCAGTCTTGATAATATCCTACCCATTTCTGTTTTTGAAATGCTATTAATTGATATGCCTGATGGTTTGCTTGTTACGGCTGTAAATCCCGCGGGCCGGTTTGCGGATGTTGGTGGTTTACTCTTGGATAATTCCGGTGAAGACGAATATGGGAATTGCTTCATATTTGGTTACACGGTCGGGTCAGCTATCCCTGCAGGATCTGGCCCAGTATTAGAGCTAAGTGTACAAAGAAAGAACTATTTTGGTGGCCATCTCGGATTGTTTTTTGGTGATGTAACTGCCAGAGATGAAAATACAGATGAAGTAACAGTTGGCGCCACAGGATATGGTGTGTTCAGTATTGCATTAGGAACCATCGATGATATTGCCTTGCCAAATCGATATACACTATACCAGAATTATCCGAATCCATTTAATCCTGTAACAGTGATTCAGTATGATTTACCAGAAAAATCAAAAGTAAAATTAACCATTTATGATCTTGCTGGCCGCCAGGTCCGAAGTCTGGTGAACGAATCACAGGCGCCAGGATTAAAGACAATTGTATGGGATGCGAGAGATGGTATGGGTAATAAAATGGGTGCCGGCGTATATATTTATCAATTGAAGACGGATAATTATATTGATTCGAAAAAGATGATTTTAGTTAAGTAAACATAAAGATTTTTACGTGATTGAGGGCAGGTTCATCCTGCCCTTTTTTATTTCGTGTAAGAAACACATTTGATTAATTTCCCCAGCTGAACTTTTGAATAATTAATGAATTGAAAATTGAGGCCGTGGTGGTGGAACTGGTAGACACGCCAGATTTAGGATCTGGTGCTCGTAAGAGCGTGAAGGTTCGAGTCCTTTCCGCGGCACTTCAAATATTTTATTGTCTACCAAGAAGCAATACATATGGCTATAAAAAATAGCGAAAATCTGCCAAACGACTTTCCGGCCGAAAAAAAGTCACTCCTTAGAGTAGTGATTCATAGCTTTTTTGTTGTGCCTTTTATAATAGCTATTTTTGGAGTATTGATTTTTCTTATGGTTCGTATCCTTACGATTGAACCCAGAACTGCTCAGGATTATTTACATGATGTAAAAATTGGTGGTACCACCAAGCGCTGGCAGGGAGCCTTTGAGTTATCTAAGATATTAGCGAATCCTGGAATGATCCCAAGAGAAGAAAGATTTGTGAATGATCTGATATCAACATTCGAGTATTCTGAGAAAGAACGCGATGATCGAATTCGTATCTATTTAGCTTTAGCTATGGGCAGAACAAAGGATTTGAGATATGCGACCATTTTAGAAAAAACATTGAATGCTGAAAATGAGGAAATCCTAGCTGCCGCAATTTATTCACTAGGATTGATTAACAGTCCAACCAGTCTTGAACAATTGTTACATATGTTTGAACATGAATCTGCAAGAGTGCGACATCAGGTGGTAGTGGCCTTGGGCAATTATGATGGCGATCATGTCAAGACTGTTTTAAAACAGGCTTTACATGATCTTGAACCAAACGTTAGATGGGATGCAGCCATTGCATTAGCAAAGCAAAAAGACGATAGTGGGCGTAGAATATTATTAGACCTTATGGACAGAAAATATCTAGATTCATTTCCTAATATTGATGCAGTTGAGCAAAATCAAGCGATATTAGCAGCTATAAGAGCAAGTAGGAATATTTTGGATGATGAATTGCGGCAAGTGTTGATGGATTTGATGGAAAACGATTTAAATATGAAAGTTCGCCAGGCGGCTAGAAACACACTTAAATAAACACTTTATTAAACCATGCTAGAGGGGAAAAAAACAGCAACCAAACCACCGGTTCGTAAAGCGCCTGCAGCATTAGGGGAAACCGTAAAGGACAACGAGGTCAGCAGAAGATCTTTCTTTTCCTGGCTGTCTTTGGGCTGGATAGGGTTTGTAGCTTCAACGGGTGGTTTCTTTACAATGATGCTCAGATTCTTTTTTCCAAATGTCCTTTTTGAACCCGTGCAAACATTTCGAGCGGGTTATCCAGATGATTATATTATTGGCGAAGTAGACACAAAATGGAAGGATAAATATGGCGTTTGGATTATTCGAAATCGTGAGGGTATTTATGCGTTGTCTACTGTATGTACACATCTTGGTTGTACACCTAACTGGTTAGCATCTGCTAGGAAATTTAAATGCCCCTGTCATGGAAGTGGGTTCAAATCAACGGGGATTAATTTTGAAGGGCCTGCACCAAGACCATTGGAAAGGTATCGTATTGTGTTAGCAGACGATGGTGAAATCATCGTTGACAAAACACAAAAATATCAACAAGAAAAAGGACAATGGTCAGATCCCGAAGCCTTTTTAAGAGTCTAAGTGATAAAAAATATGGCTGAACAAACAAAAAAATCATTTTTAGAAAAAGCAGCAGAATCACAAGTGTGGAAATCTATTTTCCGTGGTGGAGGCGTACCACGAAATCGACGCCAGCGCATGATGTCCGTATTGAATTCTGTGTTTCTCCATCTTCACCCAGTGCGACTGCCTAAACATGCCGTTAAACTGAAATTTACCTGGTGTATGGGTGGTCTTTCTTTCTTCATCTTCCTGATTCTTACGATATCAGGTATTCTGCTCATGTTTTATTACCGCCCAACAATTGAATATGCCTATACGGATATTATTGATCTTGCTGAACAGGTGCCCTTTGGCATTATGCGTGAGTTACATCGTTGGGGTGCTCACGCCATGGTTATTACTGTTTGGCTGCATATGTTTAGAGTGTTTATGACAGGTTCGTATAAACCGCCAAGGGAATTCAATTGGACGGTTGGCGTCATCCTTTTGTTGTTGACTCTTATGTTAAGTTTTACCGGTTATTTATTACCATGGGACCAGCTGGCAATCTGGGCCATTACAGTAGGTTCAAATATGGCTCGCGCAGCACCATTTCTAGGTCATGAAGGACCTGGAGCCTCTTTACTAGCAATAGGAGATATTAATTTCATCACCATGGCTAGTGATGCGCGATTTGCATTAATTGGCGGGCGTTTTATGGGTGAGGCTGCATTACTTCGATTCTATGTGCTGCACTGGTCGATACATTTTTGGCGGGTAAGAAAAGATGGTGGCATCTCAACACCAGTTTGATAATGGACTCCTTTAAGGAAATTGTAAATTATATATCAAACCCGACAATACTGTTTACAACAGTTGTTTTAGTTTTTCCATTTATCTTTCCTCCAAGTGATTGGTTTGAAAAATGGCACCGGCGCCTAGGATTACATCATTTATGGGGTACAAAATTTATCGTCATTGCGATGCTTGGCATGGTGGCGTTTTTCATGTATGGACTTGGTGATTACAACTTTCAAAAGATTGTACTAAAACCAGATAATGTACCCATATCAGGTCTGATATTTCTGGTGGCATTTTTTACCTGGTTAGCCATGAACCAAGCATATAAAAACGATGAAAGGCTTAATGCTGGAGAAAAACCCAATGAATATTTTGAAGCGCCCAATGATAAAGTACTGGTTTGGCCGGATTTAGTCTATGTTGAGCTAATATCATTAATTATTGCTTCTGCTTTTTTGCTTGTCACCCCACGGAATCGCCAAATCCAGCAAAAGCGCCATGGTATTTTTTGGGCCTGCAAGAGATGCTGGTGTATTTTGATCCTTGGATGGCTGGTGTGGTAATTCCAAGTCTAATTCTTGTAGGTTTAATGGCCATACCATACATTGATCGCAATCCTGAAAATTCCGGATTTTTTAGCTACAACCGTCGCCGATTAGCAATTTCTGTATTTATGTTTGGTTGGCTCGTGCTATGGTTAATGCTTATCATTGTTGGCACATTTTTAAGAGGTCCTAACTGGAATATCTTCGGTCCATTCGAATATTGGGATATCCACAAATTAGAAGCGCTAACCAACATAAACGTTTCTGAAATAATTTATATAAAATGGCTAAACAAAGGATTACCAGATAGCATTATTATACGTGAGATTTGGGGTATATCAATATTACTAGGTTACTTTCTCATTCTACCACCCCTCCTCGCAAAAACATTCCTGAAAGATATGTATGCACGATTAGGTTCAGTACGTTATTCTGTTTTTATAGTACTAATACTTATTGCTATAACACTGCCAATAAAAATGTATCTACGCTGGATGTTTAACCTAAAGTATATAATCGCTATCCCAGAATATTTTTTCAATTTCTAATCTAATAATATGGCGGATAATCAGGAAAGACACTATAATATACTCAAGCTCAATCGCGCTTTTGCAATTTCAAGTTTAGTATTTTTTGCTGTTTGGATACTGGTATTTGTTTATGATTTTCAAAGACCTTGGAAAAAATACCAAATAGAATTTCGTAAACTGGAAATAGAAAAAATCCGCCAGGATTTATATGCAGAGTCAGCTGCCCTTGAAAAAAATTCTAATTACAATCAGCTAGTTGAAGAGCTATCTGCAGCAGAAAAGAAATTGACTGTCCGTCAGAACGAATTAGATGAAATTGTTCAGCAATTGGAAATACTGGATGCAGAGCTTTATAAAAATAATCAACTCTATCAATTTGCCAAGGCTGATTTGGATGTTTTGAAATATGAATATGAAAAAAGTCAATTTGGTCATGGAGGCAGTGAAAATGCAGGTGAAGAATATGGCGGTTTAAACATACATGTGAATAAGTACTACTTAGATGTACAAGAAACGGAGAGTAGAATTGAAACTGTCAAAATCCAAGAGCGGAAAATTAGAAAATATATTGATGAAGCAAAAAATTCATTAACAACGTTAACACGCGAGAACAGTCTTTTAAAACGAAGGTTGACAAAGGTTGACCCAGAAGCAATGTCTTTCGCAAACAAAATTGGAAACATAGTACGTGATTTACCTGTAATCGATTTTATTGATCCCTATTATGAGGTAAAGCAGGTCGTAGTTAAGGGCCTGGAAGAAGACCTAATTTACATGGGTATGCCAAAGGTGGATCGTTGCATGACTTGTCATGTAGGAATTGATAAAGCTGGTTTTGAAGATGCACCTCAGCCATACAAAACCCACCCCAAATTGGATTTTATTGTTGGACCTAGTTCAGCGCACCCGCTAAGTGAATTTGGGTGTACGTCATGTCATGCAGGAAGAGGAAGAGGAACTAGATTCTATACAACAGCTCATAGTCCAAATGATCAAGAAACGGCCCATCGTTGGGAAAAAGAATTAGGCTGGGAACCAATGCATTACTGGGAAAACCCCATGCTGCCTAAAAGGTATACAGAAGCAGGTTGTTATAAATGTCATAGTGGTAATATGCCGCTTAAAGAAGCAGAAACATTAAGTCTTGGTTTGTCTGTTTTTGAAAAAGCAGGTTGTTATGCTTGTCATCAGGTTGACCGTTGGAATGATTTACCAAAACCGGGGCCTAGTCTTTACCATTTGGCTTCAAAGACAAATAAAGATTGGACATATAAATGGATCTTTGAGCCACGTTCATTCAGACATAACACCTGGATGCCGCATTTTTTTAAGAAAGGAAATAATAGTGATCCTGAAGACCTAAAACGAACTGAGCAAGAAGTTCTCGCAATGACCGAATACTTATTCTCTACAGCAACACCATATAAAACAGCTAACGTTGATTATGCCGGAGACCAAGAAAAGGGCAGGGTTCTGGTTAATTCTCTGGGATGCAAAGGTTGTCATCAAATTCAGCCCGAACCAGATTCTGAATATGATCCATCTGTTGACGCTATACGAACTGAACAGGGGCCAAACCTCATAAGTTTGGGATCAAAAGTAAATAGACAATGGCTATTAGGTTGGTTGAAGAATCCTTACAGTTATCATCCAGATACAAAGATGCCGAATCTGCGATTAAGTGACCAGGAAGCTGCCGATATTGCTGCATATTTATTAGCTGATAAAAATAAAACGTTTGATCAATTAGCTGTACCCAGTGTCAACGAATCAATAGTTGATCGGATTTCTGCAGATTTTCTTTCCCAGTTATTACGCCAAGATCAGGTTGCTCGCCGGTTGGAAGATATGGAAATTATTGAAAAGCTCAATTATGCTGGTGAGAAGCTTATTGGGAATTATGGTTGCTACTCCTGCCATAATATTGCTGGATTTGAAGGTAAAAAACCAATTGGGACTTCCCTCAATGTTGAAGGGAGTAAATTAATCTCTAAGCTTGATTTTGCGTTTTGGCATGATGAAATACCGCATACAAAATGGGACTGGTTTTATGCTAAGGTTGATAAGCCGGAAACTTTCGACCTCATACCAAATGACGATGGTACTTATGCAGTTAAGGAATTACCTTCATTAGATAAGTCTCGGATGCCACATTACGGGTTAACGGATAAAGAAATCGATGCCTTAGTAACCTTGATAATGGGACTGGTAAAAGATGAAATCCCCGAGAGTAAACTTCCAGAAAAAACACCTGCTTATTTAGCGGTAACAAAAGGTGAACGATTCATACATACAAATAATTGTCTTGGTTGCCATAAAATTGATGGTGAAGGTGGCGCAATTTGGACGGCAACTGCAGCTTGGCTTGGGGAAGTTGCGGGATCTGAAAATTCCGAAGATATAAGCCTGGTACAGAGTTTTAGCCCTCCATTATTGAATACCGAAGGTCGGAAAGTTCAGCCGGACTGGTTATTGGATTGGTTCCAAAATGTATCGATGATACGACCGCATTTACAGGTGCGGATGCCTAGTTATGATTTTACCCATCAGGAATGGAATGGTGTAATTGATTATTTTCAATCAAAAGATGGTCTGTCCCTCACCTATGAGAATCCTCACAGTTTTTCACAAGCTTCTAATTCATATTTAGCTGGTCAAAAAGTTCAAGAAGAAGGTGCTTGTATAAACTGTCATTTCTATGGAGCCATGAAACCGCGGCAAGATGCCCTCACCTGGGCACCAAACCTGGTGTTGACCAAAGAACGCCTGCGACCAGATTGGCTGATTGAATGGTTTAATAATCCACAATCTGTTATGCCTGGCACGAAAATGCCTGCTCCATACATTCCTGTTGATGAGCCCATTAATGATGTTATAGAATACTGGGGTACCGAGGTTGCTACCTTTGTTGGGGACACTACAGCGATGTTATATACCCTTGTGGATTGGATGTGGGGGCTTGAAGGGGTAGAAGATGTTTCAGCGATTGTAAAGGCTCATATTGAAAGCCAGGGCTATGGTTTTATAACTGAAGATGAAGACGAATGGGAAGATGAAGAATGGTAATAATTTATTTTGCTATTGGATTTATAACATGCATTGGCAAAATTAAAACTTTAAATGGTATGGATTTATACGGAGGAAATTGTGAATAATAATATAATTAAAATATTAATTCTGTCATCTGTTTTGACCTTTGGTTTTGCAGGAGATATTCAAGGGAAAATAACCTTTGATGGCAAAGCACCAAAAATGAAATCGCTACGAATGGACGCTGATCCAGTATGTGTTGCTAATAATGAAGTAGCACCACGAAAAGAGTGGTTAATACTCGATGAGAATAATGGTTTGAAGAATGTTCTGGTATTTGTAAAAGAAAGTTCGACCGGGTCACTGGAAGGTGACTTTAATCCGACTGAGAACCCTGCAGTTATTGATCAAAATGGTTGTATGTATGTACCCCATGTGCTGGGCGTGATGGTTGGTCAGAAGCTGGATATTTTAAACAGTGATGGCACATAAGGAATTCAACAAAGCAATGCCGCGCTCTAAAAAACGAATGACAGTACAGTTTGATAAATCAGAAGCACCATTTAAGGTAAAATGTGATGTCCATCCCTGGATGGGTGCTTTTATAGGTGTATTTGACCATCCCTATTTTGCGGTAACTGGCGATGACGGCAGCTATGTAATCTCCGGTTTGGAACCGGGGGTTTATGTTATTGAGGCATGGCATGAAAAACTCGGATCACAAACAGCAAATGTAACGGTAGGTGATAGTGCAGCGAATTTTACTTTTACAAAACCGAAAAAACCGAAAAAGAAGTAAAGACTAGCCCGCAACCCTCGATCAGGCTTTAATTACTGAAGGAAATTTATGGATTCCCATAATCACCACGAAGAGCCATTTTATAGAAAATATATCTGGTCTACTGATCACAAAATCATAGGGTTACAGTATGGAATCACTTCTTTGATTTTTCTTTTAATTGGATTCTCATTGATGATGATCATGCGCTGGCAATTAGCATATCCTGAATCAGCAGTACCGCTAGTCGGATCAATATTTGGAGAAGATGGAATGTTATTGCCAGTACAATTATGATTTTTCTTGGTATTGTGCCGCTGGCAGTAGGTGCTTTTGGTAACTATATAGTCCCGCTACAGATCGGCGCCCCTGATATGGCCTTTCCAAAAATAAACGCCGCAAGCTACTGGTGTTATTTTGTTGGTGGTGTTGTAATGATGAGCAGTTTTTTTACTGCTGAGGGAGCTGCCAGATCAGGGTGGACTTCCTATCCGCCATTGGCAGATATTGAGGTAGGACAAACAATGTGGCTTATTGGAATGATTTTTCTAATTACATCCTCTTTGCTTGGATCTATCAATTTTATCACAACCATCATCCAATTACGTGCACCTGGACTTACCTGGATGCGGCTACCATTTTTCGTCTGGGCTCAATTCGTCACATCATTTTTATTGGTTTTGGCGTTTCCACCACTGGAAGCGGCCGCTGTTTTACAGCTGATGGATCGTGTAGCTGGCACCAGTTTCTTTTTACCCAGCGGTCTAGTTGTTTCTGGCGAAGTATTAGGTGTTAGCGGTGGTGGTAGCCCGCTTTTATGGCAGCACCTTTTCTGGTTCTTAGCTCATCCTGAAGTTTATGTATTGATTTTACCAGCCATGGGTATTATAGCTGAAGTGATTGCAAACAACACTCGTAAACCATTATGGGGTTATAATTCTTTAGTATTCGCTGTGGTTTTTCTTGGTTTCATGTCCTTTATTGTCTGGGCCCACCATATGTTTATAACCGGAATGGGCACAGCCATGAGTGCATTTTTCCAGACCACAACCATGATAATTTCCATCCCTTCGATAATAATATTATCAGCATTTTTCATATCGCTTTGGGGGGCCTCAATCCGTTTTAATACACCCATGCTATTCGCCTTGGCATTTTTACCAATGTTCGGCATTGGTGGCTTAACTGGTTTACCTCTGGGTTTTGCAGCAGCAGATATTTATCTGCATGATACTTATTATGTAATTGGACACTTTCATTATGTTGTTGCACCGGGTACGATTTTTGGCCTATTTGCCGGTATTTATTACTGGTATCCAAAAATTACTGGTAGAAAAATGAGTGAGCTATTAGGTAAACTACATTTTTGGCCTTCCCTGATATTCATGAATGGTGTTTTTATGCCCATGTTTATCCAGGGCTTGGCAGGTGTATCACGCCGACTTTGGGATGGTGGACTCGAGTATGCCCACGCTTCCGGTGTGTTGCATTGGAATGAATTTATGTCAATTTCTGCATGGTTACTCGGCCTAGCTCAGCTACCATTTATTTTTAATATTTTTTACAGTTTAAAGCGCGGCGAAAAAGTTGATAAAAACCCTTGGGGTGCTACCACATTAGAATGGACAGCGCCCTCGCCACCACTGCCTCATGTTAATTTCGAAAAGATACCAGAAGTACACCGGGTAGCTTATGAGTATAGTGTACCAGGTCGTAAAAGGGATTTCACACCGCAAACAGAACCAAAAAAAGGATAAAGAAAAATCATGGACATTCCCTATACGGTAGAAGAAAGGCCTGATACGGGGTTATTTAATGCGAAATTGGGTGTTTGGTTATTCTTAGCATCTGAAGTAATGCTTTTTGGCGGTCTTTTTTCCGCTTATATATTTTTACGGTACGGTGCACCAGTAGGTGCGTTTCATGAGTGGGGGCAGGAACTTAATATACCCCTGGCTACATTAAATACACTGATCTTGATTTCATCCAGTGTAACTATGGTAATGTCTTGGGCTTCTCTCAAGCTAAATGACTTCAAAAAATACAAACTTTATATGGGGTTAACTTTATTATGTGCTTTGGGATTTCTGATAATAAAATATATAGAATATACTGCGAAGTTTGATCACCATATCTACCCCAGTACCAATACATTTTATGCAATCTACTTTACGCTTACCGGACTCCATGGATTGCACATTATTGGGGGCATGATCGTTCTTTTTTATTTCTGGATACCAGGTAGTAAAATGTGGGATTCAAAACCAGAACAATTTACGAACCGTATTGAGATTGCTGGCCTGTATTGGCATTTTGTTGATTTAGTGTGGATTTTTCTTTTTCCAGTTCTTTACCTGCTTTAGGAGGCATAATTCATGAGTAGTGGACACAGTACAGCAGATATTCAAAGCCATATTAAAGTATATATGACGGTTTTTGCAGCATTAGCTGCTTTGACTATAATAACCGTTGCAGCATCTTACCTGGACCTAAGTACAGGTGAAGGGATTTTGCTTGCCTTGACTATTGCTTCTGTTAAAGGATCATTGGTGGCGAGTTATTTCATGCATCTTATATCTGAGAGAGCATTAATTACGTGGATACTGATGCTTACCGCTGGTTTCTTTTTTGTACTCATGTTTATACCAATGGCATCATTTATTGACCAGGCTCAAGTTGGATGATATCTCTTAAAACATTCCATTTATATTTGAATTAATAACACCTTCCAACCCAGGAATTGTATCAGTGATATTTGCTGTATTTTCTTTTATTATTGGAGGCGCTTTAATGATCTATTTTTTTCGTATAATGCAGAAATTCAAAACCATATGATTAAATTGATTAGATTAGTATTTCTTATTCTAATTATTGGCTTTCCTAAGTTGTTAATGGCATGTGCGACCTGTTATGGAGCGCCCGATACCCCGGCTACCCAGGGGTTAAATATGGCTATTCTTGTTCTACTGGCTTTTACAGGAAGTATATTATCATTTATAATTATCGCAACTGTTTCCTTATACAAAAGATCAAAATCATATCGATTACAGGTATCAAACACAGATATAATGGAGAATAGGTAATTTATGCTAAAATTTCTGCAGAATTACGGACTGCCGATCAGTCTTTCAGAGGCTGGTCCTGGTATTGATGAAATTATCGTTTTGACGCACTGGCTAATGTTAGTGTTATTTATTGGTTGGGGTGCTTTTTTTATTATATCACTTGTAAAGTTTAGGGCATCAAAAAATCCAGATGCAGATCATATGGGTGTAAAATCCCATCTTTCTTCTGTTCTCGAAGTTGCTGTGGCTGTAGTAGAAATTGTATTATTAATTGGCTTTGCGTTCCCAATATGGGCAAATCGGGTAAATGATGTACCGACTTCCGGAGACGGAGCGGTATACATACGGGTCGTTGCCCAACAGTATGTATGGAATATTCACTACCCAGGTGCAGATGGAATATTCGGTAGTTCAAAACCAGAACGGACCGTTCCAGTCCAGGCGCAGATGATGACTTTTATACAATCAATCAAATGCATATACCAGTCAATAAGAAAATCCGCATCGATCTTACAACTAAGGATGTGATCCACAGCTTCAAACTTCCAGAACTTCGGGTAGGGCAAGATGCTATACCGGGCATGAGTATACCAGTTCATTTTGAAGCAAATACGACATCAGAGGAATTTCTACAAAAAATGACAGGTACTCCTCGGGAAGGCAAAGGATTAGAAATAGCCTGTGCTCAGTTGTGTGGCCTAGGGCATTATCGAATGCGGGGGTACCTAACCATAGATACAGAAGATGATTATAATCTCTGGTTAGAATTACAGGCTCAATATCTCGAAGAAGATAGTGAAGAAGATGAGTGGGGCGATGAGGACGACTGGTAAATAGACCTCTATTATTAGCATTTATTGCTACTGTAATATTAAATGGGGGAAATTAGTTACAGCGATCAATTCGCTACCGTTTGGGTACGCCGCTTATCCAAATTATTGGTGAT